>Ga0075163_10008526_pt1 | contig 13489 bp, 10 predicted proteins | sample JI1023141ADNA_FD_71478 | JGI IMG/M metagenome (GOLD analysis project Ga0075163, IMG submission 71478) | Wastewater effluent complex algal communities from Wisconsin, to seasonally profile nutrient transformation and Carbon sequestration -... | ecosystem: Engineered > WWTP > Effluent > Algae...
GCGGAGAAATCCGCAGGAGTCGACCGCTTCGAGGAGCTCGATCAGATCCTACGCACCGACTCCACCGTGCCGCTCGACCTCGACCATCCGCTCCTGCAAGGCGACGCACAGCGACTCCACATCCTCGTGCTGGAGTTGCAGCGCACCTGCCTGATGACTGCGCTTCGGGGCATCCCGGCGACTCGCCGCGCCGTCTTCATCCTCTTGCACGTCATGGGCCTCGCCATGGACGACTGCGTCGCTCTCTGCGAGAGCACGGTGAGCGCGGTCCGGGCGCTCGAGACACGGGCCAGGAAGACGCTCGAGGGCTACCTGACCAGCCGTTGCGAGCATCTGGACCGAAACAATCCTTGTCACTGTGGAGCCCGGATCGGTGGAGCGCTCGAACGTGAATTCGTCACCTGGCCCAAGCACGACGATTACGCCGGAGCGAGGGCGCCAGAACCCTACAATCGCGTCACGGATCTCTACGCCAATCTCCCCCGAGTGCGGTTACCTGTACTCCGCTCGGACGGCAAAACGATCGCGAAGGGCGCTGAAACGACGTAAATCCGCGCGAGCTCTGCGCGAGCCACCGACGACTCAACGTCCCAAAATGGATCGGTAAGGTTCACTCCGTGCCGACCCACTATTCCTGGGCCCGGACGCGCGCTCGAGGTCGACGTGCTACCCTTCAAATGAGTCGCGCTCCGCTCGGTTATGCGGCTCGTCACCGTACAAGCCGTACCCGGCCATCCGATCGCCGTTATCGAGTAGCCCGAAGTCCTGCTTCTGCACTCACTCCTGACGGCGATGGCTGTTGGCCCTCCTTGATCCACGACATCGCCAGCCTCGGCACCATCTGTAGTGCCTTGCCATTAATGGCCTTGACGATCTGGCCGTCTACATACCACATGGTGGCAGATTCACTATTGCCTCCCCAGCGACAGCCGATGTATGTGACTCCCCCATCTATAGCTTCCTTACACGAAATGTTTGACTCGCCGCTGGCTTTGTGCGCACGCTCGAGGTCTGCCGCAGTGGGTTTGTGGGATACCTCCCTTAGCAGGGCGAGACGAGCCTTTTCGGTGGACGTGAGCTCCGACAGGATTACCAAGCGCTCGAGCGCATCTTCTTCTCGGGCGAGGTAAGTCAGAAGAGGCGGCTGGTCTGGGGAGGATGTAAGCCAGCGCTGGGGCCCATCAATACGTGATTGCAGCATCTCGCGGATGTACTGCGGGCGGTCGCGCAGGAGCCACGCGGCAAGATGTGCGTAACTATGCGGAACCTGACCCTTTTCATAGGGGCTCCACACGCCAAGATGAGACGTGTTTTCCATTCCCTTCAGGTGCGCGCGCACCTTGTCCTCAAAATCGGTGGGGAAACGCCCGATGCGTGCATGAATGGCATAGAGCTCGATCGCCGCACTCTTGAGGTCCGGCTCCTTATTGAGCTCGCTCCGAAGCGGGTTCCCAAAACCGCCGTCCGCGAGGAGGTGCGAAACGGCGGTCAGCAGCAGGGTCCGTTTATCCGCGTGGAGCCACACATTCGCATAAGCCGGGTTTGCAAGTAGCGCCGCCTCCTTCGCGGTGACCTCGTGCGCTAGATCCGCGACCGGCGGGGGCGGGTCGGGCGGCAGAAGAACGCTCGGGTCGTCCAGCGACGCAATGGCGCGTTCAACCGGGTCGGTGGGGACTGACGAAGGCGTCGGCGCGGCCGCAGGCGTGCTTGTTGTGCTGGCTGGTGAGACGGGGGGCGAGCACGCGAGTAGGCTCAGAAGAGCAAGAAAGACCGTGCGCATGCCGCAAGCATATCAGCCGGACCTCTTCGCCCCGCGACCTTGAGACGGTGTCGAACATTTCCACGCCGCAAACTGCACAAATCCAGCGAGACCGCTCGCCTTGGTAGCAAGCCCAATATCCGGACAGGCGCCGTAGTTCGAGGTGCGCTCGCTACGCTCACCGGCGTTCCGCCGGGCTTTCCGCGCCCCGCTCCGTAGCTTGCCTTTAGGGACAGGTGGTGAAAAGGTGGGAGTGTGACGCCGGAAGGCCATGACCCCATAGCAAACTCGCTGCTGAGGGCCCCGGACATGTCGATGGAGACGACCTCCAAGGGCTGCCACGCCGTCGGGCCCCAGGGCGTCAAAGAAGGCGTCGAGGGCCGCAGCGTCACGACCGGGAGGTGACCCAGGCCGTGCAGCCCACGGTCGTGGTCGGTGACGACGGTGACGCATCGCCGAGCTCGCGCGCGGTCACACGCGTTCGTGGCCACCCTGTTGCAGCTTCTCGTCGACGCGGGCTGTTATACTGCCGGTCGTTTGACGACCGATGGCCATACACCGAACTCGGCGGACATCTCCGACGCCCGCGCCCTGAACGCGGCCGCCGAGGAGCTCGAACACCGGGCGACGCAGCTGTCGGTGTGTATCGATCGGCTAGCGATCGCCTGCGAGTTCCCCCGTCCCGAGCTCGACCGGCGCATCGAGGCCTTGCTCCGGGCCGGTCGACGCCTCCGTGAATGTCTCCATGCTGGCGCGCAGCAGCTCGACGAGCCGTCGCCCATCTGGTCCGACCAAGCCGAACTGCGAAGCGAGGTGACCCGTATCGGTGATCGCCTCGCCGAGCTCGCGCAGCGCCAGGGCCGGCGACGCGTCGAGGCCCTCGCACACGAACTCCGCGCCGCCACGGTCAGCCACCGCGTCGAGGCGCGCCGTCGCCGACTCGAGCAGCTGCGCGCGAGCGTTGTGACCGAGCTCGGCGACGCCGACACGGCTATCGGCAGCCTCCCATGGCCGACGCAGGATGAGCCGAGCTGGGTGCGGTGGATCCTCTGCCTTGAGGATCCTGCGGCCACCCAGGCGTACGACGCGGTCTCGCAGGTGTTCCCGTCCTTGCACGAGCTGCTCGAGAGCCTCGATCAACCGTCGTGGATCTACCCTGGTATGACATCCAGCGCTCCGCTCGCGCCGCCCTCGCCCATCGAGGCGCGCGCCGATCGACCGTCCGCCGCGGCTCCCGCCGACGACGGCCTCGCCGATGCGCCAGCACGAGGACTCGTCGAAGAGGGCCCCATGCCGGTCGCTCCTCTCCTCGTGCTGGAGGACGAATGGCCCGCCGCGGAGCCGCAGCGAGGATCTGCCGCCGAGCCCTCCCCGCCGGTCCCCCTCACCTTCGTTCCCGAAGAAGGACCCACCCCCGAGGAGAGCTCCGCACCCGAGGCCGCCACCGTCGTTCCGGAGGCCGTCGGGCTCGCCCATGAACCCACGAGCCATCCCACGGACGAAGCCACCCCCGCCGCACCGCCGGCTCCACCTGTCGCCGCCAAGCCGCCGAGCCAGGCCGCGGACGTGGCTACTGCGGGCGCCCCGGCGCCGCACTGCCCGGCCGCCGACGATCCGACGAACGATCGGCCCGCGGCCCTTGCCGTGACCGGGGCCGCCCCGGCGGCCGGACCCGCCGCCCCTGACCCCGACGCCCGGATGCTCGCGGCCACCTTCCCGGAGGCGCTCCGCTCGCTCAAGAGCTTCCGCCACGCGTTCTGGCGCGACGGCAGCGGCACCCTCGTCTCGGCGCCATGGCTCACCGCCGACTTCCCAGAGCTCCTCGAACGCGCCGCCACGGAGGCCCTGCGACGGCGTGCATTCAACCACTTGATCGTGTTTTGTCGCTGTGCGCACGTCCTGGGCATCCCGACGCTCCCGACGCGCGAGGATCTCAACGCCCTCCTCGCCATCTTCAACCAGCCCGACGGCCCCGTCCCGAACGGCGGCGAGACGCGCGTCGAGGCGCTCCTCGAGGAGGAGCGCCGCGGCGAGCCGCGAACCACGCTCCGACACCAGATCCTGATCTTTGTCGCAGCGCTATGCGCGTGCCCCGAGCATGCCGAGCTCGCGCCGAGCATCGTCTCGATCATCCGCGAGGCTGGGCTGGCGGGCTCGACCGTGGCCACCTTCTTCGAGGCCGCGCTCCGCCTCGGACTCGAGGCGGAGAACCCCATCGCGCGTCTGCGGGCCGAGCTGCGCAAGGCGCCGCTACGCACCTCCGCCGAGCTCGAGGCGGAGGTAGTAGCTGGCGAGACCAACCTCCGGGCGCGGCTCAAGCAGCTGCACAGCGCCGCCGGTGGTCGGGTCCAGCGCACCCACTGCCGTCGCGCCTGGGAGGAGTTCATGTTCGCCGCCAAGCCGGTGTTCGACAGCATCCTCGCCGGCAGCACCGACCTACGCCCCGTGGACGAGTTGCTCGACACGCACGATCGGATCGCCGATCACGCCGGCGCTAAATATCAGGATCGCAACGCGATGGACCGATCCGCCCGGCAGCTCTCCGAGGCCGGGCGCCGGATCGTCGTCGCCCGGCGCGAGCTCTCGCGGCAAAAGAAAGATCAGCCGACGCTCTCGCTCGCCAACCTCGTCGCGGCTTACCGCGGGCTCAACGAGCACGGCGGCCGGGCCGACGGCACCTTCGTGTCGATCGTCCGCGACCTGGCGAGCGCCAGCGCCGAGGCCCTGGCGGCCCAGGGCAGCGTCGTCTTCACGAAGCAGGACTTCCTGCAGATCCCCGCGCTGCTCGAGACGATCCCGGTGGTCGCCACCGATGAAGATCCCATCACCGTCGACGCCTGGTCGATCGTCGACCCGATCTCGGCCGCCGCCCACCTCATCACCGGACTGCCGGGGCATGCGCTGCCCCTCGACATCGACCTCCTGGCCCACCTCCGCGAGCAAAAGCGCGAGGACCTGCTCGTCCACGTCTCGCCGGTCTCAAAGGCCGACACCACCCGCGCCCAGGAGGCCCTCCAGCGCGCCAACATGGCGCTCCACCACGCCCTCAACGCGGCCCAGCGCGACGTCAACCGCATGCGTCAGGTCGCCCACCCGGCCACCCCGGTCGTCCTCGAGGCCGTGCAAGCGGCCCTCGCTGCCGTCGAGGACGCGAGCTCCGGCGAGATCAAGCCGGAGGTGCTGAGCGAGTGGATGAACCGCGTCGCCGCGTTCGCCACTGCCGCGGTCGCCCGCTCGATCGACAGCATCCGCGACCGCTTCGCACGCCTGTCCCCGCCACCCACCCGTGAGCGCCAGGACCACTTTCAGCAGGCGCTCGACCGCGACCGCCTCGCCGAGGCCCGCGCCCTGGCCAACGGCGAGAACCTGCCGCCGTCCGAGGAGGGCGAGCGGGCCACGATGTGGCGCCGGATCGCGGTCCAGAGCTTCGACGAGCCGCGACGCATCCTCCGCCATCACAGGGGCGAGCCGTCCGAGCTGATCCAGGCCTGGCTCGGCGGCCTGCGCGAGGAGGCCCGCGACGACGAGCTCCGCCGCCTGTTCGTCGCCTTCGTCTTCGCCGGCCAGTTCACGCCCGGCGCGACCGAGAAGTCCCGGACCTCCACGATCAGCAGCGTCGCCGTCCGGGCGTGGATCGCAAAGGAGCGCCTCAACCCGTCGTTCGTGCCCCAGCTGACCGCCTTCAAGGAGATCGCGCTCATCACCGCTCCGGTGCCGCCGACCGCCGACAGCTTCGTGCGACAGACCGCCGAGACGGTCGCCCGGGCCCCGGCGGGCCGCATCATCGTCGTCCTCGCACCCGCGATCACCCGCCCGGTCCGCGAGACGCTGCGCGAGGACCTGCGGCGCCGCTCCGCCCGCGGCTACGCCATCATCGACGACATCGACTTCGCGCGCCTGGTCAACCCCGGCGGCCAGCAGCCCAACGTCGTGCTCGGGCTCCTGGAGATCGTCATGGAGCAGCAGCCGACGTGGAGCTCGGTCAACCCGTTCGAACTCAGCGAGGGCCAGCACACCAAGCCGGAGATGTTCGTCGGTCGAGAGGACGAGGCCGCCCAGCTGGCCACCCGGGCCCAGTTCTCGCGGCTGTTCTCGGGCCGCAAGCTCGGCAAGAGCGCGCTGCTCAAGCACGTCCGCGACACCCAGCGCAACGTTCGGCTGCCGTCCGGCAACGAGCTGACGGTGCTGTACGTGCCCGTCGTTGGCCTGGACAGCGAGAGCCTGGTCGTCGAACGGATCGCCAACTGCTTCGCGTCCGAGCTCGATCACTCGCCCGTGTCGCCGTCCGGCGACCCGCTCGAGCGCCTCAAAGACCTCGTCACCTCCTACCTCAAGCGCAAGCGGACCAAGAGCCTGCTGGTGTTTCTTGACGAGGCCGACATGTTCGTCGAAGCCCAAATCCGCGACTACGAGGTGCGGCGCGAGAAGTGCCTGACGTGGCTGATGCGCACCGATCTCGAGGCTCAGCGCGACTCGATGGAGCTCCCGCGGATCCGCTTTGTGTTCGCTGGCTACCGCGCGACCCACCGCAACGAGGCCGCGTGGGCCAACTGGGGCGACGTGCTGCGGCTCGAGCCGCTGAGCATCGACGCCGCGACCCGCCTGGCGAAGGGCCCGCTCGCGCGGCTCGGCATCGACACCAACGACGAAGCCGCGACCATGGCTTACCTCTGCGGCTACCAGCCCGCGGTCATCGTCCAGTTCGGGCGGCGGCTCGTCGAGCACCTCGACGCCACCTACGGCCCCGCCCGACGCGAGGCCGTGGTCGTCAGGTCCGAGGACGTAGCGATCGCCTACCAGAGCTCGGACGTCCAGAACGAGATCCGCACGATCGTCTGGCACAACTTCGTCGGCAACCCGTTCGGGCGGGTCGTGTTCGCGGTGATGCTCCTCGAGTTCGCCAGGCTCGCGCCGGCCGTGCCCCTCGATGACGCCCCCGAGCGCATCCTCGGTCGTCTGCGGGAGATCGTGCCCGGGGCCCTCGCCGACAGCGCGCTTGAGGGCCCCCCCGGCGAGCGCATCGCCCGTGAGCTGCGTGGGTTCATCGAGCGCTCGCTGCTCCACCAGGTCGACGCCGCTACACAGAGCTACGCGCTGCGGTTCCCCCATCACCTGACCATCCTCCTCCAGGACGTCCAGGAGGCGACGATCCGCCGCGAAGCCGGCGAGCTCGGCGACAGTTCGGGCGCCGAGTCGCGGCAGGAGATCCGCACCCTGCTCCCGCGCGTCGGGCTCCTCGATCTTGGTGAGGCCCTGACGATCGACGGGGTCGTCGGCGCCGTCGCCACCTCGCACTGGACCGCCAGCCTCATCGAGGGAGCCGCGAACGTCCCCGACCGCCTCGGCTTCCGCCCCGACGATGTCTTCGACGCCCTCGACAGCCCCGACGGCGGGGCCGGCATGCTCCGCCGCCCCCGTGTCGCCGTGACCAGCGCGACCCCGGAGACCGCCGAGCGGGTGCTCGCGGCCCGCAGCGAGCTCCCCAGGCAGCCTCGCCCGCTGTTCGTCGGCGGCCTCGACCTGCTCCGCTGGGCCATCCACAACCGTCACGGCGCTCATGAGCTCGAGCTGGCGAGCGTAGCGCGCCTCACCGTGCCTCAGCTGCGCTGGTGGTTCGAGCGTATCCGGGCGATCGAGTTCGCCGGCCCGAGCCCGACCCGGCAGTTCCTCGAGTTCACTTCGGGCGTCCCTTTCCTGGTCGGCCTCCTCGATCGCGTCCTCGAGACCGAAGTCGGGTTCGACGGCACCAACGCGACCGAGGACCAGGTCCGCCGCGTCATCGCCTCGTGCCGCGAGAAGTTCCAAAAGCACGCGATCGCCCTCGTCTCCGGCGATCCGTCGGTCCGGCTCGACCGCCGGGAGGCCGAGCTGCTGGTCATGGTCCACAGCGCCAGCCAGACCGCGACGAACGGCGCCGAGCTGCTGGAGATGCTCACGAACCCGGAGGAGTGGCAGGAGGTGTTCCCGTGGGCCGCCGACCACCGTCTGGCACTGCGCACCGGCGACGACGCCCACGTCGAGCTGCTGCTACGGACCGGCGTGCTGCCGTCTGCGCCCGATACCGCCGTCCACTGGACGCTCGCGTCGCTCACCCCGATCGCGCCGAACGACGCCGCCTCTCGCCTGGCCGAGGTCCTCACGCCATGGCTGTTCCGGTGACGCTGGGGGCCGCCACGTGGGACTGGCGGCTCGACGGAGAGACGGCGCTCGACCACTGGCTCGCCCGCCGCCCGTGGCAAGGCCCCGGCAGCGTCCTGTCGATCCAGGCTCCGCGGACGTACGAGGCGTTCGACAGATTTCTGGAGCGCAAGGCGCTCGCCGCCGACGCCTCGACCTCGGCGCTGCGCGTCGCCCGTCTCGAGCTCGATCGACGGAGGGACCTCCGCGCCGAATTGTCGGCGTGGATGGGCGTGGGGGCGACCTCCTGGCGCGCGCTGGCGACGGCGCTGGCGGACGACCTCCTGGAGCGGCCGACACTGTTCCTCACCGCTGTCGCCGACGACGCGAGCATCGACGCGACCCTCGACACGGCGCTCGAGCTCGTCGACCTAACATCCAAGGGCGGTGCGGAGCGCGGGCCGGCGATCCTTTTCCTCCACCACGCCGGCCGCGCGCCGCTACGGGGCACCTGCCGCCACGATCGCGGGTGGCCGGCGGGCATCGCCACGGAATGCGTCGAGCGCCCGCCGTCGGACGCGTGGCGCGCCTATCTCCACGTCCGCATCGCCTGGGAGACCGGTGGGATCCTCGACGACGCGTATACATGCGACGCCCTCCAGCCCGCGGGTCTCCGGCCCGGCGACGACGAGGCTGTCGAGCGCATGCTCGGAGAGTTCGCGCGGCGCCAATTCGTCCGACTGAACGAGCCGGAGCGTCAGGCATGGCGCCGCTACGCCGGCGTGCCGGGTACGCGGCCCCCAGTGTTCGGCCACGAGGAGGCCCCCGCCGGCCGCCTGACCCCCTATCCGTGGCTCGCCAGGGCCTTGCTGCTCGACGGTTCGACTCGCCTCGGCGCACGCCCACTGCGGGCGGAGCTCGTCTGTCGCCCGCTCGCCGAACGGGTGATGATGACCTGTTTTCTCGCCGAGACCCAGCTTCGCGGCCAGATCCCCGACAATGTCGTCGGCACCCCGCCATCGGATGCTGTCGCCGCCTTCCATCGGTTTCAGACTGGAGCATCGCTCGAGGCTGATATCTATCCGAGGAACCACCCCGCACCGCCGTCCGACGTGTGGGACTTCGCGTCGATGGGGTCAATCCTGCCACTCGTCGGCCGCCTGCCGCTGAGCTCACGGCGTCTGTTCGAACGGGCGAAGCTTCTACGCAACGCCGTGGCGCACGGCCATAACGTCGGCTGGCACGCGATGGTCCAGGCACGCGAGGTCGCCGAGCTCTTGCGCGCCCTCTAGAAAGAAACTGACCGCGGACGGGCTGTCAAAAGGCGGGCCGCCGCCGTCCTGAGCGATACACCCATCGACAAGGCCCTCGGCTATGCCCGCTGCCAGCGCGGCGCGCTGCGTCGCTTCCTCGACGACGATCGCCTCCCCCTCGACAACAATATCTCCGACCGCAAGACTCCACGGCGGAAGGCCGCGAAGCCCCATGGGGCCGGTGAGTAGCCAGGCGTCGCGCGCTACAGCAGGTGAGCGTTGCCACCCGGTTGCCAAAACTGCGGCATAGGGCGGCGCCACGCGCCATAGTCCCCATCTCAAAACGCCCCTAAACTTGAGAATCCGGCCGGATGGCGAGAAGGGGGAGCGCCCGAGAGGGGACCGTGTTTTGGGCTTGAGGGCTCTCTCGGCTGGGCTGGCGGTGCGCCGTCGATTAAGATCGGGCGTCGAGGTCGACACGGGCGCGCGGGCCCGGTGCCGTCACCGGCCCTCCCACCGTCCGATGGAGGTCGAGGCTCAACGAGATCGCTCCCCGGTACGCTCGTATCCCACTATCCCATACCTCTCCAACAAAGTATTTTATCGCTAATCGCGGTTCAAATGCGTGCGGCGCGCTCTCGTGTGGAACTGGCATGTGCGAACGCAGTGCGGCTACAGTCCACACATGGGCACAACGAACCAGAAGAACGGGCCTCCGGACAACGGGAAGACTGTGTGTGTCTTTGTGACGGCGCCCCCGCGCACGGATTTGTCTGTCATCCGTAAGGTGCTCGAAGGTGAAGGTGTCCGCGTAACGTCGGATCAAGACGTCGAACTGGGCAGGACTATCCGAGAGTCGCTGTTGGATGGGTTGAAGCGGGCGGACGCGGTGATCGCAGTAGTTGGCGATCCGCCGAACCCCAACGTCTTCTACGAGATCGGCATCGCAGATGGGTTGCAAAAACGAGTGCTTCTCATCTCTCCAAATGTTCTCAGCCTGGTATTGGAAATTACGAGTCATCGGAACATCAGAGCCAGCCTCGACGACGAGGAAGCGCTGCGATTTGGGATTAGCCATTTCCTTCGCGCGCCACACCACAGCGCGAAGTCTGAGAGAGAGGTTCAGACCACAACCAGCCCACTCGGCGAGCGTGCAAACGACTTCTTGGCTCAACTTCGTTCGACTCCGCACATCACGGAGGATGTTCTGGTCGACATTATCGCTGAGGCCATACGCGAGAGCGGTGTTGAGACGCAGGCGAAAATGACCGTTAGGGATCGCGGTTCAGCTGACATTGCCGTCTGGTCGGATGACCTGACCGCGCTCGCCGGAAATCCGCTCCCTATTGAGGTTCGTTTGTCGCTTCAAGCGGAGCGTGATACAGAGCGGGCCGCGAGTCAACTCATGCGGGCGGTAGCCGCTGCGCAGGTCCGTTGGGGTCTGATTCTGTTCCTGAGAGCAAACCGTAACGCGCTTAGGGCACTCACCAACTACCCTTCTATTCTGGCCATGTCCGTTGAGGGTTTTCTGGAGGGTCTTCGGCATCAATCTTTCGCCAAACTCCTGACGGATCTGCGGAATCGTGCCGTACATGGGGGGGCGTCCGATGCCTAAATTCTCCACAAGAAGGATTAGAGATTATTTCGCCAGGTCGGACGCGGCTAGCACCATGGCCGAAAAAGGTGCGTGCCTGGAGGATCTGACCGTCTACTTGTTCGAGATGGTCCCAGGCATCACGACGTCTGCGCGAGACAAAAAAAACGTTTACGAAACCGAGGAGATTGACGTCGCATTCTGGAACGACCAACACCCCAAGGGATTTAAGAACCTTGATTGGCTGATTCTCGTGGAGTGCAAGAACTGGTCGAGCCCCGTCGGATGTGACGAGGTGAGCTGGTTTCTGACAAAGCTCCGGCATCGCGGCCTGTCGTTCGGCATCCTGATTGCGGCCAACGGCATTACCGGAAATGCTCGTAACAGCATGCAAGCGCATGACCTCGTGTCCAAAGCCCAGATGGAAAAAATCCGGATGATAGTGATCATCCGGGCCGAGATCGAAGCTCTCACGGACAGCGAACAGTTCGTAAGTCTGGTAAAGCTGAAGATGTGTGAACTCGTCGCCTCGGGTACCGTTTGGCCGTGAATCGGCGGCCCAGGTAGCTCTTCAGAGTCGTTCATGTCAAGACGCCGTCGGCCGAACGGATACGGTCCTCGGCTGCAAAAACCAACCCCTCGAAATGGCTTCAGAAAACCAATAGGGTTCGCCGGATCCGACGCACAGACCCGGCCCCGTTCCTGATTTTCGAGACGAACCTATGAGCTCGAGCAGTCCGGGGCAGGGAGCGAGCGGCTCACGAAGGCTTGGTGAGCCTCACGCGCTGTCAGCGTCATCTTTTCCCCAAGCTCCAAGGCCAATCCCAAAATGGAAAACCAGTTCTTGTGGACGATGTCGAGGGCCTTCAAGAAGTATGGCTTCCATGTTTCCTCATCTTCGCCAAGAAACTGACGGACGTTCTCGAAATCTGACCTTCCACCGCCGTAATTAGATACAGCCCACGCATTTTCAACGATCTCGCTTAGATCTTCTTCATAGCTATCGACGCTCGTAAAGACCTTGTGAATCCCGGTTAGGTGATTGTTCATACAGTCGCCAGCGATTCCGCCGAACAGGTGTACGAGGCGAGGCTCCATGCCCGCTGGCGTAAGAGTCTGGTCGATAAAAACGGGAGGTCGGCCTGGAGGAAAGAGAAACCGTGCTCCAAGATAACCTCCGTCTTCTTCCGTTTCTACGATCGTGACTGTGGTGACGCGTACCCTACGGATGTGCTCACGATACAGTTTTGTGAGGGATCGTGCCGTGGCGTAATGGCCTGCCTCATGGCATGCTCGATTGAAGCGAACTTGGAAATCCATGCTTTGCAAGGTCACGCCTCGGTTAACTTTCCGGACGAATAAAATATCCCGAGACGAAGTATCCGACTCCCAAACCGGAAAACGTGTATTCGTCGGGAACGTAAATATCCGCTAGCCCGGTGTGTTCGATCTTCAATTCAGTAATGGCCTTGGTGCTTTTGTTCATCCAGGTCCAAGTTCCCGTTGTAATCCAGGTGATGACTGCGGGTCCGTGAACCCCTTGCCCGGTGAATCTGTCTGTCTTCTCTCTTACTTGGTTCATGGCCAGCATCGAACCCCACCTGGACCACAGGGTCAAGACCGCCCGTGATCCGGATTGGATCATCGAGCGAAAACGACCCACGGGTCAGATGAATCGGCCGCCCCGGCGCCTAGTCCTTGGGCGCCGACATGACCCACATCAAAAACCACATCCTCGCTGCATTTATCTCTCTCGTCGCCGCATGCGGCCCGATGAGGGTGCGTTGAAGATGAGGACTGCATCGATCTCCGGGTGGACGTGAAAGCCGTCCCCAGGTGCCTCGAGGGCTTCTGTGAGCTTCGCTGCCACGATTTCGATGAAGAGTGCCCCGAGGGCATGGCTTGCAAGAAAACGACTGGGGAAGCCCGGATCTGCGTACGAGTCCGGCGACGTGGTCGAGGTCGGGTGCTGGGCCCACTGCCGGCGCTACTTCTACAAGGCCCTCACGTCCGACCCGACGCGGGCCGAGCACGCACTCTCGATGATCCGCGGCCTCTATCGACTCGAGCGGCCGCTGCTGACGGCGACCCGCAAGAAGCGCGGGGAGGTGCGGCGGCAGAAGTCGCGGCCGATCGCCGATGCCTTCTTCGACTGGTGCGAGCAGCAGGCCGCCCTCGACGAAACGCCGATCTCAGCAACAGCGCAGCCGAGGAGCGCACCCGACGAGCACCCCAAGACACATCGCCGGCAATGGAGCCGAAGAACTGGGCGAACCAGCCGGGCACGAGCATCCCGCGCACATTAGCGCATTTTTCGAGTCCTACGACCACGCTACCCCCGCCAGCGGTCGCGGTCCTGCCGGAGCTCGGCGGGGTGACGGGCGGCGAGGTGCCGCACGCCCGATCAACTGAGGCACGCGCGCCGCCGGGCAAGCACGAGCACGCTCCCTCGGCGTCGTTGAGACCACCGTCGACGAGATCGGAGGGCTGGCACACGTTCGGAATCGCCCGGCGCGTTGCCCAGCGGTTGCCAAAACTGCGGCATGACGCGGCATGACGCGGCGATCAACCCCGCTCAGATCGCCCCTACGTGCGAGAATTCGGCCGAACGGCGGAAGGGGGACGGTCTGAGCGGGGCACCGGGATTCGGGCTTGAAAACCCGCTTGGGGGTCTATCTACCGCTATAGCGGCGAATTGGCGACTAGTTGCCCGGCGTTGCCGAGCGGTTGCCATCGAAGGTGCGCGCGGCCTTGCTCACGAGGCGC
>Ga0075163_10008527_pt1 | contig 13489 bp, 5 predicted proteins | sample JI1023141ADNA_FD_71478 | JGI IMG/M metagenome (GOLD analysis project Ga0075163, IMG submission 71478) | Wastewater effluent complex algal communities from Wisconsin, to seasonally profile nutrient transformation and Carbon sequestration -... | ecosystem: Engineered > WWTP > Effluent > Algae...
GACCGCAACGACCTCGACGAGCAGCTCTTCGGCACCTTCGCCCGTTGCTCCGAGCTGCTGCGCCAGAAGCCGGTCCAGGCGCGCGACCGCGACCACCTGCGCGAGCTACTGCAGGTCGCCTCTGGCGGCGTCGTCTTCACCACGATCCAGAAGTTCCTCCCCGCCGAGCGCGGCGAGAAGTTCCCGGTGCTGTCGGATCGCCGCAACATCGTCGTCGTTGCCGACGAGGCCCACCGCAGCCAGTACGGCTTCCGCACGCGCGTGGTCAAGAGCCGCGACGGCGAGGCCGCCGACCTCGTTCAGGGCTTTGCGCAGTACATGCGTGACGGCCTGCCGAACGCATCGTACATCGGCTTCACTGGCACGCCGATCGAGTTGACCGACAAGAACACTCGCGCGGTGTTCGGCGACTACATCTCGGTCTACGACATCCAGCGCGCGGTCGACGACGGCGCGACGGTCCCGATCTTCTACGAGAGCCGTCTCGCCAAGCTCAGCCTCAGCGAGGACCAGAAGGCGGTCATCGACGACGAGTTCGAGGAGGTCACGGAGCTGGAGGAGGCAGGCCGGCGCGAGCGGCTAAAGTCGCGCTGGGCTGCGCTCGAGGCGGTGGTCGGCGACGAGAAGCGGGTCGAGCGCATCGCCGAGGACATCGTCAAGCACTACGAGCAGCGTACCGAGGCGATCACCGGCAAGGCGATGATCGTCTGCATGTCGCGGCGGATCTGCGTCGCCATGTACAAGGCCATCACGAAGCTCCGTCCCGGCTGGCACGCCACCGACGACGACAAAGGCGCGATCAAAGTCGTCATGACTGGTTCGGCTGCCGACGACGAGGAGTGGCAGCCGCACATCCGCAACAAGCCGCGCCTCGAGGCCCTGGCCAAGCGTTTCCGGAACGACAAGGACCCGCTCCGCCTCGTCATCGTCCGCGACATGTGGCTGACCGGGTTCGACGCGCCATGCCTCCACACGCTCTACGTCGACAAGCCGATGCAGGGCCACGGGCTCATGCAGGCGATCGCCCGCGTCAACCGCGTGTTCGGCGACAAACCCGGCGGCCTGGTGGTCGACTACCTCGGCGTCGGCGAATGCCTCCGCCACGCCTTGGCGAACTACACCGAGAACGGCGGCAAGGGCGAGACCGCGGTCGACCAGGACAAGGCCGTCGAGGTCATGCGCGAGAAGCTCGAGGTCTGCCGCGACTTCTTCCACGGCTTCGACTACCGCAAGTTCCTTCATGGCAACCGCTTCGAGCGCATCCACGTCCTCGGTCGCGCTGTCAACTTCGTTTACGGCAAGGAGGACGGCCGTGATCGCCTCGTGCCCGCCGTCACCGCCCTCGAGCAGGCGTTCGCGCTCGCCATCCCGAAGGACGCCGCGATCAAAGCGCGCGACGAGGTCGCGTTCTTCCAGACCGTCAAGGCGATGATTCTCAAGTCCTCGGTCACCACCGGTGGTCGTCCGCAGGCCGACGTCGAGACGGCGATCCGTCAGCTCGTGTCGAAGGCGCTGATCGCCGAGGGCATCATCGACGTGTTTGAGGTCGCTGGCCTCAAGAAGCCGGACATCAGCATCTTGTCAGACGACTTCCTCGACGAGCTACGCAGCGCCGAGCACAAGAACCTCGCGGCGGAGCTGCTCCGCAAGCTCCTACACGACGAACTCAAGACCCGCCGGCAAAAGAACGTCGTCCAGTCCGAGGCGTTCTCCGAGAAGCTCGAGAGGACGATCGCCCGCTACCACAACCGTGCCATCGCCACCGTCCAGGTCATTGAGGAGCTGATCGAGCTGGCCAGGGAGATGAACGCGGCCAACCGGCGCGGCGAGGGCCTCGGTCTCACCGACGATGAGCTCGCATTTTACGACGCCCTCGAGACCAACGACTCCGCCGTCAAGGTGCTGGGCGATCAGGTGCTCCGACAGATCGCCCGCGACATCACCGAGACCATCCGCCGGTCGGTGACGATCGACTGGACGGTCAAGGAGACCGTGCGCGCGAAGTTACGGACGCTCGTGAAGCGTAAGCTTCGTCAGCACGGCTACCCGCCCGACAAGACCGAAAAGGCCGTCGAGACCATCATCAAGCAAGCGGAGACAATCGCCGCGCAATGGGCGATGTGATGTCTGCCAAGCCGACCATGACGCCGCTGGAAGCGCTGCACGCCCTTGTGCTCGAGCTCTTCAGCGCCGCCGAATTCCGGAGCTGGCTCCGATTGGGTCCTTACGACTCGGAGACCCTCGCCGAGCTCCCGGGCGACTCCGCACCGTTCGCCGAGGTCGTCGAGAAGATGCTGGGGGTCTTTCAGCGGCGCGGTCGGATTAACGCCTCGTTCTTCGAACGTATGAAAACCGGCCGACCGCTGAAGCATGCCGCAATCGAGGGCGTCGAGGCGCTATGGCTCCCGCGACTCCCCGTGCCGGTCGCGGACAGCCGACACACGAGCGACCGGGCCGGTGCCACCGGCACCTCCTCGCCTCGCAACCCCTACTGGGTCGGCGGTACCATGGAGGCCGGCCATGCTACCTACGTCCGCCGCGTGTGCGACCAGCAGCTGAGCGACGCGGTGGAACGCGTGGCGTTCATCGCCGTGGAGGGGTCCTCGCAGGTCGGCAAGTCGAGCGTCGTCCGCCAGATCGGCCGCGAGCTCGGTGCCAGGCGGCGCTTCTGCCACGTCGACATTGACACCCTCCGCCGCGATCACGCGCAGCACTTCATGGATGAGTTCTTCGAGAGGATCGGCGACAGGCTCAAGCGTCCTGTGCGGCGCTGGACCGACCTCGTCGACGGCGTCGCGGCCCCGCTGGTGCTGGTGCTGGACGAGTTCGGCCACCTGTCGCCGGAGCTCGCCACCCTGGTGGTCCCGGCGTTGATCGGCCTCGATCGCGACAACCCACGCCGGATCCAGGTCGTCGCCTGCCTCCCCGTCGAGCCGCCAGGCTTCGTCGCGTTCCTGCGCGCGCGGGGCGTCACTGCCGACAAATACTGCGATTGTTGGCACTCGATCCACGTGCAGCTGTTCGGCGACGCCGAGGTCGAGCACCTGGTCGCACACCTGCCGGACGGCGCCGCTGGGGTCGCCCGCGCCGAGCTACGCACCCTGCTCGCTTTCTCCGGCGGGTCGCCGGTCGCCGTGCAACGCGTGTGCAGCAGGCTGTTCAACGAGGCCTGCAAGGGGGCGTCGAGCGACGAGCTGCGGGCGATAATCCAAAAGCGGGAAGCGTATCGATGACCCGCGAGCTCCCCTTCCGCGCCGCCGGGACCTTCGCCGGTCCAGCGTACATCGAACGCGACGCCGATCGCGTGCTGCGTGAGGAGCTCGCCGCAGGGCAACGTTACCCCTATATCGTGGCGCCGCGGCAGAGCGGCAAATCGAGCCTGTTGCTGCGCACCCGCAGCACCCTCGACCGACGCACCCGCTGCGCCGCCGTCGACCTGTCACTGCTCGACATGCGCGACTACGAGGCGCTGTGGGCCGGTGTACTCGCGGCGATCGCCGAGTCCGCGGGGCTCGACCCGCAGGCCATCCACGCGGCCCGGCCGCTGCGGACCTTCCGCACGTGGCTCGACGTGACACCCGAGCGGCTGGCCGTGTTCCTCGATGAGACCGACGCGATGCTGCGGGCGCCGTTCTGCGAGCAGTTCTTCAGCTTCGTCCGCGGCCTGTTCAACCTCCGCTCCGAGGAGCCGACCTTCGCGCGTCTGACCTTCGTGCTCGCCGGCGCCGCGCTGCCGAGCCAGTTGATCAGCTCGCCCACGACCTCGCCGTTCAACATCGGCGTCGAGATCCCCCTCGACGACCTGTCGCTCGCGGAGACGCGTCAGCTGGTGTCTCACCTCGGTTCGCCGGCCGACGGCGAGATCGCCGCGCGGTTGCACGCCCTGACCGGCGGCTCGGTGTTCCTCAGCCAGCTGCTGCTCGAGAAGCTGTGGGCCTCGCGGTCGACCGGCGCCGTCGACGTCGCCGCCCTCGAGCGCCTCGCCGCGGAGGTCGTCGGCGCCGCCACCACCGAGCTGCACTTCACCACGATGTACCGCGCCTTCCTCGGCGACGGTCGGCTACGCACGGCGCTCGCGGACCTCATGAGGGATCGGCCGATCGACGAGCAGGCAGCGCAGACGCTGCGGCTCGTCGGGGTCTCGAACGGCGTGACGCCGTTTCGCAACCCGCTGTACCGGAGTGTGTTCGATCGCGGCGGCCCCCTCGACCTCGTGAGGCTGATCTCCGGCGCGCCCGTCGTCGACGAGCCGACCGCGAGCTCGACGCGTCCGCCCGCCGAGGTGTTCGACCTGGTCGACCGGCTGTTTTGCGGCGGCACCGCGAGGTTTGGCGCATACCGGCGTTCGAGCGAGCACCCCGCCGATGTGATGATACCCGGCATCCTGTTCCGGTTCGTGCTGAGCGACCCGGAGCAGCAACGCGTCAGTTTGCAGCTGTATCGCGGGCTGCGCCAGATCGGCGGCGCGCTGTGGACCCGCGAGATCCGGGCGCTGCAGCGGGCCTCGTCCTATCAGCACCCGGCGCTGCCGGAGATCCTCGGCGGGGCCTACATCGAGGAGGAAGACCTCGCATTCGTCGTCACGCGGGCCGCTCGCCACCGCCTGTCGGATCCGGGGGCGATGTCCTTCATCGCGCGCGACCGGGTCGAGGCGCTGCGTCAATTCATGGTGCTCGCGCAGGGGCTGGCGATCCTGCACGAGCAAGGGATCACCCATCGCAACCTGCACCCGGGGGTGATCGAGTACATCGAGGAGAGCTTCGAGGACCGCAAGCGCTACAGCCTGCGGCTCTCGCGGTTCGAGATGAGCGCGATGATCAACAACCTCGTACGCCGGCGCGGCCCCGGCGACACGCTACGGCGCGAGGAGCTGCGGCAGATTTACCGCGAGCTCGAGGGCTCCCAGGACGGGCTCGCCTATTGCCCCCCAGAACGCGCGACCTGGTTGTTCGGCGACGCCCTCGTGTCGCCGGAGTGCGAGCGCTCCGACGTATTCGCGCTCGGCGTGCTCGCGTGGCGCTGGCTGGTCGAGCGCGCGGAGGACGGCCCCTGGCCGAGCATCGGCGGGCTGGACGACCTTCGGCGGCTCCACACGGCGCTGCGCGACAAGCTGCGCACCCGCGGCGACCTGCCAACCCCGCTGGCCAAGCTGCTGACCGGGATGCTCGCGCCGGAGCCGCGCGACCGCCCGTCGATCTTCGACGTCCTCGACGCGCTGAGCCGCGGCTACTCGCGCTTCGCGGCCAGCCTCGAGCCGACCGGCGACGAGCCGACTTTCTTCGTCGGCTTCATGCCGGTCGAGCACAAGAAGACGACCTTCCGCTGGGGGTGGATCGACGAGGATCCGTGCGAGCCGAGCGGGCGCGAGACGCTGCGCGCGTTCCTCGAGCACGAGCTCCGCTCCGCCGAGCTGCTGTACTGCCCGGACGGCAGCGCCGGGTTTCTCCGCGGGGCCGGCTCGCGCGAGCGGGAGGCGATGCGCTCGGCCCGCTACGTGCTCGTCGGTCGCTCGGGCTACTGGTTCTGCGACATCTACCACGAGCCAGGGACCGCCTACGACCAATCCGCCCGGCGCGTCGAGCAGCTGCTGCTCATCAAGTACGTGATCCGACGCAGCAGCGGGCGCCGGCTCGACGAGAACCACCTGCGCCGCGCGATCCCCGGCGAGATCGTGTTCGTGCCGGTGTGGGCGGGTCAGAGCATCGACCTGCACGCGATCCGCGGCGTCGGACGCTCCTGGTCGCCGCTGCTCGAGTCGGTGCGCCACGAACAGTCGACGCCCGCGTGGATGACGACGATGGAGTCGGCGCTCGAGTTCCTGCAGGCGCTGCGGCGCGCGGAGTACGACGCGCGCGTGTTCCCGTACGAGGTCGTCGGCGGAGATGCCCGCGCCACCGTCGACGTCGCCGTCGACAGCGATCGCAACCGCGGCTATCAGTTCGCCGACCCGCTGCGCTCGCTGTACTTCCGGACGATGCGCGCGCCAATGGGGCGGCTGCTCGAGGAGCACGACGGCGGCGAGCGCAGCACCATGGTCGAGGTGTTCGCGGACCGCGACGGCCGCCCCAATTTCACCGACGGGGCGGTCGAGGATCTGCTCTTCGATCGCCGGCTCGACGACGAGACCGTGCGGCTGCGCGGGAAGGCAGGCGGTCGGGGCCTGCCGCCGCGGGGATGGCTGCGGCCGAAGGACGACGCTGGGAGCCACGCCCAGCTGCGGCGCCAGGAGCAGGCGGTGCGGGAGCTGCTCGCGGCGCGCTCGCTGATGCACCAGCTGCATCACCCGCTGACGATCAAGGGGCTGCGCACCCGCTGGGAGCACGCCGGGAAGCAGCTCGGCGAGCATCGCAACCGTCAGATCGTCCAGGACATGCTCCGTTGTGAGCCGTTCTACGCACTGCACGGGCCGCCAGGCACCGGCAAGACGACCGTCGCCGCGACCGCGGTCGTCGAGCACCTCAAGCTCGAGCCCGGGCACCGCGTGCTGATCAGCAGCCAGTCGCACAACGCGCTCGACAACCTCGCGCTGCGGATCCTCGCGCTCGACCCGGAGCTGGTGGCCGTCCGGATCATGTCCGATCACGCCGTCGCCGACGGCAAGCCGCACCCCGACATGCAGCGGCGACGGCCGGACCAGCTCGCCAACGACGCGGTCACGCGGATCGTCCGCGAGTGCGAGCGGCGCCTGGCGTCGCCGTCGCCCGAGGACGACCGGCTGCGCCCGCTGCTGCGTGAATGGATGGAGGTCGTGCCGCGCGTCCTCCTCGAGCTGTGTGACCGCATTCGCCGCGGTGCCAGCCTGGTGTTCGCTACCACCGGCACCTGCACCACGCGAGAGGTCGGAGCCGCCGGAGCGGGCGGCATGTACGACTGGGTGATCGTCGAGGAGGCGGCGCGCGCGTGGCCGGCCGAGCTGGCGCTGCCGCTGGTCCGCGGGCTGCGCTGGGCGCTGATCGGCGACCACTTTCAGCTGCCGGCCTTCGATGACCTGACGGTCTACAAGTTCCTCGACCTGTGTGAGCGCAGCGACGACGACGAGCTGCGGGCCCACGGCGAGTGCAAGGACGACTACAGCCGGGTGTTTCGCATGTTCGCCAGCCTGTTCGACCAGCGCGCGAGCCGTCGGCGCGGGCGGCCGGCTGGCGTCCACCTGACCGAGCCGCTCGACGAGCTCGACGAGCAGTTTCGTATGCACCCGGACATTTGCCGGATCGTGTCGCGGGCGTTCTACCGCCAGCGCGTCGATCGACAGACCGGAGAGGTCAAACAGCACCCCGACGGGTGGCTGAAGACCGCGGCGTCGGCGAAGCGCCCGCACGGGCGGGCCGAGCCGCGGTTCCTCCGCGGTCGCGCGGCCGTCTGGCTCGACACCACCGGGGTGCCCAACAGCGCCGACCAGCGGGCGTGGAAGAACCCGGGGGAAGCGGAGGTGATCCGCCGTCTCCTCGCCGAGCTCGATCCGGAGCCCGCCGCCGGCGACGACGGGTTCGCACTGCTGACCCCGTACAACGAACAGAACGACCTGCTACGCAGCATCGACCTGCCGGCGTGGGCGTCGTCGCGGATCGACACCACCGATGGCTTTCAGGGCCGTGAGGCGGACATCGTCGTCGTCTCGCTGGTCCGCTCGGTGCAGCGCAGCCCGGATCGCCCCGAGGCGAACATCGGCCACCTGGTCTCGCCGAACCGCGTCAACGTGCTTCTGTCGCGCGCGCGGACCTTGCTGGTGGTCGTCGGTCGATTCGAGCACTTCGTGCAGCAGCCGCGCTGCGCCCCCGATCGCGCCGACATCGCGTTCTGGAGGTCGGTGACCGACACGTTCCGCGAGCAGGACGCCGTGATCGACGCGGCGACCGTGCTCGGCCGCGGGGGTGCGTGGTGAGGCTGCGCGCGCGGACCCTCGTGATCCCATGCGTCTCGTTCGCCGTGCGCGTGCGCCTGAGCGAGGACACCGGCGGGCTGACGCCGATCGAGCGGATCGTGTTGATGGCGATCGGCGCGCGGCTCGACACGGTCGACCGGCTCGCCGAGACCCTCAAGCTGCCCCGGCGGCTGCTGCTCGACCTAATCTACGACTTTTGGCACAAGGACTACGTCCTGATCGACGACGAGCAGGCCAGCGTCCGCCTGACCCCCGAGGTCCAGGCGCTCCACGACGCCGACCGGCTGAGCTCGCTCGAGTCCGCCGAGAACAACGTCGAGATGGTAAGCTTGGTCCAGGAGCTGGTGTCGGGCGCGGTGCTGCCGAACGTCGCACGCATCGCGCCGCCGCAGGGCGCCGAGTCGATGCTGGTGCCGACGCTGATGGGTGGCCTCGAGCTCGCCGATGTCTCGCGCGCGGCGCTGCTGACGGCGCTCGGGGAGGCCACTGAGCGGCAGTCTCGCCAGTCGAAGCGGTCGCAGGTGGTGCGTGAGGCGTGGATCGAGCCGGAGCAGGTCCTGCGCGACGAGGCCGGGACCAGCCGCCGCGCTCACCTGACGCTGATCGTCGATATCTTTCAACCACCGGGGTCCAGCGCGCTCGAGTTCGACATCATCGATGCTCCCGGGGTCAGCCCGGTTGTCCGCCGGAGCATCGCTCGCGGGCTCACCCGGCTGTCGCGTGATCTGCCCGATCACCTGTTCTTCAAGCGGCTGCGCCAGCAGCTCGCCCGCTCCAGCGACGAGGGCGGCGCCGCCGTCGATCCCATCGCGTCGCTGTCGCGCGCTGTCGCGGACCTCGGCGCCGTCGACCCCGGCGTCCTCCGCGAGCGCCACGCGGCGTTCGTGCACCTGCACGCGGACGCCCGGCTCCACCTCGCCGAGCGCGCCGCGGCCGAGGCCGACGTCCGCGTCGTGCTCGGCCACGACGAGCAAGAGGTCGTGCTCGAGGAGATGCTGGCGGCGGCGCGGCACCAGGTCGTCCTCGGCAACCCGTGGATCGACCTCAAGACGATGCTGGCGCCGCGCGCCGGCGGCAGCTGGTTCGAGCGCATCGAGCAGGCGCTCGCCCGGGGGGTGCAGGTCGTGCTCCTCTGGGGGATCGCCGCCGACGAGCAGCTCAGGCAGGACGTCCGCAGCGCGCTCCACGACCTGCGGGACCGCTACCACCCGCGGTTCATCTGGTCGATCCGCCCGAGCGTGTCGCACGCCAAGTTCGCGATTCAGGACGCCCACGCGGCGCTGGTGACCAGCTACAACTTCTTTGACCCACGCGGGCGCACGGCCCGCGAGCTCGGGGTGCGGGTCGCCGGCGTGCGGCCCGGGGAGGGGACCGCAGCGGTGCTGGCGATGTTGCAGTGGGCGCGCGACGCTTTCCCCGACCACCACCAGTCCCTGCGGATCCTGGTGCTCGCCGAGGACATGGACACGGCGGTGCACGCCCCCGCGACCGCGGAGCCGCCGGAGCTGCCTGCGCTCGCGGCGGACGACGTCCGCGCCTCGGCGATCCGCCACTGGGCCGACGCCTGGAAGCACGCGGCCGCCGAGCTGGCCGCGCTGCGCCGCTCGTTCGTCCGCGGCGCCGAGCTCGTGGTCGATCGCATGCACCGCGACGCGCTGGCCCACGCCCTCGAGCACTGCGAGCGCCGGCTCGCCGTGCTGTCGGACGGCCTCAGCGTCGACGTCGTCACCGACGAGCTCGTCGACCAGCTGCGGCGACGCCTGCGGGCCGGCGCCGCGTGCTCGCTGCTCTACCGCCGCACCGGCGCGTCCGACCTGGCCGCGGGCCCGGCCGCACGACTCACGCCGCTCGCCGCCGAGTTCCCGCGCACGTTCGTGATGACCGCGGGGAAGAGCCACGCCAAGGTGTTGCTCTGCGACGACGAGGTCCTGATCGGCAGCTTCAACTTTCTGTCCTATGGCGGCGACTACGACCGTCGGCTGCAGGCCGAACGCGCCGAGCTGAGCATCCGCGTCCGTGACGCCACCGTCGTCCAGAAGATCGCCGAGGCGCTCGCTAGTCACTGGCCAGACGCCTTCGCGGCGCTGGCTGGCCGCGTCACCCGCGAGGACCCGCCCGGACCCGGCCTCGCGGTCGTCCCGCAGCTCCAACCGCTGTTCACGGCGCTCCGCGCCGAGCCGGACCCGGGCGCGCTGCTGCTGCGCTGGTTCGCCGAACGCCCGCGTCCGTGGGCCGACCTCGAGGCGTTGCACGACGCTGGCGTCGACGAGGCGCTGCTCGTCCGGGCCGTCGCCGCCGCGCTCGCGTCGAACCCCGCCGCGGAGCCGGAGCGGCGGCGCTGGCTGTGGTGGCTCGCCGAGCAGCGCTGGCGGGCGTCCGACTTCCTCGGCTGCGCGCTGCTGGTGCCGTCGGACGGGGCGAGCCCCCTCGGGCTCGACGCGTCGCTGGTCCGCACCGCTGCCGCCGTCGAGGCGCCGAGGCTCGTCGCCACCCCGGAGGTCGACGTCCAGGCGAGCGCCGATGGGCTCGCGGCGCGGGTGCTGCTGGCGATCGTCGACGTGCTGGTCCATGGCCGGCCGCCGGCGGACCCTCGCCTGCTGGCCGAGCCGCCGCGATCTTGCGCTCGCCACCTGCGGAGATGGGCGCAGGCCGCCGCCGCCTACCACGCGACCGCCTCGGAGCCGCTGCCGTGGGCCCTGTTGCGTCGCCGAGCCGACGCCGAATCGCAGAGGCAGGCGCGCAGCGCGGCCCGCGAGCGGTTCACACGCGCCCTGGCGACCGCCGAGCAGGTCGGGTTCCGGTTCCCGCTCGGGCAGCACACCTGGGAGGCGCTGCGCGCCGAGGGACAGCCGCTTGGGGCGATGCGCGCGGCCCTCGCGGCCGACGACCCGGACGCGCTGCACCGCTACTTCGCGGGCCTCGACCGCGCCGGACGGACGATCGAGGCGACCATGGACGCCCTGAGCGAGGAGCTCCGCGATGCGCACGACAACCACCGCATCGAGCACCCCAAACGGCGGGTGTGCCTGGCGCGGCTCGACCAGGCCGAGACCACCGCGCGCGAGTGGGTCGCGTCGGCACGCTCGGCGGCGCCGAGCCCCGCCGAGTCGCACCTGCTGGGCGCGTGCTACCGGCTGCGCGCCGCGCTCGCCGATCTCGTCGACCCCGACGTGACGCCGCTGGCCGAGTTGGCCGAACCGGTCCGGCGGTTCGCGCTGACCCGGATGCAGGTGCTGTTCGCTGCGGAGGAGCCATGAACACGAGCGAGCTGCTGCGCGAGTGGGCCCTGACCCGACGCCGCCACGAGGCGTGGCAGGCGATGTTCGCCGAAGATCCACAGCAGGCCGCGATCGCCTGTTGCATGGCCCTCGCCGGTCCGCAATCGCCGCGCGAGACGTTCGCCGCGCTGCTCGTCTGCGGCGAGTTCGAGCTCGCCGAGCTGCTGCTGCTCGACGAACAGACCTGCGCCGAGCTGGGCGCCGACACCATCGCCGCGCTCACTGGGCAGGTCGAGTCGGCCAGGCGCGAGGCCCTGGCCGCGCTCGAGGTCCGCCTCGCGCCTCTGATGAACCGGGCCGATCGGACAGGTGTCGACGTCGACGGCGCGGCGATCCGGCGCGTCGCCGAGGTCCGCCGCGCCGCCGCGCTCACGGCGCTGGCAGCCGCCGAGGCCGAAGTTCAGGCGGCCGAGGCGCGGCAGGTCCTTTGCCTGCGCGAGCGCCTGGCGCACGCTCCGGAGGGCTACGTGGACTGGCGCCTCGCCGTCGAACGGGCGATCGACTTCGGTGCGATCGAGGAGGCCGCGGGCATGCTGGACGCCGGACCATCCGTCGAGCGCCCGCCGTCGTTCACCGTCCCGTCCGGGCCTCTGTGGCCGTTCGGCGAACATCGTCTGGTCGAGCTGCTCGACTGGTTCCGGGAGAGCGAGCCGTCCCCTGCGTGGTTCTCACGCATCGTCCCGCCGCGCGACGGCACGAACGATGTCGCCTGGCGGTTGATCGACGGCGTCGCGGCTTGGTACGGAGCCCGCGGCGAGCGCGAGCGCGAGCACCTCCTGCGGTCCTTCGCCGCCGTCATGGAGTGCCGGGTCCTCGGCAGCGCCTTCAAGGACGGGTACGGGCGGGTGATCCGCATCGAGGCCGCCAGCGCCCCCGGATTCCACGCCTTCGCAGCCCGACGCTGGCCGGACGGTCTGACCGTCGGGCTCGCCGACGAGGCCCTGCTAGTGTTCGTGGGCGAACACGTCCTCGAGCTGTCGTTGCGCGACGTCTTGGCGACCGTCGCCGCCGCCGACCGCCGCGCTCGCCTGCTCGCCGCCCTCGGCCGCCAGCTGCCGCTCGTCGCGGCATTCGTATCGACGCTCGCCGACGAAGGGGTGCGCTGGGAGCGGCATGATCTGCCGCGTGACCTGCTGTCTCGTGAACGCATCGTCGTGCTGGTGTCGGCGCCCGGTATGGGCAAGACGACGCTGCTCCGGGAGCTGGCCGCGCTCCACCCGGGTGCGAAGCTGGTCGACGCGAGCCCCGGCGTCGAGCTGCCGGAGGCGAGTGCCCTACTCATCGACGCCGCCGACGTGCTCGACGTCGCCGCGTTGCGTGGCTTGCTGCTCGAGGCGCAGTGGGCCCGCACCACCCGTCATCCGCCGCCCGCGGTGCTGATCGCCGGACGGCCGGAGCTCGTCGCCAGGCTGGCCGTCCCCCCCGGCACCATAGAAGTCGCTCACCTGCCGTCGCGGTCCGCTGTATCCATGCGCGAGCAGGCACGGGTGACGCTAGCATGGGTCGGCGTCGACGCGACCCGCCCGGGGCTGTACGACCGCATGGCCTGGCTCGCCAGCGGTAACCCCACCCTGCTGTTCTTGTTATGTCGCGCCGCCGCGTTCGTGCTCGCGGCGCGCGGACCGTCCGTGCGCCGCCTCGACGAGGATGTCCTCGACCACGCCTGGATCTCCGATGAGTTCGTCCGATCCGCGCGGCGGCTGCTCTTCGACCCGCTGGAGGCGACGCTTCAAGCCCAGTCCGTGCTACGCACGATCACGGAGCTGGCGCGGCCGCACGAAACGATCGACCGCGATACCCTGCTATGGGCGGTGCGAGAGGCCGAGCCTGCGAGGGATCGTGCCTGGCTCGACGGACACCTGCAGCTGCTCGAGGATTACGGTCTGCTGCAGACCGACGGCGGCGGCGTACGCCTGTCGGCCGGCGGCATCACCCAGCTGATATATCGCTGGTGCGATGAAACGAGCGCATAGATCACCCAGGAAGGCCGCGAGATGCACCTGAAGACCTCTAAATCTTTCCACGAGCACGTGACGCTCATCGCGATGGCGCGGCTCCAAGCGCCTCCACCAGCTCTCCAAGAGGTGGGCTGACTCCCGAGAGATTCGGGCACTCGCGGGAGTTCAGACCCTGGACGAATTCGTGAAGTACGACGTGGACTTGTGGCGAAAGGCGAGCGCTTACAAGTGGTTGGGAAAGTCCGCGTCGTACTGCTTCCAGCAGTAGGCGAGCGGGCCGTAAGGCATTGAAATTGCTTGGGAACGGGGCAGCAGCTCTGTTCCGTTCCCAGTATGTTCCAAAGCCGGCCGGCCTGTCAAGGGACCTTCGT
>Ga0075163_10008528_pt1 | contig 13489 bp, 7 predicted proteins | sample JI1023141ADNA_FD_71478 | JGI IMG/M metagenome (GOLD analysis project Ga0075163, IMG submission 71478) | Wastewater effluent complex algal communities from Wisconsin, to seasonally profile nutrient transformation and Carbon sequestration -... | ecosystem: Engineered > WWTP > Effluent > Algae...
CCGCGACCATCAACGCCTTCGGCCGCTGCTTCTCCCAAGGCTATCAGCCGGCCTGTATGCTCATCGTGGAACGCCCCGCTATAGGCGAACACACTGCGGTCATCGCGCAAGGCCAGGTACAGTGAATGTGCGATACGAGGCTCCATGCGGACCCGGCGAATATATCGGTGGCGGTAGCGTGGCGATCAGCACCGGAGCCCCACGGATGCACACGAATGCTCACGGAAAGAACGGACGGCGAACCATCAGGAACCCAAAAAGCCAATGAACACCCGGATGACCTGAGCGATCAGCGGGCTTTTGCCGGACCATACCGATCACGCGTTCCATACGTGGTCATCCTTGCAGGGCCACGGCTCGGCCCCGGCCCGCCGAAAGCAGGCAGCGTGCGGCCGGAACACCCGCGTAATATGCCGCTTCTATCTTGGCCGCGCTCCGCTATGCCCTCCCTCGAACTGGTCGAACAGGCACGCCTCCACGTGCGCCGCCATTTCGCGCGGCATATCCCGAAGTGGATGACCTTCCATGACCTGGAACATACCCTTTCTGTCGTGCGCGCGGCGCTGGACATCGGGAGGGGGATGGGCCTGAGCGCGGATCATCTGCGCACCGTGGAGATCGCCGCGCTCTTCCATGATGCGGGTTACGCCCGGGCTTACCATGGTCACGAAAAGAAGAGCGTGATGCTGGCGAAGACCTTCCTGAAGGAACACCACGCGAGCGCGGTGTTGACCAGGCAGGTGTGCGCGCTCATCCTCGCCACGCGCATGGGCGAACGTCCGCGCACCGCCATGCAGCGGGTGTTGCGCGACGCGGACAGCGCGAAAGCCGGCCAGGTGGATTTCCATGCAAGGAGCGAGCGCCTCCGCGCCGAGCTCGAACATGTGCGCCGGAAACGCATCCCCGCGCATGCTTGGAACACGGAGAACCTCAAGTACCTCCGAGCCCACCGCTTCCACACCGCCTATGCGGAGCGCCGCTTCGCCAAGCAGAAAGCGCTCAATCTGCGCAAGCTGACCGAGCGCGCCCGCCTGCCGAAGAAGGAGCTGGCCGGGCCCGCTTTCGGTGCGGAGCGCTTCTTCGATCGCGACCTGAGCTGGCTCGCCTTCAACGCCCGCGTGCTGCAGGAGGCGCAGGACGACCGCGTGCCCCTGCTCGAACGGTTGAAGTTCCTGGCCATCCACAGCAGCAACCTCGATGAGTTCTACCGTGTGCGGGTGGCCCAATTGCGCGGCCTGCGCATCCTGAAGAAGAACGACCGTTCAGCATTGGAGGTGCCACCGGAGAAGCGCATCGCACGCATCAATGCGGAAGCTCTCGAACAGCAGCGCGCGTTCGGCAGGCTCTACCGCGAGCGGTTACTGCCGGCGCTGGAGAAGCACGGTGTGCGCTTCCTCACCGAAGAACGGCTCACCACCGAACAGCGCGCCTTCGTAGCGCGCTACTTCAATGACCGTATCGCTCCGCTCTTGCAGACGGCTTCACTGCGGGCCGGGAACGCGCCCTTCATCGAGGACCGGAAGCTCTACCTGGTATGCGACCTCGTGCAAAAGGGCACGAAGAAGCGCAAGCGCTTGCTGGTGAACGTGCCGTCCGATGAGCTCGGGCGTTTCATCACCCTGCCAGCGCGGATCGGCCGCACCGATCTGCTCTTCCTGGATGACGCGATCCGCCTGTGCGCACCTTCGTTCTTCACAGGCTTCAAGCTCGCCGCCTGCTACGCCATCAAGCTTTCGCGGGATGCCGAGCTCTACCTCGACGAGGAGTTCGCCGAGAACGTGGTGGACAAAGTGCGCCGCAGTCTGAAAAAGCGCCGCACGGGCGTCCCTTCCCGCTTCCTGCACGATGGGGCCATGCCCGCCGACATGGTCATCCAGCTCCGCGATCTCCTGGGCATCAAAAAGCAGGACCTCATCCGCGGAGGGCGATATCACAATTTCAGCGACATGATGGCCCTGCCCGTAAAGGGACGTGCCGAACTGCGCGAGCCGCCCATGCCCCCGTTGCGGCATCCGATGCTATCGGGCACTGCCGATCCGTTCGCTGTTATCCGATCGGGTGACCAATTGATGCACTTCCCCTACCACGACTTCCGGGTGATCACCGATCTGCTGCGCCGGTCGGCCCGCGACCCGGCCGTGAAGAGCATTTCCATCACGCTGTATCGGGTAGCCCGTGGGTCCCTGGTGTGTGAGGCCCTGCTGGACGCGGTCCGCGCCGGGAAGAAGGTGACGGCCTTCGTAGAGGTGCAGGCGCGATTCGATGAAGGGAACAACCTGTTCTGGGGCGAGGCGCTCGAACAGGCCGGGGCCCATGTGATCTACAGCCGTGAAGGGCTCAAGGTCCATTGCAAGCTCTGCCTGATCGAACGTACCGAGAACCGCCGCACGCGACGTTATGCATGGCTGGGTACGGGGAACTTCAATGAGAAGACGGCACTGATCTACGGGGACATCGGCTTGTTCACCGCGTCAGAGCCCATGGCCCGCGACGTGCTCACCGTCTTCGCGCATCTGCGCGACCCGCGCAAGCCGCTGGACACCAAATACCTGATGTCCGCTCCAACCGGGCTGCGCAGCGGGCTCGAACGACTGATCGACCGGGAGATCGCCAATGCCCTCTCGGGCAAGGAGGCCGCCATCCTGTTGAAGTTGAACAGCTTGGAAGACCGGCCGCTGATCCGCAAGCTTTATGATGCTAGCCGCGCTGGCGTGCGGATACGGCTCATCGTGCGTGGTATCTGCTGCCTGGTACCGGGCATCGCGGGCATGAGCGAGAACATCGAGGTCATCAGCATCGTGGACCGCTTCCTTGAGCATGCCCGTGCCTACAAGTTCAACAACGACGGCAAACCGCTGGTGTACCTGGCCTCGGCCGACCTGATGGAACGCAACATGGATCGGCGGGTCGAAGTTGCTTTCCCTGTGCTCGACCCCACCCTGCGTGCCGGTGTCGTCGACTACTTGGAGCTCCAATGGAGCGATACCGCCAAGGCGCGCACCATCGACGCGGCCCAAGAGAACCATTACCGGAACCCGAAATGGAACGGCCGCAACGCCCTGCGCTCGCAGATGGCGCTCTACGAACTCCTCGCCGCTGGCCACAAAAAACCGGCAGGCGCGGTGAAGCGTGTTCGGAAAAAGCGCCCTTGATCCGTTCGGAAGGCGGGGAGAGCCTGCCTACTTGACCCTGCTGAGACAGTTCCCGAGCAGATCCTGAGTGTTCCGAAAACCCGGCCATCCCCGCTGCCTTTCAAGCAGTTGACGCGCTTTGAAGGTGGTGGACGATGACCCGCGATGCCTCCCCTTCCCGTCCGGGGCGCAACGTTCTTCGGGGCGTTCGGATGCCGACGAACGATGGGCTCGAATTTTGAACCGGTTCTCAACCCGGAAATGAAGAAGGCGGCCCATCAGGGCCGCCTTCTCACCGCCATCGCAACTGCTTCGGCGGCCTTGGTGGAGAATACCGGAGTCGAACCGGTGACCTCTTGCATGCCATGCAAGCGCTCTAGCCAGCTGAGCTAATCCCCCAAGATGCCAACCCGTTCTTCAACGGGGACGCAAGTTTAACACGATCCAGTGGAACTCTGCACGTTGAAGGCCCCGTTCGATGGCATAGCGGCTGAACACCGCGCTTGGCGGTGCGATGGTCAGCGGCACAGGTTCCAGGAATTTCAGCGCTTGGCCACCACGCACCGCGCCACCCGGCCTTCCCGCGAACGCACTTCGACCGCGTAAGGCCCGACCGGCCACGAGGATGTCTCCACGTGCGAATTGGTCGCGTCCCCGGTCCACATCAGGCGGCCCTGCATGTCGGTCACCCTGCACGTGCCCCCCGGTGCACGTTCCATCCGGATGGCCAACCGGTCCTGGAACGGGATGGGGCCCTCCACGATGCTCGTGTCCTCTTCCTCCACCCCCAGGGCGATGGCCCCGCAGGGGGTGAGCGAAACGGAATCGATGTGGCAGTAGACGAAGTTGCCCGTGCCACCGGTATCCGCGACCAAGGTGGTCTGCGCATCGAGCAGGTAGTTACCTATCATCAGGTATCGTTCACCGCCACTGGCGACGTACTCGCCCTCCAGCACCGTCCAATCGGACTTGTTGAGATAGGTTCCGGGCGCCAAGGCTATGTGCGGCAGCACGGGTGGCGGCTCCGCCGTCTGGGTCGTGATCGCGCTGTCCGAGAAAAAGACGCCGAGGTCATCCGTGGTCCTCTGGCTGAAGTCGCCGAGGTTGGCGTGCATGCGGAAGCGATAGCACTGCCCGGCCTGCAGGGTGTTCAGCAGTTCCACCTCGATCATTTCGCGCATGTCCTCCAACAGGTGGATCCACAGGAAGATCCCGACGTAGGCCTGTCCATCGACCGGTTCCTGGAAGCCGACCGTGTTGTCGGGTACCGAATACCACGGTTCACCACAGGCGTGGTAGTAATCCGGCGTGCCCATTGCGGAAGGATCGAACCAGTGCGCGGTGCGGTCCAATTGGCTCTGGAAGTCGGGGCACTCCAACACCTCTTCGAATCCGCCGTTGGGCACAAGGTTCTGCGCCTGAAGAGCACTGTTCGCGATGATGATCGAAAGGAAACAGGTGATCTTTCCGCTTCGCATGGGGCGTGGTTCCATCTAGGTGAGGTCGAGCCGTTTCTTCAAGAGCTCCCGGTGCGTGCGACCGACAGGCACGGCCACGGTGCCGAGCAGCACACGCTTCTCTTCCACCCCGGTGATACGGCGCAGATCAACGAGAAACCCGCGATGCACGCGCATGAACCAGGGAGAGCCGAGCTTTTCCTCGACGGTGCCGAGCGCGCAGGTGAGCACATAGCGGCGCTCGCGCGTGTGCAGGGTCACGTAGTTGCCGTCGGCTTCGGCGTATATCACGTCATCGATCACGACTTTCACCAAGCGGCCCTTGTCACGGACGAAAAGACTGCCGTCGATCACGAAATCCTGGCGCTGCTCGTCCTTGGGCTGCGCATCCGCCGGGGTGCTTGCGGCGTAGCGCGCCAAGGCTATCTCGATCTGCGTGCGCAGGTCATCGGCATCGAACGGTTTGATTATGAAGCCTGCCGGTCGCACGCGTTTCACGCGCTCCAAGGTGGCCTGGTCCGTATGGCTGGTCACGAACAGGAAGGGGGTGGGCCGCAGCGCGTTCACTTCCTCAGCGATGCGCACACCGTCCGCTCCATGGCCGAGGTTGATGTCCAACAGCAGCAGTTCGGGCGCATGCTTGGCGAAGGCGAGGATCGCGGACCGGGCATCCCGGCAGGTATCCACCACCACATGACCGAGATCGGTGAGCAGCGCGGCGAGGTCGGCGGCGATCACCGGTTCGTCCTCCACCACGAGTATGCGCACGCTGCTCATGCGTTGCCTGCCGAAGAGTGTTGTGAAGGCGGTGCCACCTTGGTGCTGTGGCGGAAGCGCAATCGCACCCGCGTGCCCGCCTCCCGCTTGATCGACAGATCCGCCTGCAGCGCGCTCGCCATCGCATGCACGATGTCCACGCCGGAAGCCGCGCCCTCCTTGCTGATCGTCACCGGCCCCGGCTCGAAACCGATCCCATTGTCGCGCACCTCCAATCGAACCTCGTCACCCACCTCCGCAAGGGTGATCCAGACAGCACCCGGTCGTTCATCCGGGAAGGCGTGTTTGAGCGCGTTGGTAACGAGCTCATTGGCGACAAGCCCAAGGGTGACGGCCGGTTCCACATCGAGTTCGAGCACGCCCACTTCCACATGCGCGACGATGCGCCCTTCCATGCCATGGCTGCGCAACAGCGAATTCGCCAGCTTGTGCATGTATGCCGACATGTCCACGCTCGTGAGGCCCGGCCGATGATACAGGTCCTGGTGGATGAGCGCCATGCTGCGCACACGCGATATCGCGTCCTCGATGGCGTTGCGCCCCTCCTTGCCCTGCAATGACCTGGATTGCAGTCGCAACAAGCTGGTGATGGTCTGCAGGTTGTTCTTCACGCGGTGGTGGATCTCGCTCAGCAGCACCTCCTTCTCCTTCAATTGCTCCTCGATCACGGCATTCTTGCGCGCCAGTTCCTCCGCACCGCGCCGCTTCGCACGGTAGGCACGGTAAGCGAAAAGGCCGGCCACCAGCGAGAGCCCGGCGATGGCCGCGATCGCCTTGATCGCCATGCCGCGCCGATCGAGCATGGCCTTGTTCCGCTCGATCTCCAGATCCTTGCGGCCGCTCGCATAGCGCTGCTCGGCATCGGCCATAGCCTTGGCACTCTCCTCTGAATACACGCTGTCCCGCCATTGAAGATGCGTGCGCAGATGCGAAAGTGCGCTGTCCGTCTCTCCGGTCGAGGCGAAGATCCCGCTCAATTCCAAATGGGCGTCGGCGACTCCTTGGGTCAATCCGAATTCCATGGTAAGCCCTGCGGCTTCGTTGAACACGGTGAGCGCCTCTTCCAACCTGCCCGCCCCCTTCAATGCCCTGCCGAGCGCGAAGAGAATGCTGCAACGCAAGGGCTGGTCGCCGCCGTCCGGCCCGAGCAGATCGAGCGCCTCACGGTACATGCGCGAGCGCGCGGTGTCCGGTGCGGTGCCTTTCAGCACTTCGGCCTGATCATAGCGCGCCATGGCGGCGTGCGCTGTCGATCCACCACGCACGAGCATGTCAGCGGCTTGCCCGAGCAACACCGCCGCACTGTCCTGCGCCCCCATGCGCTGGTGGACTTTCGCGAGTTCGCGCATGAGGCCAGCTTCCCACAGGGGTTCGCCCATCCGGCGGTACGCATCGATGGCGAGGCGGTACCGCACCACGGCCTCGGGAAGTCGGTCCAGTGCGGCGTAGGCGTTGGCGATATTCGCCTGTATGATGGCCATGGCGTCTCCGGCTCCCAACCGTTCCAAGCGCTCCAACGCCTCCAAGTAGTGCGGCAGGGCCCCGGCGTGGTCACCCTTCATCGTGAGCGGCAGGGCCCGCAAGTTCTCCGCCCTGGCCATTCCTTCGGCCGAGCCCCGGTCGATGGCGACCTGTTGATACTTCAGCGCAAGGATCATCGCGGAATCAGGATCGCGGCGGAGGTACGCCATGATGCGTCGCTCCATGACCTTCAATTCCCCATTTCCGGTCGTATCCGGACCATCCACGCCCCCGGATGCGTGCGCTCGCGCGGAGACCATGGACAGGACGAGCACCAGGCGAAGCATCGTCCGGCCAAGTTCGGTGCTGCTGGCCCCACAGCGGTTATGGCAGCTGCTCAGCACGCAGGACGTTCGGTGTGGTGGACCCTACAGTGAGCAGGACCAGGTCGCGGTCGTTGCCGCTGCCGGTGTATTTGGCCGTGCCGTCCATGTTCACATCGGCGGACAGGTATCCGTGTACCGTATTGTTCGGGGTAGTACTGCCCACGGCCACGAGTATGGGATCCCTGTCATTGGCGGCCCCCGTGTACCCCACCACCGTGTTCAGCACGACGTTGCCCGGCCACGATACCCAAACCCCGTTCAGGTCATGGCGCGGATCGGTGCCGAACACGGGCGTGGACGACAGCGTGAGGTCGATAGACGTTGGCGCACCCGTCAAGGATTGATGCGTGGCCGTGGCGACCCCCAAATGGTTCCTGTGGCGCAGGGCGACCACATAGTTGCCGTCCGGCGCACAGAAGGAGACCGGTGACAGGCCGTCCGGTGCCACCACATCGCCATCGCGCTGGATCAGCGCCGCGCGAGACTCTACCAGCAGGGCAGGATCAACTTCAGAGCGGAGTTCCACCACCACCCAGTCCACGATGGCGTCCGGACCGCTTACCGCGAGCACTGCCGGGGCGATCGTTCCGCCACCGGTGATGGTGAAGCCGGCCGCCGTGTACGGTTCATCCAACGGGAGGAAACCGCGCACGCGCAGGGAATCGACCATCAACCCATTGGCCGTGCGGTAAGGGCCTTCGAGCATCGCCTTCAGCGCCACCCGCGCGTTCTGGCAAGCTTGCGCCTGCGCATAGACCCCGGTGTACGCGTCCGTGCTTCCGGCGGAGGTGATGATCGAGCTGCCGGGCCCGGGATCCATGTCCATGCTCCCGGGGAAGGCGCCCGCTAACACTACCGTGGATGCGGGAGACACGGCGATGTTCTCAGCGAGCATGGAGGCACTGGAGGCATCCAACTTGAAGCCCCATTCCAGGGTGCCGACCGGCGAGTACCTCAGCACGTAGCCATCGCTGCCAGTAGCCTGCACCAGGTTGGTGGTACCCGGGCCCGGATCGACGTCCATGGTCCCCCCGAACGTGCCTGTGGCGTAAACCTCCCCCTGCGGGCCGACCGCCACAGCGTTGCCCTTGTTGATGAATCCGGAGAGCAGGAATGACCACTGGTGAGCGGAGGCCCCATCCAGCTTCGCGATGAAGGACGGTTCGGAGAAGGACCCTGGCAGGTTCGCCGTGCCGGGCCCCGCATCCATGTCGGTGGGGGAGGTCACCTCGCCGGTGAAGACGATGTTCCCGGCTCCATCGCATGCGACCGAGCGCGCCGTTTCGAAGCCGGTTCCCCCGAAGCGGTTCGCCCACTGCAACACTCCGTTCCCATCCAAACGGAGGACGAACATGTCCGCATCCCCCGCCGAGGATCGGGACACCGTGCCCGCACCGGGGTCGAAGTCGGCCGTCGTGCGGAATTCGCCGCATACCACCGCATGCCCATCCGGCGTGATGGCGATGCCGCGCCCGATGTCGTTGGCATTGCCGCCGATGCTCCCACCCCAGAGAAAGGCGCCGTTCCCGTCGAGCTTGGTGATGAAGATGTCCTGCAGGCCGTTGCCCGTTACAGGGAAGGAACCGGCACCGGGGTCCAGATCGCCTCCGTTCCCGAGCACGCCGGTGATCCAAACACCACCGTCGCTGTCCGCCGCGATGGCGTTCGCCACATCGGACCCGAGCCCGCCGAAGATGCGGCCCCAGAGGAATGTGCCGGTCGAGGAAAGCTTCACCACGAAGGCATCCGCGCCGCTATTGCTCGTGGACACCGGGAATACGCCGGCCGTCGGGTCCAGGTCAACGTTCGCGCCCACGACGGAACCCGCCAGGAACACGTTGCCCGATGCGTCCACTGCTACCGACAAACCGGCATCGGTGGTGGTTCCCCCGAAAGAACCGCCCCAGATGAATCCTCCGTTCGCGTCCATCTTCCGATAGAACACGTCATAGCTGCTGGCAATGGACAGCACGTTGAACTGGCCCGCACCGGGATCGAGATCCACTGGCGCTCCTCCGGTAAGGAGCGTGCCGACAGTGACCGCATTCCCGCTGCCGTCGATGGCCACATCCTTCCAGACTTCCTGGCTGGCCCCGCCCGTGGCCTGAGCCCATTGCAGGGTCTGGCCGTGAACGATGGTGATCAGCGTGAAAAAGGCGAAGAGGCAGAGGCTGCGTGCGCGCATATCCGGGTCATTTATGGCCCCAACCTATGCCGTTCGACGGCATCTTACCGCCGCATCCGGTGCGAACAACGGACGGATCAGGACGAACGTTGACCCGGCATCCGTTCAGGTCCAAGTGCTCAGCTTCTCCGCCCCCAGGACACTTCCGATCCTCAGCATCACCTCACTCGTCAATCGGTCTTGCGCCTCCACCGCTTTCAAATTCTCTTCCAACTGCGGGGTCTTGCTCGCACCCAGGATCACCGTGCTCACACGCGGGTTCTTCAAGCACCAAGCGATCGCGAACACGGGCAAGGACAAGCCGAGGCTCGCTGCCAGCGCTTTCAGTTCGTCCACTTTCTTCAACCGCGCTCCGGTGAGTTCGCGTTCGCGCAACCAGTCCAGGCCGGCCGCGCGCAGGCGAGAGGAAGTGTCACCCTCCAACGTGTGCTTTCCACTCAGCACACCGCTCGCGAGCGGGCTCCAGATCGTTGTGCCAAGGCCCACAGTATCATAAAGCGGTGCGAACTCCTGCTCCACCTTCTCCCGATGGAACATGTTGTACTGCGGCTGCTCCATCACGGGACCGATGAGGTGGTGCTTGTCCGCAACGGCATGCGCCTCGCTGATCTCCTTGGCGCTCCATTCGCTCGTGCCCCAGTACATCACCTTGCCTTGCATGATCAGCTGGTGCATGCTCCAAACCGTTTCGGCGATCGGCGTGTTCGGGTCGGGACGATGGCAGAAGTACAGATCGAGATACTCCACTTGCAGGCGCTTCAGCGCACCGTGGCAGGCTTCGATCACATGCTTGCGGTGAAGGCCGAGCTGCGTGGGCAATTTGCCGCCAGCGCCGAAGAACACTTTGCTGCTCACGATCCAGGTGTCGCGCGGCCATTCCATCTTCTTCAGGATGCGCCCCATCACGCGCTCGCTCTCGCCCTTGGAATAGATCTCCGCGTTGTCGAAGAAGTTCACACCGCCGTCGTAGGCGAGCTTCATGAGCGCCTCAGCCGTGTCATCGGTGATGAGCTTCCCGAAGGTGAGCCAGGAGCCGAGGGAGACTTCGCTCACTTGAAGTCCGGAGGTGCCGAGGCGGCGGTAGCGCATTTCCATGGAACAAAGGTCGACCCTATGGCCATCCCTCCCATCTTCGCGACATGTCCAGCATCCAAGGCCCCCGAACCCGTCGGCCACTACCCGCACGCGCGCCTCGTCGGCGAACTGCTTTTCCTCAGCGGTGTGGGACTTTGAGCATCGTCGCGATGCCGCACCCGCGTCAACAGCAGAGCCTTTTTTTGCGCCCGACATGGAATGAACGCGCCATGATACCTTTCCCGTTCATTGCTTTTCCCATTGACCTGAACCACCCACTACCATGACCCGTTCAGCCTTTTTCGCGTTCCTGCTGTCGAGCCAAGCGCCGGCCAGCGCACAGCTCTTCGGGCCGCAGAACGATATCTCACTGAGCATCATCGGAACGCTCTCAACGCACGCCGCCGATGTGGATGGCGACGGTGATCTGGACGTGCTCTCCGCTTCCATTGACAGCAAGATCGCCTGGTATGCCAACCTGGGCTCCGGTTCGTTCGGCCCTCGGCAGCTCATTTCGAACCTGGCCAGCGGCGCACGGTGCGTGGCATCGGCCGATCTGGACGGCGATGGCGACCTGGACGTGCTCTCCGCATCCTACAACGACGACGAGGTCGCCTGGTATGCCAACCTGGGTTCCGGTGCGTTCGGCCCTCAGCAGATCATTTCAACCCTCGCGAGCGGGGCTGTCAGCGTGGCAACGGCCGATCTGGACGGCGATGGCGACCTGGACGTGCTTTCCGCTTCCGAATACGACAACAAGGTCGCCTGGTACGCCAACCTCGGCGCAGGGAATTTCGGTGCCCAACAGATCATCGCCACCGCGGTTACCGGTGCCTGCAGCGTTGCTTCATCCGACCTGGACGGCGATGGCGACCTGGACGTGCTCTCCGCCTCCTTCGGTGATGACGAGATCGCGTGGTATGCCAATGATGGCGCCGGGGGCTTCGGACCTGAGCAGCTCATTACTTCCCTGGCCTATGGAGCCCGGTGCGTTTCAACGGCCGACCTGGATGGCGATGGCGACCCGGACGTCCTTTCCGCCTCCGCGAATGACAACCGCATCGCGTGGTATGCCAACGACGGCTCGGGAAGTTTCGGACCCCAACTGGGGATCACCACGGCGGCGAACGGTGCGCGGTACGTCGCATCGGCCGATCTGGATCTTGATGGGGATCTGGATGTCCTTTCCGCCTCCATGTACTATATCTCTTGGTACACCAACGATGGTTCGGGTGGCTTCGGGTCACAACAGATCATCTCCGACCAGGCGTCGGACGGCCGATGCGTTGCGACAGGCGACCTGGATAACGATAACTACCCAGACGTGCTTTCCGCCAGCTACAACAACAGCAGGATCGCCTGGTATGCCAACACGGGTGCAGGGAGCTTTGGGCCACAACAGGTCATTTCGGCTTCGGCGAACGGTGCCAGAAGCGTTACATCGGCCGATCTGGATGGCGATGGCGACCAGGACGTCCTTTCCGCTTCGAAAGAGGATAACCGGATCGCGTGGTACGCCAACGATGGTGCGGGAAACTTCGGTCCCCAGCAGGTCATTTCCGGGGCCAGCGAAGCCGCTTCCGTTTCAGCGGCCGATCTGGATGGCGATGGCGACCTGGATGTACTTTCCGCTGCCGAGGGGTCTGACAAGATCGTCTGGTATGTCAATGACGGTTCGGGGACTTTCGGCCCCGAGCAGGTGGTTACCACCCTTGCGGACGGAGCCACGTGCGTCACAACGGCCGATCTGGATGACGATGGCGACCTGGATGTCCTTTCCGCATCAAAATGGGACAACAAGATCGCCTGGTATGCCAACACGGGCTCCGGGAGCTTTGGCCCTCAGCAGGTCATTACCACCGCCGCACAAACGGCGCAATGCGTTACAACGGCTGATCTGAATGGGGACGGGGACCTCGACGTCATTTCCGCTTCCTCCAACGACAGCAAGGTGGCCTGGTATGCCAACGATGGTTCAGGGGGCTTCGGTCCACAGCAGGTGATCTCAACGGCCTCCTATGGTGCCACGTGCGCGATAGGGGCCGATCTGGATGGGGACGGTGACATCGACGTCCTTGCTGCCGCATTGGCCAATGCCGAGGTAGCGTGGTACGCCAACAACGGTTCGGGGACTTTCGGTCCACAGCAGGTCATCTCTACCGAGGCCGATGGGGCCCGATGGGTCGCATCGGCCGACCTTGATGGCGATGGCGATCCGGACGTGCTTTCCGCCGCGCAGTATGACAACGAGATCGCCTGGTTCGCCAACGATGGTTCCGGGAGTTTCGGTCCCAAGCAGGTCATCGCCGCACAGGTGTCCAGCGCCTGGTGTGTCGCAACGGCCGACCTGGACGGCGACGGCGATCCGGATGTCCTTTCCGCCGCGGACTACGACGATGAGATCGCCTGGTGCGAGAATCTGGACTTGAATACCGCCTTACAGGCAGTGGCCGCCGGATCTTTTTCCCTCTTCCCCAATCCCATGACCAATAGCGCCACAATGGTATTGGAGCAAGCGGGTGGCGTGGTCGTGCTGGAGATCGTTGATGTACAAGGCCGCACCGTACGTGCAGAGAGGTTGACCGTCCATGACCACCGGGTCACCGTGCAGCGCAACGGGCTCGTGCGGGGCATCTACCTGTTGAACATAACGGGGGAAAAACAGGCGCAGGTGAAGCTCTTCGTGGATTAGGCCGGATCCGACCCACAAGATCCTGATCCTCTTTGTAAGCCCGACCCGGTGAATGTGGGCGGCACGGTACCTACAAGCAGGTTGGCGGTGCGAATTCCATGGATGCGCCAGCCGGAAGGCATCGCATCTTCGCGTTCCGCCTGCGCCTTCCGCTCCGGCGGCCAACGCATGTCAAGCATCAGCAGCAACAAAGCCCCCGAACCCGTAGGCCACTACCCGCATGCCCGCCGTGTGGGCGATCTGCTCTTCCTGAGCGGTGTGGGCCCGCGCGAGCGCGGCACGAAGAAGATCCCCGGCGTGGAACTCGATGCGGCCGGGAACATCAC
>Ga0075163_10008529_pt1 | contig 13489 bp, 16 predicted proteins | sample JI1023141ADNA_FD_71478 | JGI IMG/M metagenome (GOLD analysis project Ga0075163, IMG submission 71478) | Wastewater effluent complex algal communities from Wisconsin, to seasonally profile nutrient transformation and Carbon sequestration -... | ecosystem: Engineered > WWTP > Effluent > Algae...
GTTGCTGCAATCCCTTCCCAACCCCTTATATGAGGGCAGGGAAGGGCACCCTACCATCCACGCCCGTTTATTGAAATGGTGCGAAGGCGGGGAGTATGGGTGGTTGTTTGACAATCCGGAAGATGCCCTTGACCTTACCACCCACCGTTTATACGGGTTTGATATCACCGAGTTTCTGGAACATCCTGAAACCCGTGCGCCGACCATGATGTATCTGGTGTTCCGTACCGAAGGTATGATTGATGGCCGCAAATTTATTTACGTTTTTGATGAATTCTGGAAAGCCTTGTCAGACCCTTATTTTGAGGATTTAGCGAAAAATAAACAAAAGACTATCAGGAAGCAAAACGGCATTTTCGTATTCGCTACGCAAGAGCCAAGCGACGCCTTAGAAAGCCCCATTGCGAAAACGTTGGTTCAACAATGCGCGACCTACGTGTTTTTACCTAATCCCAGCGCTGATTATGAAGACTATATTCAGGGTTTTAAGCTAACGGATGCGGAGTTTGACCTGATCAAAAATTTAGGAGAAGACAGCCGGAGATTTCTCATTAAGCAGGGCGGTAATTCAGCCATTGCGCACCTCAACCTTCATGGATTTGATGAGGAGCTTCTGGTGTTATCGGGGACGCCGGATAATGCTGAACTGGTTGAGGAAATTATTGCGGAAGTCGGTGAAGAACCTGCCGTATGGCTTCCCATATTTTACAATCGCATGCGTTTGAAAGAAAAACGATGAAAAATATTTTTTTCCTCATCAGTTTCATCTTTCTGGGAGGGATACATAGAGGAGATTCTATGGCTGTACACGATGCCGCAAATTTTGGCCGTCAGGCGGAAATCCTTATGCAAACGACCGAACAGGTTGCTAAAGCCACGGAGCAAATTCAAAAACTCGATGCGCAGCTTCAACAAATGAGAGATCAATTTGAACAAGGAAAAAAACACTATGAAGCCGTAACAGGCAATAAAAATTTTGGGGAAGTTCATCATAAAAGAGAATTGCGTCAGTCGTTACCGCAGGAATGGCAAGGTCTTTACCAGGCAGCCCAGCGCAATATAGCGGCCATTCAAGGGTTAATGGATACTGTTAAAGGCGAAGAAAATTTTACTGGCTCTGTGGATGACATGCAAAAGCATATAGAAGGCCGTATGCAGCAAGTGGCCGTTGTAGACAAGGCTGTTGGTCTTCAAGCCTATCAAGGACTGCAAGAGCGGATGAAGCAAGTGGACAATCTCATGACCGAAATTAAAAACACGCCTGATCCCAAAAGCATTGCGGAACTGCAAGCGCGTATCGCGATTGAACAAGCCTATATCCAGAACGAGATGACCAAGTTGCAACTGATCGGACAATTGCAGCGGGCGGAGCAACAGTTGATCGAGCAACAAAAATATCAGATGAGCCGACGTATTTTGAATCCTAAAAATACAGGGATGCCGCAAATTCGCTAAACAATAAAAAGAAAAGGAAAAGGAAAAGAAAACCATGAAAAAACCGTTGATGCTTTTAATGCTGGCTTCCTCACTTATGGGTTGTGGGGAAAAAAAAGAAGAAGTTCACGATGTAGATTACTACTACAAAAACTTCGATGAATGTAAAAAGCAGGTGGAAAAATGCCAGAATAACCCTGGAGAACTCGAAGATACGCCCAATTGCAAAAATGCAAAGGCCGCCTACCATAAGAGATTGTGGTCGAATGACAAGAATACATTTAAAACGCCAAAAATGTGAGTGAAATAAGGGAATTAAATAATTCATGACCTTTACAGTTTGCAAATCCCTCTTTGATAAAATCGACGCGACAACGGCTACTTTTGTGCACGACATTTCGACCCGATGCGTGGCGGAAATCACACCCGTTGTAACGGTAGGCTTAACATTGTCGTTCATTGCCTATGGCTTATTGATTATGCGGGGCGCAGTGGGTATGCCTGTTTCTGAATTTTTGTGGAAAGCTTTCCGTGTAGCCATTATTGTCAATATCGCTTTGGCAGGTGGGCTTTATCAATCGGAGATTGCGGGTCTCATTCGTACCCTGCCCGATGATTTAGCGACAGCGCTCATTATCAGTCCAAGCCAGGGGGCATCAGCGGCTTCTTTAATTGACGAGGCGGCGGTTGCTGGTCTGAGTTGTGCAGGAGAGGCATTTGATAAAGCTGGCCTGTTCAGTATTGAGGGGCTTACCTATTGTTTGATTGCTATGATCGTTCTCCTTATGACCGTTATTTTGACGGCAGTAGGAACATCTTTTTTATTAATGTCCAAAATCGCCTTGTCCATTTTAGCAGGATTGGGACCGCTCTTTATTGTGGCATTAGTCTTTCCGGCTACTGAACGGTTCTTTAATTTATGGTTGGGTCAAGTGATCAATTACATTCTGCTGGTGGTGCTGTACGCAACGGCTTTTGGCTTCATGATGAGCCTGTTCAAAGGTTATATGGAGCAAACAAGGATGGATGGTTTAACAAACGTTGCCTGGACTGTTGGCGGCGTTGGTATCCTTTCTTTCTCAATGCTGATTATTTTGCGCCAATTACCGTCAATTGCTTCGAGTCTGGCTGGTGGGGCGGCGTTAAGTTTTGAACGTGGCCGCAGGTTGGACAATGCAATGGGGCAGGGGTCAACCATCCTTTCAAGAGCGGGCGCAACCCTTATGCCTTCCCGAAGGTCTTCTCCTCCGGCTAACGTCCCTTCATCTTCGGCGCCAGCACAAGGCAGACAGCCAGAAACATCATCACGGTTGACCAGCTATGGTTATTACAAGGGAGGAGCCAGAAATGCCGCCAAAATAGAATAAACAATCCCGCTGAAAATGGCGGGGAATTAACTCCCGAAAGATAAAAAAGGATTTAAAGGAGGGATAATGACACAATTCAGGAACGGGATCCTTAGCTGGCTGGTCATTCTTCTGCTCATTGGATGTCAATCCATGCCGAAAGAGCCTAAAATACCGGATTCATCACCGCGGATTCCTGTCAATAAGACAATCCCCCCTGAAATCCAGGCCGAGTGTCGGCCGCAGGAGAGCATTCATGAGAATCCGACCTATTAAATCTGATGATTTAAAGACCTATTTGGAAGAAAGCCGTGGTTTGGAACGCGATTATATGGCTGAGATTTTACGGTCACGGCAAATCGCCTGGCGTCTTGCCATAGGGTCAAGTTCTTTGTTGGGGGTGGCTCTGCTGGCTCTTTTGTTTCTTACGCCTTTAAAAACCAATACTCCCTTTGTCTTGCGCGTCGATAATGCGACTGGCCATGTGGAAGTCCTGACCACTCTTCAGACGAGTGAGACCAGCTATGGTGAGGTTGTCGATAGCTATTTCCTCAATCAATATGTCCTCAACCGTGAAGGGTACGACTATAACACCCTTCAAAATGCCTATAATACGACGGCTTTGTTAAGTGACCCTGACGTTCAACAGGAATATTATGCCTTATTTGAAGGAGCGCAAGCCCGCGATAAGGTTTTAAAAGACCATGCCAAAATTGCCGTGCAAATACGCTCCATTACGCCGACGCCGGAAACAGACTCGTCTGGCGGTACGGCGGTGGTGCGGTTTTCAACGCAACTCAAGCATAGTAATGGCAGCGTAGAACCTCTTCAGAACTGGATTGCAACCATAAGTTATACCTATAAGGACGCAACCATGTCATCTGTTGATCGGCGCATTAACCCTCTGGGTTTTCAAGTGACCAGCTACCGTATTGACCCTGAAACTTTAACGCCCTCGGCTTTAACATCCCCTTGAGAGGTTTATGATGCGCCATTCTGCTTTAATGAAGTTTATCATGGTTTTAGCCACAACCCCTGTCGGCGGCGGACACTCGGCTTTGGCCTTGCGCCATCCGACTAAATCTTCCTTTGACGCCCGCATCCGGTACACCCCTTATAACGCGCACGATGTGGTTCAACTGAATACCGTGATCGGAATTGCGACGCACGTGGTTCTGGAAGAGGGGGAGCAATATATGACCCATGCTTTTGGCGACGCCAATGCCTACGCTTTTGCCGTTGAAAAGAACCATATCTTTTTAAAACCAAAAGCCGAAAATGCCGATACGAATTTAACGGTCATAACCGATCGGCGCAGTTACCATTTCCGCTTAACGTTCCAGCCATCTATACAATCTTCAGCCGTCTATCAACTGGTTTTTACCTATCCGACTTACCTGAAAAAAGCGGCTTTAGAAAAGGATTTTGAGTATGTGGGACATGAGTGCAATTTAAATTATACCATGAGCGGTGACAAGGATATTGCGCCTCTTCATGCCTGGGATAACGGGACTTTCACTTATTTTAAATTCGCCCCTAACCGCGACCTGCCCGTGGTTTATATGGTGGATGCCGATGATCAGGAAAGCATGGTGAACCGCCATAATATGGGAGAAACTTCAAATATTGTGGTGGTTCATAAGGTGCATGACCGGTGGATTTTACGTTTAGGCGATCGGGCATTGGCTATTTACAACGAATCCTGTACGGAACATGCCGAGTGCCAGCCCCAGCCTAAATCCCTCACTACGGGTACGGCCGTACCGACAATTCAGCGGATTGTAAAGCCGACTGTCGGCCTCAAGGAAACCCTAGAATGACCGAAGAGAAAAACTATATTGATACGAGTGAAGAGCTTGCCAGACGCAATCAACAACGTTTGGAGGGAGAAAGGGATACAGCGGCTTTAAGAAGCTCCCAAAGCCGTTTTATGCCAGGGTCAAAAAAGTTGATTGCATTGCTGGCGGGAATATCCGGCATTTTTGGGAGCGCTATGGTTTATAAAGCCTATCAAGCGAAAAGCGTCCCTCCAGCGGATACACCACCTCCGGCGGCGGTTCGCAATAATTTACCTCCCTTAAAGATCAATAATGAGGCTCCTGCCCGACCCGCACAGGATTCCCCGCCTCCGGCAGCGCCGCCGCCGCCCCCTGCGGAAGTGGTAGAAACCCCTGATTCAAAGGAACCATCACCTGAAGAATTGCTCAGGCAACGCCGTTTGTCGGCAAACCTTATTGATGGGGAAGGAAACCGCCCGCAAGCAGATCAGGTTTCGGCTTCTTCTGCACACTCCCAAGAGCAAGGGGGTGAGCTTCAACAAAAGATGCAGCCCCTTCGCCTTGATGCAGCTATGGCAGGTAAATTAGGCGACCGCCATTATTTATTGACGCAAGGCTCCATGATTGACTGCGTTTTAGAAACCCGCATGATTACGACCCAACCCGGGATGACGACCTGTTATGTCACCCGTAACATTTATTCAGCCAATGGCAGGGTGGTATTACTGGATCGGGGGTCAAAGGTTATTGGACACTATCAGGGTGGCATAACCCAAGGCCAGGCGCGTATCTTTGTCTTATGGTCACGCATAGAAACCCCGAAAGGCATTATCATCAATCTGGATTCCCCTGGGACGGGTACATTGGGCGAAGGAGGGGTCGGCGGGTATGTGGATGCGCACTTCTGGGAACGCTTTGGGGGAGCTATGTTGTTGAGCCTTGTCGATGACTTCGCAAGCGGGATGACGCAACGTATGGCCAATTCCAGCAACAAGAGCCAGACTAATTTTTCCAGTACGACCAATAATGCTCAAACTATGGCGGCTGAAGCCCTTAAAAACAGCATTAATATTCCGCCAACTTTATACAAGAATCAGGGAGAGCGTATTTCCATCTTCGTCGCCCGCGATCTGGATTTCAGGAGCGTCTATGAACTTCAACGCCGTTAGAGCCGAATCCCGACCCCAGACCGAAGGTCGGCCGCAGAAAGATCAAGCCATCCAGCAGTTGTTGAGGCCATTGCGTCCCTACCTTGACCAGCCAGAGGTAACGGAGGTGACCATCAACCAGCCTTGCGAAATCTGGACGAAAACCTTTCATGGCTGGGTGCGCCATGAGGTTACGGACTTAACGGGAAGCTATTTGCATGCTTTGGCGACGGCTATTATCGTTTACAATGGCATCCAGCCGAAAAGCGTTGTGTCCGTTATTTTGCCAGAAGGACAAAGAGGGCAGATCGTTCAACCCCCAGCCTGTATTGATGGTACGTTATCCTTTAATATCCGGAAGCACGCGCCCATTGTTAAGGACTTGGAAGAACTGGAAGCCGAAGGAGCCTTTACCAACGTGGCTGACGTAAGCTTTAACAAGCCTGACGCTTCTGAAGCCAGGGCGTTTCTGGAACAGCATGATTTTAGGAGGCTGGAGGCTTTCGAGGTCGAGTTGCTAACATTGAAGAGGGAAGGGCGCATTGTTGAATTCCTCAAGAAAGCTGTGCTGGAAAAGCGCAATATGGTTATTGCGGGCAAGACAGGGTCGGGTAAAACCACCTTTGCCCGTTCCCTGATTGAAAAAGTCCCGACCCATGAGCGCATCATCACTATTGAGGACGTTCATGAACTGTCCCTAACCCATCATCCGAACCGCGTCCACATGCTCTATGGTTACGGGGCAGGGCGCATCACGGCGGATGAGTGCCTGGCTTCCTGTATGCGCCAATCGCCCGATCGAATCTTTTTAGCGGAGCTTCGTGGCAATGAAGCTTGGGAGTACCTGAATTCCCTGAACACAGGTCATCCAGGTTCCATTACCACCACCCATGCCAACAATGCCTTGCAAACCTTTGAGCGCATTGCCACCCTCATTAAAAAATCAGAAGTGGGGCGGCAACTGGATATCGACATGATCAAGCTGGTACTCTATACCACGCTGGATGTGGTTCTATATTTTAAAGACCGGAAGCTCGTGGAAATCTTTTATGACCCCGTTTTCGCTAAAGCGAAAATGGCTTGAAAGTTAATAAACTAGCTAGAAGGGATTGAATTGACTATTGAAGTACTTATATGGTAATATAGTAAAGGTAATGAGATAAGGAGGTTTATATGGAAGCAGCAACGTATACCCAGGTTCGTAAAAATTTTGCCCGTGTCATGAACAGGGTATGTGATGACCATGACCCCATCATCATTACGCGCCAAAATGCCCGTCCGGTGGTTATGGTCTCCCTTGAAGATTACAATGCTATTGAGGAAACATTTTACCTTTTTAGAAGTCCTGCGAATGCGGCGCGGTTGAGTAAGGCTCTACAGGATGTAGAGAACAAAAAATACCTGCCTAAAGACCTGATAGACGTATAAATGAAGTTGGCATTTTTAGAAGATGCGTGGGAAGATTATCTTTACTGGACACAGACAGATAAAGCAACCATAAAAAAAATAAACCAGCTTATCAAGGAATGCATGCGTGAACCATTTTCCGGCATTGGCAAGCCTGAACCCCTGAAATTTGATATGTCGGGGTGCTGGTCGAGAAGAATTAACAGTGAACACCGTCTCGTTTACAGGATTGAAGATGATACCTTAATTATTATTCAATGCCGCTACCATTATTAGGCCACCTGAATGTTTTAAGGAGGAAACCATGAAGATTACGGAACAGGAATTAGCGAAAAGAAATATGGCCTTGGAAAATGCCATTGCCTCACATCGTCTGGAGGGTTTAGAACCCGACGCCCAAACCATTGAAGACCTTAAATACGTTGTCCGCGGGGAGTTCGACATTGAAGAATCTTTAAGGCGCGTAAAGGAGAGGATTGCCCTTGGTCAATTTAGAAAAGAATAATTTACAAGATCCTTATATAGACCCAGGTTCAGGATGCCTTCGTAATCTTTTGGGCGTTAAGGATTCAAAAGTTCTATCTAAAATAGAGACGGCTTTTGTATTAAACAGATGCTATGAACTGCAACAGGCTTCATTTGATAAAAAATTCAATAAGACATTTGATTTTGACCATTTAAAGGACATTCATAAGCATTTGTTTCAAGATGTTTATGAATGGGCGGGTCAGGTTCGCCATGTTAACATTTCAAAAGGCGATACGTTGTTCTCACACTATCCCCTTATTGAAAGAGGCGCTCACTATATCTTTTCTGGCTTAAAGAAAAAAAATTATCTGGAAGGTTTAGCTCCTGACGAGTTTAGCAAAGAGGCTGGGTATTACCTTGGAGAAATTAACCATATCCATCCTTTTCGGGAAGGTAACGGACGTACCCAAAGGGAATTTATCAATCAACTGGCGCATCATAACGGGTATCATATTGAATGGGGGAATATAACCCAGAAACAAATGATCGAAGCGTCCATTGAAGCGGATCAGGGCTATTCAAAGCCTTTGGCGACCTTTATCCATGAGAATCTGGCTGAACGTGATATCGTAGTGTTTATTAAGCAAAAGAGATTTTATGACGCAGGATATGTGAATCTTTTTCCAGCAGAGGCGGGAAAAAAATACGACGGGACAATTGTTGGCGTTACCGAACGCTACGTTATGCAAGCGTCAACAGATTCTCCAAATAGCCTCATTATCCATAACCACCGTTCCTTGTCAAAAACGCCTGAGATGGATAAAAGAGTGGCAATTTCCTACTCCCATGGCTCGATTGGACTGGTGCGTGAGCCAGAAATATTAAAGGAAAAGAACCTCTCTAAGTCTCATAGTTTGGAAAAAGACTCCCATCAACATGAATGGGAACGATAACGGGTCGTGTTGTTTATTAAGGGCTACTTATTTACATGCGTTAAAACGATCGTTAGGATAGCGACAATTTCGGTTGCTGAAATATCTTGAAAAAACATGCGATTTATATTATTTTTTATAAAATTATAGGTTAAAACTTAACAGGCGGTTTTTAGTAAACTCGTGGTAAAAGAGGGTCATGTTTTGAGTTCCCAATCGACCGCTTTAAAAGAAAGAGAAAAAAATCAGCCTCTAAGTAAGAAGGAACAATTCAAGCGAGTAAATGCTTGGTTAATGCAAACTTACCCTGCATGTTTTAGAAAGACAAAACCTCAACCACTAAAACATGGTATCCGAAATGATATTTTAGAACATTACCATTTAGATGATGTGGTATTTACCATTGATAATTTGAGAGAAACCTTAGGTTGGTACCGTCGTCGTTTTCAGTATCTACAGGCTATTGTAGCAAAACGTCCTCGTATTGATTTAAATGGGAATATTGTTGGAGAAGTAACCGACGAAGAGGTTGAAGAAGCCCTTGAACAAATGAAAAATTTGCTACAAAAAGACTATGGGCGCTTGTTTAATTAAAGATTTTTGTTTGCCTACCATCACGACTCAGCGTGATAAATACTAAACGTTGCGTCCTTGATGGGGTCATGGGTCGGATAGACTTCTAGGCTATTAGACGGGGTGATAAGGAATGTTCGATTTTTGGCTATTTGTATAAGATATTGATTTTTTTTATGTTCCTACAATTTAAGGCGTCGGAATATTTTGGCAAGTATTCCTCCTATGAAAATACACAAACATATACCTAAGGCATAATTTTTCGATGTCATATTTCATTAAACACTTCTGGGCTGTTTTCAATGAGAGTTTTGACCCTTAACGCCATTTTGTTGCCGCTTAGAGAAAAAATATCCAATAAAGCTAAATGCCTTTTGTCTTGTACATTTAGCAAATCATCTGAATGCTGATAAGCAAACTTCACTTGTGATTCTTCATGTCTTTTCAGAGCCGCAACCTTTAAAAAAATGTCCGCTAACTCAGTTTGACCTTTTTCTTGATAAATATTATACAAGTCAAATAAAGCCGCCGCATAGCCTTGAGAGGCTGAGAAATGAAGCAACTTATTTTTCTCTTTATTGTCGGCTACACACGAACTGTATTCATGCTGAGCCTTCGGATGTCCAAGCAAAGCAAGAGATTGTGAATATTCTAAATAGTTATTGGCAATATTGATATTTTCTTCAGAATGAAGAAATTTAAATATTTTTTTAATAAGTTTTACTTCTGTATCAGACCAAGTATTTTTAGAATGGTGTTTTTCTAAAAAATTATTAAAGGTGATTTTTTCCTGCTCAGTAATGTCCAGGAAGTGAACATTGCTTATAGGAGAAGTCGAAAGAACTTTTTCAATTTCTTTTTGTATTTTTTTGTCCGACGTTAAGAGTTTGACAGCGCTGCGTTCAGACAATTGAAAGTTTATGGTGTTGTACCTTGCTTCATTGCCTATTTTTTTTGTCAACTTTTTAAGCTCTTTCATGTAAAGAGACGGCACAGAATCTAGTTGCGGTCTTTTAGAGGACACGTCAAAACTTTCAAAGTAAGCAAAACTTTCTAGGCCACTGCTATCTCTTCTTCTTTTGTGAGATAAAGAAGCCAAACTATCAAGAGCTTTCTCAGACTCAGATGCGTTAAGAGCGTCTATGCTAATTGTGGAGATGCTCAACACTAACGCTACTTTTAAGCTTCTATATAATTGATACATGATTTTTACCTTTATTAGGTGTTTCTAAAGAAACGTACATAAGTATATACATAATATTGATTTAGATTGCAATATTAATTTTGCTATATTCAGCATGCCTCAAGATACCCTGTTGAATTTTTCACAAGTTATTGTATTTTCTTACTCCATTAAGGAATTTAATAGGTATCTTCACGTTCAATCAGTATATTTTCCCTCCCCACCAAACCCCTCCAACTTTTTGGGAAGACCTAATATTATCCTTCGCTGCTGCTGCTGGTGACGCATAAGCTTCTTCAATCTGCGATACTTTATTGCTAATTTTACTGTTACCAGGGGTAAAGCTGTTCACATGCTGCTCAAGCGTAGTGTATATTCTATCATCATTCTCAATAAAAATCATATTTTCATAATTCTGATTTTTCTGAACGTCTGTTGTCAATCCCGCTGATCCAATAATAACGGATTTTATTTCATGACCATCTCTAACATGCTTAATAAGAATTAATTTATCATGAAAAGACCCTTGAGGTGTACCTTGTTGCAATGTAATTTTACGCACCCTAATGTTGTGGTTTACAAGATCTTTTATGGCAGGTTGCATAAACCACCCTGTGTTTTGTGATTCGTACATGACGCTATCGATGTTTATCAAAATACTAGCGCGAGCATTTTTTTGTTTCAAAGAGATTAATGTATTTATAATATCTCCCTCTTCTGCTTTGCTAATCAAAAATGCATTCATCTTAATCTCTATTGCGTCTTTAATTTTTTCTTTAATAAAATTTTTAATGTTGCATACAGGCGCCAAACAAACTTGGACATTACTTCGTATATTAAAATTATTCATTTGCGTTTCAAGTGCGTTTATTGATACTTGTGGGGCGTGCGCTTGTTTTTGGTGGTTCTCTTCCGTAACAGTTGCTTCACTTAACATATAATCATAATAACTCTTGTATAAATTGGCTAACGCCTCACTTTCAATGACCACAAAAGATTCAACATTGTTATGATAAGCGTTATAGGTAGCGTTAGGCGATCCTAGTAGGACTTTATCATCAATGACAATAAACTTGTTGTGCATTTTATAACGGCGGTTTTCGAGACCTAGTATGAGGGGGGCATCGTAGGTATCTGCCATATATGTTCTATGGATTTGATTTCGACCACTCAAAATTGATTTACATGCTGGAGTATGGAGCGCTTCATTAATCTGTTTCTCTATTTGCCAACCGGATCCATTATCTCCTACCAATATTTGTAAGGTGAAAGGAGTTTTTGCATCTTTGTTTTTTTTCACAATATTGATTAATCTATTAGATATAGTCTGAGCAGTAAGTTGATCAGAAACAAGGATAACCCGGTTTTTTGCTTGATCAAAAAGATTAAAAATATTTTGTTCTATTGATTGTCTATCTTCAGAAGAATGAGCGGCTACAGTTAATCTTTCTATTGTTGGAACTTGGGCTGGCGTTGGAGTTGTGGTAGTTATCGTTGAAGTAGAGTTTGTTATCGGCCGTTTTAGTGGTGGTTCTGATGGTGTCGGATCATCCTGCTGTTTCTGTTCCTCTTGACTTCCTCTTGTTCTTTTTGCTGACTTCGATTCGGACTGCTGTGACACACCTAAGCTGGCAGCAACTAAGCCTCGAATTTTTGCAATAATTTTTTTTGCACTAGCTATGTCTCCCGTAGTAAGCGCGTTCTCAATAGGAGGCACATACATGTTCGGTAATTTAGACTCTTGTTTAGCTTGTTTTACAGCTTCCTTAGCCTTCTCCATATTATTTTGTTCAAGCATAGCCAAAAGATGATTTAGAGAATGCATATATTGTGTCAGATCTTCTTGTGGTGCTTCTCCTGACTGACGTTCGGACTGCATTGTCCTAGCGACATCGAAAAGTGGCGTAAAAAGAATAAGAACAAAGAACAACCGTAAAATTAAAGACACGGGAAAAACCTTAGTTTTGTGATTGCTAATGACTCGATAGTAAAATCAAACAATTAATTTTTTTTTAATGTCATGGGATGCCTGCCAAAAAGGTAGGGTAAGCCGATGGAAATTCCCCATCAACTTCTCGCAGAACCGCACGTGAATCTCACGATTCATGAGGCTCTCATTAGGCAAAGCCTATACCTAGTGCTTGTTCTACCCTATGTTGAGGAAGCCCCAATTTTGGGCTAAATGAGGTGCCTTGGGAATGGTAACATCTTCAATTCACTCTACTTCTAATTTTATCTTTATACTTGGCATTTCCATGTCTTTTTTTCCTGCTGTCTCTTTAATGCCATCTAAAACAGCTTCCAGAACGCTTTCTGCCATATTCAGACATTGCTTATTGGAGGTTGAGCGAAGGAAAATATACATCCCCAATAAGCGTGCGCATGCTGTAAGAGAAGCCATTCCTGTTGTATGGCTTAAAACTTCCTCAAGCTTATTTCTTATTTTTTCAGATTCACTCTCATTCCATACTTTAAGTTTCTTTTCAGGCGATATGGGAAAGGAAGGTCTTTTTACTTCCACTTTAAGTGGAGGCATAGGCGGGTTATCATGGTTTCCTTCTGTAAGTCCCTCATCTTTTCTTGCATTATCTTTCCCCCCAGCAGGAAGTATTTTCATGCTCCCTTTAAACGGAGGCTCACCAGAGTAACTATCTGTCACTTCCTTCTTTTTCCTTTTCCTTTTCTTTCTTCATAGCAGTTGTAATCAAAATTCTGATCATACCTGCTCGAGAAGTTTGGCGCTCTTCGGCTGCCTCCTTTAACCAGTCCCACATTTCGTCGGGAATCTCTACGCTTCTTTGAAGGGGTGGGGTGCGTTTAGCATCCATAACTCTCTTGTTTTCTTTCATATTAAAAAAATATTCCATTCATGTGAATTTAATATTGACAAAACATTATTGCCATATTACTTTAATATTAAATCTCATCTTATTCTAACCAAATTTAAGGTTAAAAGCCAATGAAATTAGGCTGATCAAACTACCATAAGCAAGCAACACGCAATTATAAGGAGGATTAACATGCAACCATACTCAGAAAATACCAAAGGACAGGGCGATCAAATCATTCACCAGTTCATTCAAGGCTTTGTGGACTCAAGGAAGAGGGAATTTAAGCTCATCAAGGAAACAAATGTGTTATGCCGCCAGTTGGTCGAAACAAGGATATCTGAAACACCTGACGTTAACCGTCTCCTGTTCAAGTACCAGGATGACCCATG
>Ga0075163_10008530_pt1 | contig 13489 bp, 10 predicted proteins | sample JI1023141ADNA_FD_71478 | JGI IMG/M metagenome (GOLD analysis project Ga0075163, IMG submission 71478) | Wastewater effluent complex algal communities from Wisconsin, to seasonally profile nutrient transformation and Carbon sequestration -... | ecosystem: Engineered > WWTP > Effluent > Algae...
GGCTGATATGGCCTGAGTCCGGCAGGAACAGCGCATCGGCAGGCAGCGCAACCCCGGCGACCTCTCCCGCTTCAGACGCATTCAGCATACGCGCATGATCGGCGTGCCAACCCCAGTTTTCGCAAGTGCCTTCGAAGCGTTTGCGTTTTTCATCATCGGTGACCAGATGCAGGCTGCCGCAGGTGCGCGGTGTTTCGGCAAGCCCCTGCAACCGCGCGATTGCCGCATAGCCGCTGCTGTAAAAATCGGACTCAGGCGTGCGGTAGCGCGAGAAACGCGGATTGAACAATCCCAATAGATTGCCCGATGCAAACGATGCCAGATGTCCCGACGGTTCATGGATGACCGGCGTGATACCGCGCCGCTTCAGCGCCCAGGCGCAGCTGGTCCCCGCGAGGCCACCGCCAATGATCGCCACGCGCTGCACGCGCGAGGGCGTTGCGGATTGCCCGGCGGCGATAAAATTTGCCAGTGTCATATCGCGCTTGCGACCATAGCCACGTCCCTTGGTCACGCTGAAGCCATGCGCGGCCAGATTGCGCCGCACATGGCCCGCGGCTGTAAAACTGGCCGCCGTTGCGCCGGGAGCCGAGAGGCGCTGCATCTCGCGGAACAAAACTTCGCTCCACATCTGCGGGTTCTTCGCCGGGGCAAAGCCATCAAGGAACCATGCATTCACACCCTGCGGCGCCACCAGTTGCGGCAAAGCGTCATTCACATCATCGAATATCAAAGTCAGGCGCACACGCGGCGACAAATGCACGCGGTGAAATCCGTTCACGCGCAGCGGATAGTGCATCACCATTGTTTCCAGCCGCCCGCCAAAATGGCCGGACCAGCGCGACAGGGATTCGCGGATCACGGATGGCGATAACGGGTATTTCTCGAAGGAGACATAATCCAGAATTTGGTCCGGTTTTGCCGTTTCATCGAACAGTTTCCACGCGCACAGGAAATTCAGCCCCGTACCGAATCCTGTTTCCGTAATCGTGAACGATTTTTGATTTTCCCAAGCCGCAGGCAGGTTATTCCCCTGCAGAAACACATGATGTGTTTCCGCGAGCCCGTCATCGGGTGAAAAGTAAATATCATCAAACTGTTCCGAGCGGATCATGGCATACACATATACACGTCAATTTAAGCTGTCCACGGCGGTTTATGCTTGAAATCACGCCTTGCCTCATTATAGAAAAGATCTACAGCAAAAAACAAAAAATTATAAAAAGCATATCAGGGAGATCAGTTATATGACCGGGGCACTCCGCAAGAGTTTTCGAAAGACGCAATCTGCCGATGAGGCGGAGACTCCGCCTGCCGCCGATCCTCCCGAACCGGAAGAGACCGTCGAGGAAGCGCCTGATGCACCGCAGCCCCATAACCAGCTGGAGGCTCTGTATGGTCAAAAGAGGGAGTCTTTCCCCAAACGCGTGCGCGACATTCTGGATCACGAGTTCCAAAGACTGAACGTCATCGGCAGCGGCGGCCACGAATATGGCAGCACGCTCGATTATGTCGGTACGCTTTTGCATCTTCCCTGGGAGAAGAGACCGCACAGGCGGGTCAGCCTGAAGACGGCGGCACAAAAGCTCAACAGTTCTCACTACGGCATGCAGGAAGTCAAAGACAGAGCCATCGAGTTCATTGCCGCTCTCAATAACGGGGGCAAATCGGGAGGGATTGTCTGTCTTGACGGCCCCGCCGGTGTCGGCAAAACATCGATTGCGCATGCGATCGCCCATGCGATGGGCCGTAAATGCATCAAGATATCGATGGCCGGAGTTAACGACCAGACGCTGCTGCGCGGTTTTGCCCGGACATATAGCGGCGCGCAGCCGGGCGTGATCGTTCAGGCGATGAAAAAAGCCGGTGTGACAAACCCCGTCATCGTTCTGGATGAAGGCGACAAGGCCGGGGGCAGCGAGTCCAATAAAGGCAATGTCACCTTTGCCATGCTGGAGTTGCTCGACCCGCAGCAGAACAAGGAATTCAAGGACCATTACCTGAATCTTGAATACGACATGTCGGACGTTGTCTTCATCATGACGACCAACAATGTTCATGCGCTTCCGACGCCGCTGATTGACCGGATGGAGATTATCAGTCTGCGTCCCTACACCGCCGAGGAGAAGCTGGAGATCGCGCGCCGCCATCTGGTTCCCCGTCATCGGGAAGATTGCGGACTGTCCGAACGGCAGCTTCGCATCAAGGACGACGCGTTGCAGGCGCTGATCGAGGACTACACCGAGGAGGCCGGCGTCCGCGGGCTGGAAAAAGAGATCCGGAAAATTTGCCGCCGCAAGAACGTCGCGTTCCAGAAACGGCAGGCGAAATCGGCCAGCGTATCGGCCAGCGTGCTGGAAGCCGTTATCGGACCGCCGCGTATCTACAAGAAACGCGCGCCGGAACGCGATACGGTCGGCACCGTGACCGGGCTTTATTTTGCCGACGATGTCGGCGGCGGCATTCTGCCCTTGCAGGCCGCACTGCGTCCGGCATCCGAGTTCAAGGTGACCGTGACGGGAATGGCCGGAAAGATGATCGATGAATCAGCCCGGTATGCGACCGAGATGTTGCAGTATCTGGCGGATCGCTATCACATCGATAAAAAGAAGCTGGCCAAAACGAATGTCCATATCCATATGCCCGATGCCGGGCAGGAAAAAGACGGCCCATCGGCGGGCATCGCGATTTCGACAGCCCTTATATCAGCGTTGAAAAACATCAAGGTCAGGCGCGATGTCGCGATGACCGGAGAGGTTGACCTGTTCGGGAATGTCGGCCCTATCGGCGGACTGATGGGGAAACTGGAAGGGGCACGCCGTGCCGGAATCACAACCGTGCTGATTCCCTCGGAAAACGTACGCGATCTTATCGATGTTCCCGACAGCCTGAAATCCAAGCTAGCGATCATTCCGGTTAGCCATGTCGATGAGGTCTTTACGCGCGCGCTGACGGAAGCCCTGACAGAGCCCACGGTCGCAGCCGAAAGTCACGATAGCCATGACAAGCTTCCTTCTACGGAAGAAATCCAGCGCGTCATCCAGTTCATCGCGCAGGCGGCCCAGGCGACAACGCCGGTAGCGACGGCCAGCACGCCGCAAGCAGCACACAGTGCGGGACCGCATCGCAAAAGAACGCCTTTATCCAATCCCTCTTGACCGGGGGAAGATGCCGGGTGACACTGTTGGAATTCTTATTCCAACAGGTTGCCGTCATGAAAAAAATCGCTCTTGCCACGCTTCTGTCCTGCTCGCTCTTTATCCTGATGCCCGTCGCGCAGGCGGCCGATACGAATGTCACTGTCCGGGTCAAATCGAAAGACGCGATGTTCATCGGTGATGCCGCAGGCGGCGCTTACGTGATCGTGCGCGACAAGCGCGACGGCGATATTCTGGTCGAAGGCCGTACCAGCGGCAGCTCCGGGGATCGCACCAAGATCATGACGGAAACGATGGCACGCGGCGCATCTGTAACGGATGACAAGACGGCAGAGTTTGAATTCTCGCTTGACCTGTATGAGCCAACACCCGTATCAGTCGAGGTATCCGGCCCGTACGCGCAAAGACAATCACTGGCCCATGCCAGCACCGATTACATCCTGATCCCCGGCAAGGATTACACCAAAGGCGATGGCATCGTTGTCGAGCTTCCGGGGTTCATCGTTGACGTCTTAAGCCCCCCCGCCGCGTTCAAAGGCAAATTCAGCAAGGACGGCACAACGCTTTTAAAAACCAACGTCGCCAAATTGTGCGGTTGCAGCATAAACGAGGGCACGCCGTGGCCGCCGTCACGCTATGAGGTCGAGGCCAGCATCTATCGCGGCGATATATTTTTAGCCAAGGTGGCTCTTGAAAAAGACAAGGAACCGTCGATTTACAATGCTGCGCTGAAGTTTCAGGAAGCCGGAACATACCGCGTGATCGTTACGGCGTTCGATCCCGTTACGCTGGAAGGCGGCGTGGACAGCACGACGATTACGCTTGAACCTTAAAGCCAGACGTTCTACATTCCGGTAAATAACAACAATACGAAAAACAGAGGTTTTCGCGATGCCGGACGTCAACCCCCTATTGGTGCCTTCGGGCCTGCCGAACGAAGCGCCCGCCTTCGACAAAATTAAAGACCGTCACTTTATGCCTGCCGTGCGGGCGGCGTTAAAAGAGGCCCGTGCGAATATCCGCGCGATCAAGAGCAATCCCGACCAACCGACATTCGAAAATACGATTGTTGCACTGGAGACCGCAGGTGAAACATTTGGCGATGTCATGTCAATGTTGCAAAATCAGGTCTCGGCATCCGGCAGTCCCGCGTTGGTCAAAGCGTTACAGACAGCAGAACCGTTGCGGGCCAGTTACAGCAGTTCAGTTTCGCTCGACAGGAAGCTGTTTGCACGCGTGAAAGCCGTGCGTGAGAGTCTGAAAACGTCTGGACGCGTTCTGACATTGGAACAAAGCAAATTACTGGAAGATGCTTATGACGGTTTTCGTCGTGAAGGTGCAGAACTGAAGGGTGCGGCACGGAAACGCATCAAGGAAATTGATGCCGAGATGTCGACACTGGGTACGGCATTCGATGAGAACGTCAAGAAGGCTATCGAAGCCTTTACGCTGGTGCTGGAAGCAGAAGACCTTGAAGGGTTGCCGGAAAGCTATCTGGAAGGAGCCGCCGAGAAAGCCAAAGAAAAGGGGCATGAAGGCAAATGGGTTGTTACGCTGGATTACCCCAGCTATGGCCCCTTCCTTGATTTTTCAAAACGACGCGATCTGCGCGAAAGAATCTGGCACGCCGTCAATACACGCTGCTGGAATGACGATTTCGACAATCAGGGACTGATCCGCAAGACGATTGAACTGCGCCATGAACGCGCCCAGTTGCTGGGTTACAAGGATCATGCATCTTACATTCTGGAAGAACGCATGACCGGCAACACCGAAACTGTTATGAAATTCCTGAATGACCTTAAATCGGTTTACAAACCGGCGGCAATTGAAGAGTTGAAGCATTTGCAGGCATTCGCGAACGAAGATGCATCGTTCTGCAATCACGATGGAAGCCCGGCAGAACTGAAGCCATGGGACATTTATTACTACATGGAAAAAATGAGAGAGGCGCGTTACGGTTTCTCGAAGGCTGATCTGCGTGACTATTTTCCACTCGACAAGGTGCTTGAAGGCACCTTCAAGCATTTTGAAAAATTCGGCGTGAAGTTTACGCATAACCCTGCATATCCGACGACATCGCCTGCCATCAAAGCTTATGATGTTACAGACACTGATACAGGAGGATTTGTCGGCACGTTGTATGCTGATTTCCACCCCCGTAAAGGCAAAAGCCAGGGCGCATGGATGACGGAATACAGAGGCCAAGGCCTGCATCGCGGCGAAATCAAGCGCCCCGTGACGGCGATTGTTTGTAACTTTACTGAGCCCACAGGCAACAACCAGCCCTATCTCGATTTTGAGGACGAGGTTAAAACTCTGCTGCATGAAATGGGTCATGATCTTGATGCCTTGCTGCAGGATGGCACCTTCCGTTCGCAGGGGGCTTTCTCGCGTGAGTGGGACGCCATTGAGCTTCCGTCCCAAATTCAGGAACGATGGGCACTGAATAAAGAAACGCTGAGATCCATGACTCGCCACAAGGTGACGGGTAAGCCGATCCCCGATGATCTGATCGACAGAATGATCGCGGCACAGAATTTTATGGCGGCAACTACAGCCACAACGTTCAATAACCGCAGCCTTCTGGATATGGCCTGGCATACGACCGATCCGGCAGAGATCGATGCCAAATACGGGTTTGATGTGTTCGCCTTTGAAAAAGATGTGACAGAGGACGACCGTCTGTTTCCGATGTACGCAGGACCATTCTCGACAGCCTTTACCCATATCTTCGCCGGGGGATATTCCGCCGGTTACAACGGATATGCCTGGGCGGACAATCTGGCGGTCGATGCCTATGATTATGTTACCGAGCGCGGGGCATACGACACCGAACGGTTGATGAAATTCCGCGATGAATTCATCCGTGCCGGCGGTACGCGCCCGGCGGCAGTGTCGTACCGAGCGTTCCGTGGTCAGGACCCGGATCCGCAAGCGCTGCCGCGCAGTCAGGGGTTAATCCCCCCGAAAGTCAGTTAAACGCGCCCGGAACATTCCTGAAAAACCCCGCTTTCGCGGGGATTTTCTTATCCTGTCCCGTCTTGAGTCGCCCCCGTTTGCGTCTATATAATAAGGGTCCGTTTTGTTCACTCGATCTGAGGTCCCTTTCATGACTGCCACCAATCCCCTGCTGATTCCTTCCGACCTGCCGAACCAGGCCCCCGCGTTCGACAAGATCAAGGACGAGCATTATGCCCCCGCAATTGCCAAAGGACTGGAAGAAGCCCAACAGGAACTGGAGGCGATCAAATCAAACAAGGATGCCCCGACATTCGAGAACACCATCGTCGCGCTTGAAAACATGGGGGAAACGCTGAACCACATCATGGAAATTCTGGGCAACCAGATCAGCGCCGCCGCAACACCGGCCCTTGTCGAGATCAAGCAGGAAACCGCACCGAAGCTCGCCGAGTTCTACTCATCCGTGGCCATGGACGAAGACCTGTTCGTACGGATCAAGGCGGTATGGGACAAAGATAGCAAGAGCGACAGACTTTCAACCGAACAAAAAACCCTACTGAAGAACACGTATGACGGATTCCGGCGCAGCGGCGCGTTGCTGGAGGGGGCCGCCAAGGCGCGCATGAAAGAGATCAATATCGCGTTTTCGACGCTGGGCACCCAGTTCAACGAGAATATCAAGAATTCGATGGAGGCTTATACGCTGGTCGTCGATCAGGAGGCGGATTTGTCCGGCCTGCCCGAAGATGTGATCGCCGCCGCCAAGGCCCGCGCCGAGAAAAAGGACTTGAAGGGTCAGTGGCTCTTCACGCTGGATTACCCGAGCTTCGGCCCGTTCATTACCTACGCCGACAATCGTGCGTTGCGCGAAAAAATCTGGCGTGCCTTCGGCAGCCGCGCATGGAAAGACGATTTCGACAACCAGGATACAATCAAACAAATCGTTTCCCTGAGCTATGAAAGCGCTAACCTTCTGGGTTATTCGACACCGGCCCATTTCGTTCTGGAAGATCGCATGTCGGAAAAGCCGGAAACCGTGTTCGGATTCCTTGATAAGCTCAAGGGCGCATACAAAGAAGCCGCCGTGCACGACCTTGAGGCTTTGAAAGAGTTTGCCGCGAAGAATGGCGGCCCGACAGAACTGAAACCCTGGGACATCGCTTACTACAGTGAAAAGATGAAAGAGGCAGTGTTCGGATTTTCGAGCGAGGATCTGCGCCCTTATTTCCCGCTGGAGAAGGTCCTGGACGGATGCTTCGAGCATTTCAGCCGCCAGTTCGGCGTGACATTCACAGAGAACAAGAAATATCCGGTGTATGCCCCGGATGTGAAAGCCTTCAACGTTACCGACACCAAAACAAAGGCGTTCATCGGCACATTCTACGCCGATTTCCACCCGCGCACCGGCAAGAAACCCGGTGCCTGGATGACCGGATACCGTTCGCAGGGGCTTTATCGCGGCAAGATCGAGCGCCCGATCATCGCGATTGTCTGCAACTTTACCGAGCCGTTGCCGGACAAGCCGTCGCTGCTGACGCATGACGAAGTGACGACGCTGTTCCATGAGATGGGCCACGCCATGCATGGCCTGCTGTCGGCGGTGACGTACCGTTCGCTCGCCAGCCCGAACGTGAAATGGGATTTTGTCGAGCTGCCATCACAGGTGCAGGAGAACTGGGCCTATACCCGTGAAACGCTGGACCTGATCAGCAGCCACTGGCAGACAGGCGAGAAGATTCCCGATGACTTGTTCCGCAAGCTGAACGACTCGAAAAATTTCATGATCGCATCGATGGGACTGCGTCAGGTCAATCTGGGGCTGCTGGATATGACATGGTACACCACCAATCCGCAGGACATCGAGAAGCAATACGGCTTTGACGTGTTCAAGTTCGAGGAAGAGGTCACCAAGGGCACGCGACTGTTCCCGATGCTGGCGGGCCCGACGTCGACGTCGTTCAGCCATATCTTCGGCGGCGGTTATGCATCCGGCTATAACAGCTATAAATGGGCGGAAGTTCTGGATGCGGATGCGTTTTATTACATGACCGAGAAAGCAGTTTATGACGAAGAGCGCCTGATGAAATACCGCCGTGAAATTCTGGAACGCGGCGGCACCGAACACCCGGCCATTCTGTACCGGAATTTCCGCGGTCAGGACGCCGACCCCGATGCGCTGCTGCGCCGGGAAGGATTGCTGTCTGACAAAGCCGCTTAGGACCACCCCCGCGCGGCAAATGGATCAGGTCGGGTAAATCAGCGCCAGCTGCTGCGCGCTGGCATCTTGCACAATGCCGGGCGTGATGAAATGGCGATGTTTCAGGATTGCGCGCTGGCCGGTTACGATTTCAGGATCAAGAGTGACGATCTTGCCATCGGGCCGCACACCGACATTCTGCAATTCAGCATCACGGTCGAACATATGCGGCGGGTACATCAGATTGGTTCCCCATGACAGCCCGTTCACGGCCCGGTAAAAATGATCTGACAGAATGCTGTCCTTGCGGATATCGCAGCCCCGCAGAATTTTCGACAGCGGCATGATTTCAGGCATGATTTCCAGTTTGAAATCAGAATAGCGTTTCAGATCGTTCTCGTTCGAGGCAAACGGCGGCAACACGACCGGATGGACCGGGCGCAGGCAACGTCCACTGTGCGGCGCTTCCATCCGCGCAATCCGCATCTGCCCGGTGGGGATATGGCGCGCACGATACGCCAGCGCACGGCCACCATGATCGAGAAGTTCAAAATCCGTCAGACCTTGCTTTGAAAAGAAACCGGCGATCCGCGCGGACAGCCTGTTGGAAAGGAACTGCACGCGATCAGCAAACAGATTGTGGTGAATGTTCGGAAAGGCAGCCTGATGATTGCCGATATTGTCCCACGCCGTCCGCAGGTCAGGATATATCGCGCCGCGCCCGGCACGGACGCGATAGTAACGCCCCGGCTCGTCCCATACAAAATGCCGCGCCGCCTGATCCTGAAGCCAGACAACCCAGTTGACGCCGATATCGACAGATTTACCGATCATAATGTCAGGGTTCTAGCAGGTGTCCGCGCGGGCGCCCAAGAAAAAACCTTCCGGTGTGGGGACGCCGAAAGGTCTTTTTCTTTTTCCGTGTGGGGTGCTTGAAAATTGATCCTTTACAGCGGCTTATGTGTGGGGAAGAACGAACCAGGTTCCAGGGCGCCACAGCAAATTGATCAATTCTCAAGTTAGTCTTAGTTTTTTCATAAATTACTTACCGTGTCAAGAATATATTTTTATGAAAATATGCATTTTTTGTTTGCATAAGATGCCCCTTCTCGGTTAATAATTCTGTCGAAAGTCCAAGTCCGGGTTTGATTTTTTTGAAGCTTTTACAAGGCTTTATGGCTAAACTGCCAGCGACAAGCAGGGTACTATGACCATAACGACAGCACAAATCCGCGGTGCGCGCGGAATTCTCAACTGGAGCCAGAGCGATCTGGCCGAGCGCACGGGCATTTCATCGACATCGATCGGCAGCATTGAAAACGGGCAGAGCACACCGCGCGCCAGCACGCTGCAGACCATCCGCAAGACATTCGAACGCAACGGCATCGAGTTCCTTGGCCTTGATGGCGTACGCGCACAAAGCAACTATGTGCAGACGCTGAACGGCAGCGAGGGATTTGAAGAATTCCTTGATGACGTTTATGAGACCGCCATCAAGCACGGCACCAAAGACAAGCCGGTCGAGATTTATCTGTCCAACGTGGTCCATGAAAACTGGATCAAGTGGATGGGCGCCGACAAATGGGAAAAGCACACGCGCCGCATGACCGAGGGCAAGGCCGTGATGGATGTCCGCATTATCGTGCAGGAAGGCGACTGGAACTTCCCGGCCAAGGCCTATTCGCAATACAAGTGGTTTCCCGAGAACAGCTTCAACGACAAATCATTCTATTCATATCACGACAAACTTGCGTTCCTGAATTTCAAGGAAGACGATGTGGAAATCGTGATCATGCGCCAGCCCGAATTCGCCGAAGGTTACCGCACGATGTTCCGCATCTGCTGGGACAATTTCGCGCTTACCCCGAATGAAGGCAGCCAGAAAGTGGCGAAAGCGAAATGACGTCTACACCCCAGACACCCACACCAACGCCAGCACCGGAACCACAGGCCAAACATGCCTCAACCGTTGCCACGATTGATTGGGGCAAGGTTTTTACTGAGAAAGGCCACGTCTGGGGCGATAATCCCAGCCCGACAGCGTTGCTGCTGGCGAAAAGGCTGCGGCCCCATTCCAGCATTTTTGAATATGGCTATGGCTATGGCCGGGATGTTCTTGAATTTATTCATCGCGGCCACCGTGTTCAGGGCATTGAAAAAGCTGCCGAAGGCCTGAGCGAGGCGATGAGACAGCTCTCGAAAGTTCTCAATGGCCGGAATGCGACATTATCCGTTGGTGATTTCGAACAGACGATTCTGCCGAAAAGCCGCTTTGATGCCGTCAGCAGCCACCGTATGCTTCACCTGCTGGGCAATAACGGTCTGGTCCGTGCCTTTGAAGAAAGTGCCAATCACGTTCTTCGTCCTGGCGGACTGCTCGCTGTCAGCGCAAGAAACATGAATGACTTCAAAGAAGAAGACATGATCCGCCACAGCGACGATCTTTTTGAATACAAATCAAGACCGGGACACCTGATCAGCCCGTGGACGCATGAGCGTTTCAAAAGGGAATTCGGCGAGAATTTCGACATTATCGACCTGATCGATACGCAGGAAATCGAGTCGGTCGGATCTGCCAAGATGACCAACATTACAATCATGTATGCGAAAAAGAAGTCAGGCCGATCGAACACGCCGTCTTAATTCTTGCACCCCGTCCGCGACAGGCCCCGGCAGAGGGGCTTTTTTATTGCCTGCGGCATAGCAGAACATACAAAGAAAAACCCCCCGATCTTGCGATCGAGGGGCTTTCCGCTTGTGTGTGGGGTCATCAAGCTGAACCGGGGGAACCGGTTCTTACTATCACTTATGCAGAGCGCCTGTGGGGAGGCTGGCGAAGGTTCGCCAGGTATACACGCCGCATTTCGTGATAATCACGGTTGACCGTCAGATAAAGCTGCCAGACATCGGCCAGCTGACGACGGACAAAAATTCCTTCATAAGCGCGATAAACCTTCTCGATCCGGTCAGTCTCGCGTTCGTAATCGGTTTTCCAGCGGCGATAGTGATGAATCATCACCCGCACGCGGTTGCGGAAACGGGCCAGAACCTCGGCCATCTGCTTCATTTCAAGATACTGGATTTCTTTGGCTTCGATATGGATCAAATGGTCACGGAGCTGCTGCACATAGGCCGGGCCGTATTTTTCTTCAAGGCGCTCGTCTACGCCTTCGAATTCATTGTTTTTATTGATTTTTCTGATCAACACAAAACCCTCACTTTTGATTTGATGGGTGCAAATTACACCGATGAGAAAATTATGTCAACACAAAAAAGATATTATTTTTATACTTTTAGTATACTTGGTATGGATAAATATATTGACTAAAAAAGATAACCACTTTAGAACATCACCCCATGATTACCCGTGAACAAATGAAAGCCGCCCGCGCCCTGCTCGACTGGAGCCAGAAGGACCTCGCCGAGAAATCGGGAGTGTCAGAGCCAACGATCAAGCTGATTGAAACGGCAAAAATTCACTCCAAACCTGATACACTTCAGCAAATTCAGGAGGCCATCGAAGTTGCAGGGATTGAATTTCTGCCGCAGAAAGGTGTTCGCTTCCGTGATGACCTTCTGACCGTGCTGGAGAAAGACGGAGAACAGGATAATATTTATCTGCGTTTGCTTGATGACATGTATTACACCCTGAAGGGTACGCATGGAGAAATCCTGCATAGTTTTGTCGATAACTCTCTTTCACCGCCCGAGGTTCTAGCTAAAGAGCGTTTATTGCGAGCTGACGGCATTAATTTTCGCCATCTGGTGCGTCATGGAGATACACACCTTATCTACCCGCTTGATGAATACAGATACCTTCCCAAGGGTTCCTATCTGAACAACCCTGTGGCTGTCTATGGCGACAAGGTCGCATTCAATGTAATCAGCAAGACTCAGAAGAACGAAACATCGATCATCATTATCAGGAACCAGCAGATCGCAGAGATTAAGCGACGCGAGTTTCAGGTTCTGTGGGATTACGGCACAACCCCGCAAAAAACAACTGCAAAAGGGGGGCGCGCATGAGCCTCTACCGTATCAAAGCCACATGCCCCGATCCGCTATGGCGGCATATGCCGGTTTGTGAAATCGGTATCAGCCCCGGCAATCCATCTCATGATGGCGATAAGCTGTCCAGTATTCTCGAATGGTCGAGCCAGAAATTTCAACAGGGCATTCTCACTCTGAGTGACACGATGTATCGCCATAACTTCATGGCATCGGGCGCTGGCGAGCAGGAGGCACTGGAGCTTTCCCAGAAAATGGGTGATGACTGGCTTACCAGAAATGCAACTACGCTTTCCAACTATAAAGATCGCATTCGCCTCTATCGCTGGGCGGAATGGCAGCAACATCCAGACTTCAATAAAGTTCATGATGATTTGATGCTGTATATCTCTACTTCAGACACTCTGAAGCAGGCACTGAACAATGATATTCAGGCTTTCATGGCACGGAAGATGCGCCAAGGAACATTCACAGATTTTGCCAAGACCAGACTTCATTCTTTTAACCTAATTACGGAAGAAATCGCCTGCTATATCCTGATCGGACGTCAGTATAAGGCCGCGCGTGCATACCCTTCGCATGATATGCAGTCATTCTCCTTCATGAGGCTTCCTCAAACTCCGCCGTCTCTTAAAGGATTTGAGAATATTACCCATGTCGAGTTGACGCTCAACAGACGAGGCCAGAGTCTTCAGGAAGCAGCATAACAGAGGGTACCTGCTGCAATTCAATCGTTGTAAATTCCCCTTTTCCATTCAAACAGGTATGCGTCCCTTTTAGCATCGCCTTTCAGAGGCAGGCAGAGACGGTCTTTCAGAATCCGATTCTTCTTAAGTCCTATCTTTTCTAGAACCCGAATACTCGCAGCATGTTCAACATCACAAACAGTCGAAACATAATTTATTCGTGAAGTATCCCGAATCCATACCATCACGCAAGAACCGGCTTCCGTCACATATCCATGGCCCCACTTATCATAACTTATGCCATAGTGAATTTCGGCCCTATCGTCCTGAATACTCATCAGAAACAATCCAAATGCATCTGCTTTATTTTTCTCTAATAGTGACCACGCATATTTTCCATTATTGCCGAACCAGCTATTTTCACCCCACTCTTCTACAAAACGCTTCGTCTGTTCTACATCAGCATGAATATTTCT
>Ga0075163_10008531_pt1 | contig 13488 bp, 7 predicted proteins | sample JI1023141ADNA_FD_71478 | JGI IMG/M metagenome (GOLD analysis project Ga0075163, IMG submission 71478) | Wastewater effluent complex algal communities from Wisconsin, to seasonally profile nutrient transformation and Carbon sequestration -... | ecosystem: Engineered > WWTP > Effluent > Algae...
CTCAAAAATAAAGTTACCTGTACTAGGTAAAGTCGTGGAAATACGAGAAAGACTTCCAATCCCACCATCGTCATTAAGAATTATACGGTTTCCTTGTGGGCTGTATAAAATAAGCACTGTATCAAAATTTGCGTCCGTGACAAGTATATCTATTCTCTGCCCAATTTGACCACTAAAAGTGAATCTATCAGCAAAAAATGAATTCCCTTTATCTATAGACTTGCAATCATCACTGGTCAGGGCACCACTGATTGTTTGGTTAGTTATAATAGGAGTCGATGAGCAATCAGTTTGAGGATTGAGATTTAGAATAAAAAGCCCTTTTTTTGTTCCTACGTATAACTTATAGGCTTGGTTATCCACAACAATAGTTGTAATAGAACTATTCTCTAATCTTTTAGCTAAAAGAAACCATTTTTTACCTGCATCTTGACTAAAATAAAGACCACCACGTTTGTTTAAGCCAATATAAAAAGTATTTGAATCAATTGGATCTATAACTAGTGAGGTAATTTTATGATTAAGGTTTGGTAAGCTAAAAATTTGCCAAGTTAAACCCGCATCAAAGCTTTTTAGTATTCTATCTTCTTTATCAACAGCATATAAAGTTTCAGGAGAATGAGGATCAAAAGCTAATACTCTAATTTGGCTTGATGATGATAAAATATACCAAGTCTGACCATTATCACGACTTTTATAAATAAGGCTATCTGTTACTATATATAAAGCATTAATACTAGAAGTAGCGAATATTACAGACTCCGCAACACTGCTGATCGTTGGATCAGTTGATAATCTCCAACTTTTTCCTCCATCTGTGGTGATAAAAACTGAACTATGATTAGAAGATTTTGTAAATATATAAACTAAATCTGGATTGTTATCTGCTACTGTTATACTAACTATTTTTTCTGAGGAAGGTTGGTTAAATAAATGTATCCAAGATTCTGCTTGATCTAAGCTTTTAAATATACCATCAGGAGTGGAAGCGTAGATTATTTTAGGACTAGTCTTAGTAAGAGCTAAACTATATATTTTTTTGCCTAATAACGTAGCGTCTGCTTTTAGTGATAACGACTTCGTTTGATTTGATAGGTTATTATCAATGTCATCCTGGCTCAGTAAAACTGCCTTTAGATCTGCCGAAACTATAAAACTACAAAATAATAAAGTAAATAAGCTGCTTACGAAAAACACACACGCTGCTTTTTTAGCAAAATCCACTAATAACTTCTTATTATAAAATTTAAGAAACATAACATTCTCCTTTACAAGCCAATACCGAATAAATACTCATATATTATAAACGAGTGTTGTATATGAACATGGTTTAATTGAGATAAAGCAGAATCAAAGTAGATAATAAAAAGAATTCTGCTTTACCATAAACAATAAACTTCATAAACTTTTATTGTTTTTTCAATATTTTACTTTATCAAGTTAATATGTTTCAGTTTTGAATTTTGAGCGGAACTGAAACCATCATAGGATCAGTAGATTTTGTTGCAATACGGTAAACTGTTTGAGGTAAAGGATCCGCTTCTTTAAGCCTTTTAGAGCCATCTTGTCCTACTTGTTTTTCTGTAGCTGTCCAGCCTAAACCAAGTCCACCTTCTAGCTCATAACGTTCAGTTTCTATTGGGTTGCCCCATTTTTCCCATTGAGCAAACAGTTCTTTTGATAATGCCTGCTGACCTTCGCTGGGAATAATACCTGGAATAGGTTCGTTGGTTACTATAATACTAATTACTTCTGCTGTATGAGTTGCATCACTTTTTTCTAAAACTAAAAATGGAAGTTTATGAGTTTGGGAAGGAATTTCAGTTATTATCCCTGGCGCTACTTTATTATTTCCTCCAGCATATTTTTTAGTTGGATAGATAAGATATGGTGTACCATAAGAACCATTTGCGTACTGTTCACGGTCAACTATATAAAGATATCCTTCCTTTGGTACTTCAATATTAAGCCATATTTTATCTCCTTGTTTAAGAATCGTGTCCTGATTAATCCGCTGAGGAACCATCTCTATTTTTTTTACTTTCCCTGATTCTTCTGCCTCCACTAAGCGCTTCTCCCCCGTTTGGATACTTCCGATAGCTTTGTTGTCGGATGATGACAGCTCCAATAGTTTCCATATTGTTACACCTATTTTACCAGCCTCAGTAGATGGATTTATTACAGGGGAGTCTTTGCTTTTGTAAATATTGCGATTAGTTGGCCTTTGCTGTGTTGTTTTTCCTGTAGAACGAGTCTCAGGCCAAGCATTAACCTCTTTTGAGCCAGTTTCTTGCTGTAAAGAAGCTGCTTGTGTACATATGTGTCCTAGTATCACAGCAATAAAAACTACAATTATCAAAATAATCCTATTTATTTTATATTTTTTTTGTTTAAACATATTTATGCTCCACCTATATTTCGAATATTAAGAGTATATGTTAATTTACTAACAAGATATTACGTTTCTTCTTAGCAAAATCAAAGAGAGAAGGATGCTGAAGCTGATCTATTTTCTTACGTGCTGGTTGTTTAGGATCATTTTCAGTTCTATCTCTCAGACGTTTACTTTCTGTAACTTTTATTACTGCTTGAGGATCACCTTGAAGGCTTTTGCTGGTGGCAGAGCCTTGTGTGGTACTATTTATTTCTTCGTGTAAAGCAGGAACCCGATCAAGGCCAAATTGTAACCATTCAGAAAGAAATATTTTACTATCTTTAGGTTTGAAATCTGCTTGATATCGTTCTAAACCATCTTGTACTAAAGCATAAGCAAGTAACCCCTGCTGAATCTCTTGTTTCTCCAAAGCAACATCGTCTGATTGAGTTGCAGCTAAAATACGCATACCTTTATCGTAAGATAATTGCCCTAAACCTCTACTGCCCATTGGACCAGGTTTAAAGTTGTTTCCTTCTACAGCAGCAGCAGAATGGCAGGCATCTATTATCATTGCTATCTCGCCCCCATCTACATCTCTTAACCAAAGCGATAACTCATCACTAGATATACAATGAGACAACAAACTTGGTAGATCATTTGCTAAACCAGTGTCATAGGTTGCTAAATAAAAAACGCCATTACTATTGTTACCAGCATACCCATGGCTAGAATAGAATATGATTATCAAATCTTCTGGTTTTGCAGGTCTTATTTTATCGGCATTAGGAATATTTTTTTTGCGTTCTGGAGAAACTATTTTTCCCGCTAACAAATTTAAAATAGTTTGAAAGTTTGCTTTTGTTGCTGTTTCTTCTGTTACACTTACTTGATTATTTACTACTTTATAATCCGACATTAAAGGTATTGTTACTACATCTTCATATTCCCTTAGCTTTGTAATTCTATCAGAAAGTATTTTCTGCATTAATTTTGCATCATTAACAGCAAATTTTAGATTTGGAAATCTAGGACTTTGGTATGCATTAGCCCCAACTGTAATTATGTAAGCATGACCTTTAACTAAAGACGAAGATATGGCATCAGGTACAGTAAATGTCTTACGATCTGTCACAGATTTAATACTTTTAACATTAAAGGCGTAAGCGGAAAATTCTATTTGCTTAATGTTTTTATTATGAGGTATTTTCACATGAGCAAATTCAACGAGACTTTTTCCAGTGGTTGGATCTAGCTTTACTTCTCCGTCTGTTTCTGGCAAATAACCTATTAACTGTCCATCACGAAATAGTCTTAAATTAAAGACGTTAGTTTCTAAAAATCTGCCTTGGGTATCACGTTGAACGTCACTTTTGGCTTTGCCAACTTCTACAGTTATCTTCACAGTATCAGCAGAATCTAAACTGATACCCATAATCTTAACACTTGGTTGCACCCGGTTAAGTTGAGAAAGATCTTCGATGGGCGGAAAATCCTCACCATTAAAAATGCGTGACAATAATCGTGGCTCATAATAGTTGCGCGCAAATATAGCAAGTTCATACCCTTTAAATGGTTCATCTGGCATAAGCCAGTGAGCGCCCTTTATATCCTCCAAATTGTTGGTATCAAAGCGACCTTCTGGTGTTACTACAGCCCAATCATTAGTACGAAAAGGTATAAGACGACATACTTCTTTCTGGGCTTTAATATCCAATACGTAAACTAGATTGTCCTGACTACCAGTACCTACAATAAACCTACCGTCGGGTGAAAAAACGAGGTCTTTAGTTACGTAAGCATAGCGTGACATATCAAAAGAATTTAGTTTAGCCCCTGTTTTCGCATCAAAAGTTTCCAATAAACCCGCTGATAACTTATACACATTTTTACCATCTGGTGAGAAAACATTAAACCCAGTAAAAGCGTTAATCCCTATATCGGTCGTCCCACTCACTTTTTTACCAGTTTCTACATCGTATAAGTTTTCGTCTATCAGCGCATAACGGCTATCAGAAGAAAAGGATCCGTACTTTGAGAAGCCTTTGGTACTTTCGAGTTTTATTATTTCTCTTCCTGTGTTTACGTCCCATAATCTTACCCGTGAAGCGTACCCATAATTTACCAATAAATACTTTCCATTTGGCGAGAGTACTACCTGTTCAATAGTTCCCGAAAAGCTAGATGGTGTCGGTCTAGCAATATCCTCTGGTGTCACATTTTTTCCAAGCCTCCTTATCTCCTTACCACTACTAGCGTCCCACAATCTAGCAACAGTTCCACTCCCGGTTACTATGAACTTCCCATCTGGCGAAAATGCTACTGCTCCAACAGGAGAGTTAGATTGAGTTGCATAGCCTAACTTAATATAAGCTTCCATTCGCTCATCATATTCAGGGTCATTTTTGCCTTCGTACTCCTCAAGACGCAATATCTCTCTTCCAGTGGTTACGTCCCACAATCGTGCGGCTCCATCATCGCTGCCTGAAATAATTTTTTGACCATCAGGCGAAAAAGCGAGATCAACAATCTCCTTTTTATGTCCTTCAAGTCTTGTTACATCTGAACCATTTGCATCCCACAACCAAATCGTATTATCGGTAGCAGTGGCTATTTGTTTTCCATTAGGTGATATTGAAAGAGCAGAAATAGGTGAAGCGTAATCTTCCAAACGATAGGTTTCGTTACCTGTATCAATATCAAACACAAGGGTTAAAGGTATGCTTTTAATATATCCACCGATCAATACATATTTGTTGTCTGGGGAAACATCGACTGAAAGAATACGGTTTAGGGAAACCTCTTCTTCGTTTGTAGTTTCTTCCCTTTGCTCCTCATGTTTCCTTTTTGGAAAACCAAATCCTAGTATCCCTCCTAATTGTCGTTTTAGTTCTTGCTTAAAAATTCCTTCTTTAGGAGTAAATTTAGTAAAGTTAAATTCTCTTATATCCTTACCTGTATTAAGTTCCCACACTTTCGCAGCTTCGTCTGTAGAAGCTAACAAATATTTGTTATTAGGAGAAATGGATAGTGTACTTACAGGTTTTGAGTTTTTAAATCGGCGTACTTGAGCACCTGTTTTGATATCCCATAAATATATATTTTTGTCGTCACTACCGGTCGCAATATACTTCCCATCCAACGAAAAGGCAGCAGAACTAATATTTTTAGAGTGGCCTTTAAATGTTTGAACCTGTGTACCTGTTGACACATCCCACCCTATCCCTTTATTTCCATCTGTCGTAAATAAATATTTGCCATCAGGGGAAAATAAAACCACCGGCTCAAGCTCATTTTCCGATGTTTTAGATATATAAGCGAATTCTCGTACTTTTGTCCCTTTTGTAATATCCCAAACGCCTACTTTGGAATCATAATCTGCCGTAATAAAATTTTTCCCATCTTGGGAAAAACTAATCGTTCTTATAACCGCTGACTTAATTTCAATGGTCTTTTCCTCAGTCCTAGTTGTCGTATCACAGATACGCACCGTTTGGTATGCTTCTTCGGAAAGCCTTTTTGACCCGCTAATATAGACCAAGTTTTTAGAATCTAGAGAGAAAGCGCTACAGGAAAGTGCCCCTCCAACAGCAATAATATTATCCAAACCACTTGCACTACCCCCTGTGGCAGAAGCTACGTTAACGGTAGTAGGGATGTTACGAAAACTGCCCCCAAACTGCCTTATTTGTAACCCACTGACCGCATCCCAAAGCAATAACCTTTCACCATCACCGGTTAAAATTAAACGGCCATCAGGAGAATATTTTGCTGCCCCATTCCCTCTAGCGTTAGCTTGAACAATTAATTCTGGACGATCCTTTAATGCTTTATTATTGTTGTTATTTTGGTTTAATGTACTAATAAAGCTAGTATCTCTTAGACTAATAAGTTTAGCTTTTTGATCGAAAGTATAACTGCTATTAGTTCCCAAAATGGATAAAACCGATAAACAAAAAACTACTCTTAAAATAAAATGGTACTTTTTCATATAATTAACTCCAGTAATTTGTAATAAAGCTTAACGATGCTCAAGTTTTAGTAAGTAGATTAATCGATCACCAGAAAAACTTATTTGTGATTGCTTATTTTCCTCATCAACTTGCACTTGTGGTTTATAACTCTTGTAGCCATCAAGCAAACCTTTAAGGGTTGATATAGACGTAGGATCATGTAAAATTCCACGATCTACCGCATTATTTAATAATTTCATGTCTTCTAAAATTTCTATTTTTTCTTTTGACCAAACTAACCAAAATTTCTCTGTACCTTTATTTTTTTGAAAATAAAGCCAATCTTTCTCATTAGGAATATTAATAACTTTATTACTACTTATTTCAGATAAAAAATTATTTAATGCCGAAGGATATAAAACTGTGTAAACAGAGTTACCATTAACTAATGAAGGCCCCTCATTAAGCAAATAAAAATACCCATTTTTCGATACATCAAAATTCAAACGTACTCCATCATCATCCTGAAAATAGATTGATCCACTAAAATTAGTGTACAATTTTGCAGGTGCGCCTATAGGAATAGGTCTATTATCTTTGTCTCTTTTATTTACTTGAAGCTTTTGCACCAGTGCGAAAAAGCGAATTGTTTTGTCAGCTAAAGGTATTTCCACCACAGGGTTTTTATTAAGTTTTGAGTTTATCTCAGGGTTTTTATCAGGACTTGAAGACAAAAATAAAAATATAAAGCTAGCTACTAACAAAAGTAAAAATATAGCTAATGAATATATTACTTTACTCTTATTAAAATTCTTTGTTTGCGCAAATGTTCTTTTATTATCAGACTCTTGCGCTTCTACAGACTCACTTATTTTAGGAGTAACAGTATTGTTTATCAATAAAGGAGACTTGTTTGTATGTTCCGCCTTACTTTCCGAAACTGATGATTTAATATTTAGCTCGCCTATCGATAAAACGGGGTGAAGAGGTTTTTCTAAAGTTAAGCTATCAATTTTTCTTGTTATTTTAACGTCCGCTCCTAAAACTCTTGCAAGTTCCTCCCCAAACAACAAAGGGCATTGATACCTTTCCTCTGGATCAAAGGACAAGGCTTTAAGAATAACTGTTTCCGTATCTTCTGATAGGTCTGGACGTATAGCTCTTAGTCTGCCATTAACTCCTATTTTCTGTAGTTCAAGCAATTTATAAAACGATGGTTTTTCAGAGTTTGCATCATTAATAAAAGGATGTTGCCCCGTCAGCATTTCATACACAATAATGCCTAACGCAAAAATATCTGTTGCTGGACTAACGGGTTCTTGCCGCAATTGCTCAGAAGCCATATAAGATAGCGTGCCAATCCAGCTATCAACTATAGTAACTTCACCCAACTGCGAATTATTGACACGAGCAATACCAAAATCGATTAGTTTTATTTGTAGTTTTCCAGATTCAAGTTTTTTAACAAGTATATTCTCTGGCTTAAGATCCCGATGATAAATTCCTTTAGCATGAACGGCTGATAGTGCCTGACAAATTTCATAGATAAAATAGGCTGTTTGCTTTGAATCCATCCCAAGTGGTTTAATAAAAGAGCGTAGTAAATCCCCTTCAATATATTCCATTACAAAAAATGGTTTTCCGTCTGCATCCTCGCCTGTGTCAAGTGGCCTAACTACACCTGGATGATCAATACGAGAAAGAGACTCCACTTCTTGCTTAAACTTTTTCTTTGCCCATTCATTAGCCTTATCAAACATTATTTTTACAACAACAGGTTTATCCAATAGGTTACGATCATGTGCTAAATAAACAACTCCCATTCCTCCTTGCCCAATTTCTTTTACTATGTAATATCTACCTTTTATAACCTTGCCAATTAAAGAAGTACTAGAATGGCTCTCCTCAAGATTACGAGATATATAATATGCCTGTAGAGTATTTTCAAAACGATTCTCTGGGTTATTAATAATGCTAAGAAGTTGTTGTGTTAGTTCATTGGCAGTAGTTTTATAAAAACTCTCCGCATCATTATCATTCAGTAATACTTCTACTTCGTTTTGCATGCTAATATCTCCACTACAACTTTCTACTAAGTAATGTTGCCTTTTATCCATTGGTAGTTCTCTAGCAGCTAAATAAACAGATTTGATTTTTAGAAATCTATCTCTGGAAGCCATATAACCCCCTTATAAACTTCCTTACAAAAGGAATCGTAAAAAATTTAGTTTATTCCCTCACAAATTCGCTAAAAATTTATCTTTTCTGGATAAATTTGTAAGACTTATTATTTTGGTTTAAGACTTTTACTCAGATGGGCAAACCCTTCAGAAAACCCCACCAGCATTAAGAACTACAACAACACTTATAGTACTTTACTAAAAAAAATTTGTTTGTCTATAATACTTTACTAGAAAAACTTAATTTGTTTGTCTAGCCACACAATTATATAGAACTTAAGCAAAACACCCCCCTTTTTACTACTATTAAGAGACTATTGATTAGTTTACTTTATGATAACCAAAGGCCACATAACCAATCTAAATAATTATATAGTAGTAATTTACCTCATAAGGATAAAAATATTTCCATTTGTTAGAGAAGTTTGGTGTGAACGCGTAGTTAATTGGTAAAGAGAAAGTTATAAAGTGTAGGTTTTGTTATGTAGTGGGTTATTAACTTTGTTAACCATCATAAAACTAAGAGCAAATTACCAAAATCCAATAAAAACACAAACTATTTATTATGGGTAATCAAACAATTAGGAATAAATTTACAAGTAGTTTCAAATAATCACCATAAACATAAAATCCTATTCTAAACCTTTTATAGCCATACAAGAAAATATGGTAATAATCCAGACTAAAATCCCAAGTTACTGTCACCGGTTGAGTTTTTGGCGTAACCATCTAATAGCATGGCTCCATTCGCGCTCTACAGTAGAATGAGAGATAGATAAAGTTTCTGCTGTTTCATTAATAGTAAGTTCACCAAAAAGACGAAGCGTAAGAACTTTGGCTTGCTGTGAATCAAATTTTTCCAATTCTTCTATAGCTTCGTTGAGGGCTAGTAAGTCTATATTTTGAGCTTTAATACTAATATTTAAGCTTTCTAATGGGACATTTAATAATTCTATATTATTTTTTATAGAACTTTTATTCCGATAATGATCTACCAAAATCCATCTCATTAGTTGAGAAGTAATAGCAAAAAACTGCGCCCGGCTTTTCCAATCAACTTTTATACCAACCACTAACCTTAAGTAAACCTCATTTATTAAAGAAGTAGGTTGTAATGTTTTATTAGGACTAAGATAATTTCTTTGCGAAAGTACTTTTTGAGCTATTTGATGAAGTTGTTGATAAACCAGCGTCATTAGCTTGTCAAAGGCTTCTCTACTCCCGCCACTCCACTCAATAAGCAACTGTGTTATATCTGTATCTTCTTTTTCCATTTTTATTTTTATGGAACCTACCTATTCTTAGATTTCAGAACCACTAAGTTTTGCACCTTGCAAATTAACGTTAGAAAGATTCCTCCTAGTTGACCTCCTATCCGCAATGAATAGCGGAGATTCCCTAAAGGTGACTACCAAGTAGTCGTTGTTAGCCCAAGGTTTGAGCGACCTGCTTTCTTGATTTAGAAAGAGGATTCTCAGGTTCACCCTTCGCAGACCTAACCATTGTTAAGCCTCCGGGCGCAATGACGGCCAGCCCATCCGCCAGCAAGATTTCAATCCCCCTTGCTAGGATATTTCTTGCAGCATTCTTGTCACGGTGAAGCACAATAGAACAATAAGGACACTTATGCCACCTACTAGAAAGACCTTTTGGAACTTTCTTTTTACAATTGCTGCAAAGCTGAGAAGTATTGTTAGGGCAAACGTCTATAGTTATTTTACCAGCATTTTCAGCTTTGTAGTCTAACATATTAAAGAACATACCCCAACTTACATTGCTTATGCTTTTTGCTAAATGGTGATTTTTAACCATTCCACTTATGTTTAAGTTTTCATAAATTATTACATCAGCTTGATCTATTAACTTATTAGCTTGCTTGTGCAGAAAATCTCTTCTTTGATTAGCAACACGTCGATGTAGTTTTGCTAGCTGTTTTTTTATCCTGCGCCAATGTCCTGAAAATGGCTTGCATCTTGATAACTGTTTCTGTAGGAATTTTATTCTTGCTTCTACACGGCGATAGTATTGAGGATTAGGCACTACTTTACCATTTTCATCAGTTAGAAAATGCTCAATGCCTGCATCAACTGCTTTTACTTTTAATGGTTCATTTTGACTAACTTGCTCTTGTTTTTCTAGTTCACAAGTAAAAACAACATACAAAAAGTCTATTTCTCTTTTAATGGCGATAGTTTTAATTTCGCCTTCAATAGGACTAGTAAACATTACTCTCATACTGCCTATTTTAGAGAGTTTAAGCTTGTCTCCTGCTAATGACCAACCACTTCCTGGATAAGTAAAACTATTGTAACGATATTTGCCTTTGTATCTTGGAAATCCAGCTTTTTGTCCTCTTTCTATTCTCAAGAAAAAACCTTGGAAAGCTTCATCTAAACGTTTTAGGACGTTCTGAAACACCTGGGAATGGACTGTTTTTAATTCTTTTCTGTCCTTAGTAATTTCTGGTAATTGATTGGCTTGGTGTATATAGGATATAGACTTCCTTTTCCATTTATAAGCATCTCGGCGTTTTTGAAGTGCAGCGTTGTAGAGTTCCCTACACAAGTCTAGTGTTTCTTCTATTCTTTGTTTTACCTTATCACTTGTTTTTATTTGGAACTTAAACGCTTTTATCATTATTTTGCTACTTTTTCTATCATATTTAATCTAAGTAATATTTGTTTATATTAATTTATACATCTACTTAAGTCAAGTATTTTCTTAGAATTATGATATTTATTGCCTTTTAGGAATTTTCGTTTTTGTGTCTCCGCAATCAATTGCCCAGTTTTAGAAACGTAAGATTCTATAAATCATACTTTCTTAAATCTGCTTGCTCTCCTTCTTCTCCATTACTCTCAACCCAACACTTGTGTTTGTGTAAAACTACTGCTAACTCATCATCTGTTATGGTTTTTAAGCTTGGAGCTTTAGTTTTTTTATTATTTAAAGACAAATTACTATTAATATTTTCCATAAACCTTCTCCATTCATAATTTTATGTATAACTATTAGTTAATCCAATTTGCCTCGGCATCACAGCCTTTTTTATAATCGACACAACCAAAAAAATAACTCGTTTTCCCTTTTTTGCTCTTAAACGGCCCCTTTTTGACTGTTGGCTTGCCGCATTTATTACAAGGTGGCCCCATTTCCGCTTTAGCTTTTCCATTACTATTATCTGTTTTAGGAACAACTAAAGCTCCTTTATCATTAAACCAAAGCGCACCACCACATTCTTGCTTGTCTTTAATGCAAAACAAAGCAGGTGATTTGCCTTTTTCTTTTGGTATATAAAGCTTTACAGACCCTTTGCAACTAGGACATTTATTGCTAAATAAAGCTTTAAGCTCTTTACTATTCCTAGGAACACTTGATAAATACCCACATGCACTTTTCCCTAGGGAGCAAACCAAAATATTGCCTTTTTCTGATTTCCTTTTTACTATCACACCATTCCTATTCTCAATTAGGCATTTAGGACAACTTTGTGCTGATTGTCTGTATATTGTTTCAAGCTTATTAGCTATATCAGACTGGGCTATCTCTTTCACTATTTGTTCTATCATTACTTTAATTTCACTAAGGAAAGTAATACTAGAATAGTCACCTTTTTCTATGGCATTTAACTTTTGCTCCCAACTCGCTGTTAGCTCTGCTGACTTGAGTACCTCACAAGGCAATAGCTTAATTAATGACATACCTTTCACTGTTGGCTTAAGACTCTTCTTGTCTCTTACAATGTAATCTTGTTTAAGAAGTGTTTCTATTATGCTAGCTCTTGTCGCTGGTGTACCTAATCCACAGTCTTTCATTGCTTGACGTAATTTTTCGTTATCAATTTCCCGGCCAGCACACTCCATTGCAAAAAGCAGTCCAGATTCTGTGTAATGTGAAGGTGGCTTTGTCCATTTTGATAACACTTCAGCTTTAATCGTTTTAACAGCCTGCTTTTCTTTCAACAGTGGCAAATTAGCCTCTTCTTGCTCGCTAACTGCATCTGCATCCGTTTTTTCCTCAGTAGCCTCTTTAGAGCTAGAAGTTTGTTCTACAACCTGCCAACCTGGTTTTAGTATTACTTTTCCTCTGGTAAGGAAATGCTCACCATCAACTTTAGTAACTATCATAGTTTGCTCAATTTCAGCATCTGGGTAAAACATAGCTAAAAACCGTCTTACTACAAGGTCATAGACTTTTCGTTGTTTATCATCTAAAGTATTTATATCTACGGATTTAGTAGTTGGTATAATTGCGTGATGGTCAGTTATTTTCTTATTATCAACATGTCTAGTAGTCAGTTTAATCGAACTTCCTAATATCTGACCGACAAACTGGTTATACGGAGCAATATTACAAGCTTTGAGGTTAGCTTTTATTTCTTGTGCTAGATTGGTAGATAAATGTTGAGAAGATGTGCGAGGGTAACTTAATACTTTCATTTCATAAAGCGATTGAGCTATTTCTAGGGTTTGACTAGCTGTTAGCCCATACTTATTGTTAGCAACTCGTTGTAATAATGTTAAATCATAGAGTAATGGAGCTTTTTCCTTTACAAGTTTCTTTTCAAGTTTATCAACTAATCCTTGTTGCCCTTGTACCTTACTGGCAACAGTTTTTGCTTCTTCTTCCTTGCTAAACTGATTTGTCTTCCCATCTTGAGTTATCCATGTACCCTTGTAGCTACCATTACTACTATCAAATGTTCCTACTACTTGGTAATATTGTTTTGGAACAAAATTAATTATTTCCTCTTCTCTTTTAACTATTAAACTTAAGGTAGGGGTTTGAACTCTACCTAATGTGAATTCCAGAAGAGGATGCGAATATACAAAAGTGGTGCAAATATACAAATGTCGCTTGAAGCATAAAGTGGAACTCCCGCAATTTTGGTGGTTATAGTACAAACCTTGCCATCAAGACATGAAACTTATTTTTTAAGCCACCCTCAAGACTTTAGCTTTCAGCAAGTCAAAATTAGCAC
>Ga0075163_10008532_pt1 | contig 13488 bp, 10 predicted proteins | sample JI1023141ADNA_FD_71478 | JGI IMG/M metagenome (GOLD analysis project Ga0075163, IMG submission 71478) | Wastewater effluent complex algal communities from Wisconsin, to seasonally profile nutrient transformation and Carbon sequestration -... | ecosystem: Engineered > WWTP > Effluent > Algae...
TTCCTGGTAAATCTTTATAGGTAAGAAAATAGTGGCAAAGCCTATCAATTAAAGTTTTTGGACAATCCCCAATATCTCTCCATTCACCATAAACAGCATCACCTTTAAGCACAGCTAGTATTTTATCATCTGCTTCCTGTCCATCAATTAAACGTAGGCCACCAATAGGTATAGCTTCTACTAAAATACCACTATGTAAAATAGTTCTCTCTGACAAAACACATATATCCAAAGGATCACCATCTCCAATAACTCCACTGCGTCCTGTTTGCTTGTCACAAAAATTACCAACTTTTACACCACAATAGGTTTGAGGGATAAAGCCATAAAGTGTTGGACAGAGATTAGAGTATTTTTGTGGACGGTCAATTTTTAGCAGACCAGAATATTTATCTATTTCATACTTAACAGTATCTGTAGGTAGTATTTCTATATAAGCATTTAGTAGTTCTGGCACACTACGGCCAGGAGCAACTCCATGCCAAGGATGTGGTTTAAAAAGTAGCGAGAGTAATTCTTTAATATCATTATTACTATTTTTCATTTATCACCTGACTACATATTATTCACTAGTTAATTTTGGTAAAAGCTTTTGCATTTTTGCTACTAGTTGAGCTAGTACCACATCTTCTTTAACAAAAGGCACTTCAGTACGAATCTGTTGATAAGCCTTTAATACAGCCTGTCCTGGTTTAAGAGGCAAAAGAAAATCTAACGCTTGAGCAGCAACTAAAAGTTCTGTTGCTAGGATAATTTCTATATTTTCTACTATGGTTTTTAGTTTTAATGCGCTAGTCATCCCCATACTTACATGATCTTCCTTATTAGCTGAAGTAGGAAGTGAGTCTACTGAAGCAGGATGAGAGAGAACTTTATTTTCACCTTGTAAGGCAACAACCATCACTTGAGCAATCATAAAGCCTGAACAAGTTCCTGGCTCAGGGGTAAGAAATGCAGGGAGTTCAGAAAGATCTGGGTTAACTAAACGCTCAATTCGTCGCTCAGAAATTGCCCCTAGTTCTGTTAGTGCAATAGCTAAATAATCTAAGCCTAAGGCTAAGGGTTCACCATGAAAATTACCCCCAGAAATAACTTCTTCTGTATCAGCAAAAACTAGTGGGTTATCAGTCGCGCTATTAATTTCAATTTCAAAAATCTGTTTTACATGTGCTAAAGCATCACGTACTGCGCCATGTACTTGAGGAATACATCTTAAGCTGTAAGCATCTTGTACTCGGCGACAATCATGATGTGAAGACATAATTTCACTACCATTAGTTAATTCAATTAAACGTGCTGCTACATGTTTTTGACCAAGGTGAGGGCGTGCTAGATGGATACGAGGATCTGCGGCGGTTGCTGTACCATGAAGAGCTTCAAGTGACATGGCTCCAGCTAAATCAGCTAAATCGCTAAGTCGTTCAGCTTGTGAGATAAGTAAACTCCCTAAAGCAGTCATTGCTTGAGTACCATTAACTAGAGCAAGTCCTTCTTTGGCTTCTAGGCTAACAGGTTTAAGTCCTGCTAATTCTAGTGCTTGAGCACCGGGCATTCTTACACCTTGATAAATAGCTTCACCTTCACCAATTAAAACTAAGGCAAGGTGTGCTAAGGGAGCAAGATCTCCACTAGCGCCAACAGATCCTTTAGATGGAATAATTGGATGAACGCCAGCATTAAGCATTTGGCATAAAGCTTCAACGATTTCTAGACGAACACCTGAGAATCCTTTTGCCAGTACATTAGCTCGTAGCAAAGTCATAGCTCTTGATTCAGCTTCGCTTAATGGTGCACCTACACCGATAGCATGTGAGCGGACTAGGTTAATTTGTAATTGACGTAGTTTATCAGCAGGAATATTAACATCTGAAAGTTTGCCAAATCCTGTATTAACACCATAAACTACTTTTTCTGTGCGAATAATTTCATCAATAACACGGCGGGCAGCATTAATACGTTCTATAGCATTGGGGGCAATAGAGACTTTTTCTCTTTGGCAAGCTATTTTTTCAACATCTGCCAAAGATAAGTTATTTCCGTCTATTTGGATCATTTTTATTTTTATCCTATTTAGTAGCTAAGATTTTTTAAAAAGATTATCAAAAGCATTGCGGGCTTGATCAGAACTGGATTTAGTTGCTAGGCCATCAATAGCTGTTTTTTGAGTAGGGCTAAAGTATTCACAAAAATTTGCTTTTTCTTTATCTCTTACTATTTCTGTTGCAGGTTCACGGCATTGTTTATGAGCAAAAGGATCATAAAAAGAGCAATTAAGGCAAACATGTAAATCTGAATGACATTTAGGACAGGAATCCATTCTAGAGACTTTGCCAGTAATAGCGATTTCTTTTTGACATCGAAAACATAGCATAATAAATCCTTTACTTGCTTTCTTTTATTTCTTCTTCATCTTCCTCATCAGGGACAGAACTACGACGGAAAGGCGGAATTAACACTCCTAATAAGCTTGAGCCAAATATTAGGATCAAGGGTAACATTAAAATTAACAAGATAACTTGCACTGGCAACATTAACAAGGCAAATATTTTCTTTAACATCTTCTTTTTACACCTACGTTTTATTTACTAACAAGTTATATACGTTCTATAAGTAGCGCAACACCCATACCACCGCTAACACATAAAGTAGCTAAACCTAAACGACTACCACGCCTAGCCATTTCATGTAGTAAAGTAACAACAATCCTAGTTCCAGTACAACCTATTGGATGACCAAGTGAGATTGAACCACCATTAACATTAAGTTTATCAAGATCAATAGGAATATCACGTAAGCAAGCTAGGACTTGAGCAGCAAAAGCTTCATTTAGCTCTACTAGGTCTATTTGGTCTAAAGTAATTTTATTACGAGCAAGTAGTTTTTGAACTGCTGGAACAGGGCCTATTCCCATTATTGAAGGTTCTACACCAACAATAGTATAGTCAACAATTCTCCCTTGAGGTTGAGCGCCTGTTTTTTTCAACATATCTTCAGACATAACCACTAAAGCCGCTGCACCATCAGTAATTCCACTAGCATTACCAGCGGTTACTGTACCCGTTTTAGAAAATACTGGTGACAGTTTGTCTAGGTCTTCTATTACTGTTTTGCTTCGGGCATGTTCATCTAGAGTAAAGGGTATTATATTGCCTTTACGATCTTTTATTTCTATTGGGTGAATTTCTGAATTAAAAATGCCTGCTCTAATAGCTGCTGCACCGCGCTCTTGACTCATTACGGCAAATTCATCTTGTTCACGGCGGCTAATACCCATTTCCTGTGCTAGTTTTTCTGCTGTCTCACCCATTATCATTCCTGAAAGTGGGCAGAGAAAACCATCTTTATACATTCCATCAACTAGTTGAGTATGTCCTAAACGGCTTCCCCAGCGAGCAGACTCTACATAGTAGGGTAAGCGGCTCATGGTTTCGCCACCACCGGCAACAATACATTCAGCTTGACCTAAGGCAATTTCTTGAGCAGCTAAAATAATACTTTTAAGTCCTGAAGCACATGCTTGATTAACTGTATAAGCAGGTGAAGTAACAGGAATACCAGCACGAAAAGCAACTTGACGGCCAACATTTGGCCCACCGCCTGCTTGACGAGCATTACCAAAAATTAATTCATCAACTTGTTCAGGCAAAACATTAGCACGACGTAGGGCTTCTTTTACTATAGGAGCAGCATATTCAGGTAAGGTTAAGTCTTTTAGACTACCACCAAATTTTCCTATTGCACTACGTGTAGCACCAGCAATATAAATTGGTTTCACAAAAATCTCCAAAAGTTATAAAAAATATGTAGGGTAATTAACAGCTAATTTAACTCTACTAGCACAATAAAAAGTAAGGTAGAATGGAAAAGAAAGCAAGAAAGGTTTTCCCTGTTTACTTGCTTTAATTGCCAAAACTAGATAGTTTAATTTTCTAGACCTAGGTTAAATAATAACCTATTAGATTACAATCCATTATATTTTAATAGTCTATTTTATAGATAAAGCATATGAATAAAGAACAATTTTTAGAAACAATCAAGCAAGTTGTTACTACTCAAGAACCAAAACTATATTTAAGCGAACTAGATGTTGATTCTTTAACAGAAATTAAACAACTAACCCATTTAACAGAGTTATTTTTAAATGGTAAATATTATTGGGATTCAAATAAAAAAACTGGCTATGAAAATAGCTTAAGTGAGTTAGGAAAAGAAATTGGTAGCTTAGTTAACCTAACTAAATTATCTATTTCAGGGTTTCCTATTAAAAAGCTACCAAAAGAAATTGGTAATCTAGTTAACCTAAAAGAATTATATATTGATAATACTTCTCTAAACACTCTACCAAAAGAAATTGGTAATTTAGTTAACTTAGAAATATTAGACATATCATATTGCCAAAATTTTACTCACTTCCCTAATAGCTTAAGTAAATTGATGAGCTTAGTTGATTTACAAGCTCCTTATAATGCCCTAGAAAGCTTACCAACAAAAATTGGTAATTTAATCAAATTAAACCGTTTAAGTATAAAAGGTAATCCTAATATAACTAAACTACCTAGAAGTATAGGAAAGCTAGTTAATTTAGAAGATATAGACTTAAGCCATACTGGTTTATCAAAACTTCCATTTAAGCCTAGTAAATTGTCTAGGTTAGTAAGTTTAGATATCTCTGAAACTGACATTAAAGAGATAACAAGCAAAACTTAACAAGCTATTAAATAACATTACTCTAACCAATCTACCTATCAAATCAAATAAGTTGTTTTAGCCGTTTATTAATAAGTTTAATAAGCGGTTAAGAACAAAATCTTTTTTGGAATAATCCTCACTTACTTGAGAAATAATCCTCAAAAAATATTCCACTAAAAAATTATTTTTTACCATAGAAAAAAGAGATTTTTTTATTTTCTAATAAATTAATTTTTTAAATAAAATCTTCTTATTATTACCATCATACAACAGCCATTTAGTAAATATAAATATTGTAAAAGTTATTTATTTACAATATTTTACCTGCTCTCTTTTTCTATCGGCACACATTTTGCCATTAGCTTTTTACTACCTATATTTGTGTAAATATCCCCAAAATTGACAAGGAGAATAGTTTATGTCTAAACCTTCTACTTTTGCTTTATTTGTAGCAGTGTTTTTTTCTCTTTTTATCCTCAGCCCAAATTTTGCTTATGCGCAGTTAAACCAACAAATACAAATATCAGAAAATGGCAATAATGTTTCTAAAAGTATCGCTGTTAATACAATTGAGATTAACAAAGAGGTTAGTAGTTCTAATCCTTCATTAGAAACAATGAGTGTGCAGCTTAAAGCACAACAAATGGAAATAGATGCTTTAAAAGAACAAGTTCAAAAGCTTGAAGCACTTTTAGTAAGTGTTAGTAAACAGCCTACTTATACAAACCCTTCTCCTAGTAATTCCTCTATAGCTAATAGTACTGCTCCAAGCAATTTCCCTACACCTAAAATTAGACCAGCACCAGCCGAGTCTCGTACTGCCAAAGAATTATTACCTGAACTTGGTCAAATTGGTGCTGAAGTTGGGCTTTTAATAGGTGGCAGCCAAAATCCATTTAAGACTAATGAAGGGTTTTTTGCTGGAGGGTTTATTGATTTACCTTTAAGGAAAATGCCTGGAGGAAAACTTTCTTATGAAATTATGATTGGAGCACAAAGGACTGTTTCCACACAACAAAGCACTTCTGGAGTTATTGCCTTAGTTAATAGTGCTATAAATACTGCTTTAGGAAACCCTGCAGGAATTAATAATTTACTTACTCCATTACCTGTAACAAATAAAGTTAGAGAACGCTTAACTGTTTTAACTGTTGTACCTGCAAGCTTTAAATATACTATGCTTTCCTTAGATAAACATAATATTCGTCCTTATATGGTAGTTGGTTTAGGAACCTATGTAGGGCTAAGTAGCCAAAAGTTAGTAGACTTTGATGCTAATAAATTTGTTACTAACCCTGCACTAGGAAGTCTGTTAAATGCATTGCTTAATGGGGCACAAGTTGGGGGATTAGCACCTATTGCTCCTGAGCTAAGATCACGGGGGCTTTCTGCTGGTCAAGGTGATTTTCGTTTTGGTTTAAATGCTGGTGGTGGTTTAGAGTTTCGTTTAAGCCCTAAGTTTTCTTTTGGGTTTGATTATAGGATTAATAAAATTGAAGGTAAGAATGGAACATTTTCAACCTTTACAGCTAAACCTACAGTGCATTTCTAGTATCATAACTTAATCTAAATAAATTAATCGTAGGAGAGAATTTACTAAATTTGGTTAGTAAATTCTCTCCTATTTATTTTTGGTAATTTTAGCCTAATTTATTCTTTCTCACGAAAAGCAAGTAAGTAGACAGCAGGGCCTACAACAGGAAAAGCTACTACAGCAACAATCAATACAATTTTTTCTCCTAAGGTGCGACGCTTACTATTAAGGATATCAAAGATAGCAATTATATAAAGTGCTGTAGTGATTAAGTAAAATATACTCATAAAAGACTAAACCTCCAGAATGTAAGTTTTGTAGCTATTACGCTGTTAGTAAAGGATCTGTTCCAAAAGCATTCTAGCTAAGGAAAAGATTTGTGCAAGTTATTTATTATCTCAAATATACTTAAAGAACTATCTGTTTAAAATAATAAACTAACCTTTGTTTATATTTGACTAAAAAAGAGGTAATTGTTAATTTGAGATAGAGAGAAAATCTAGGAGAGCAAAAGTGAGTAGATCAAAAACTAATCTAACAACAAAAAGCCAACAGCTTAAACAAGTAGCTTTAACAAAAAGTGAGCAACTTAAACAAGCAACCTTAAAAATAGTTGAGTCTTATGGGTCTAAAGATGCATTTATTCAACATCTTAATCGTAGCCAGTTACCTTCTAGAGAGAGGATAATTAGGATTTTAGCTTCAATACAAAAATTAATTTTTCCTGGCTATTTTGGAATGTTAGGGTTAGATGAAAGTGATATTTGTAGAAGAACACAAAATTTAGTTTCTAGCATTTTTGAAGATATTTCTGCTCAAATTAACCTTTGTCTATGTTTAGAAAAACAACCTCCTGCTCAAACACAACATCAAGCAGAAAAAACAGCCCTTATTTTAATAGAAAGCATTATAGAGTTACGTAGAGAACTTTCTTTAGATATTCAAGCTGCCTATATTGGTGATCCAGCAGCACATAGTTATGATGAGATTATTTTTTCCTATCCAGGTATTTATGCAATAATGGTTTACCGTATTGCTAATCGTTTAGCTCAACTAGCTGTCCCGCTTATACCCCGTATTATGACTGAGCATGCACATAGTCTTACAGGTATAGACATTCATCCTAAAGCTAAAATTGGTCATAGTTTTTTTATTGATCATGGTACAGGTGTAGTAATTGGGGAAACTACTATTATTGGTAACAATGTAAAAATTTATCAAGGAGTAACTCTAGGAGCACTTTCATTTCCTAAAAGTCCAGATGGAACTCTAATTCGTGGTAATAAACGTCATCCAACACTTGAAGACAATGTAGTAATTTACTCTGGAGCTACAATATTAGGAGGAGATACAATAATTGGCGAAGGTTCAGTAATTGGTGGAAATGTTTGGCTTACTCACTCAGTACCACCACATAGCAAAGTGCTTATTGAAGAACCTAAAATGCGTATTAAACAATCAACAAGTTAGTAACTATTAGCTAAATTCTCAAATTTAATTTACTAGTGTCCACTTAGTATCTATTATGAACTCTACCTTAATCCAATTGATTAGAGAAGCTAAAGACTCTCAAAAAGATTTGCTATGTATTTTAGTAATAACTCTAGTAACTTTACTTTGTTTTGCTAATAGTTTATCTGGTGAATTTATTTTTGATGATTATATAGCTGTAGTAGAACATCCAACAGTTAAATATCTCTCTAATATCCCAAAACTATTTTTACAAGGCTATTTTGGTGATGATAGCTCAGCAGGGCTTTACCGACCATTAACCAGTCTTTCTTTTGCTATAAACTTTGCTATTAGCGGACAAAATCCTACAAGTTATCATCTATTAAGTATTTTTATTCATATAATCAACTCAGGTTTAATTTATGTTTTAACATATTTTTATTCTAGGCAAAGATTTTTAGCTTTAATGAGTGCATTATTTTTTGCTATTCATCCTGTCCATTCAGAGGCAGTTAGTGCTATTTATGGTCGTCCTGAATTACTAGCAACAATGTTTTTACTAGTTGCTTGGTTAACCTACCAGCAGTCTAATAAAAATAATCTCTATTATGTAGTTTCATTAGTAAGCTATTTTTTATCATTACTTTGTAAGGAAAGTGGTATTGTACTAATTGGGATTTTATTTCTAGTTCAAATCTGTCAAACAGATAGTTTGGGGGGTTGTAATGATTGGAAAGAAAAGCTAACACCATCAAAAAGATTATTAGGTTATATTTTAGTTACCCTTCCCTATTTACTAATAAGAGTTTGGGTAACCAAAGCTTTTGGAATCCCTAAAGCAGGGCAGTTTTTTGGTAATGAAACTTTCCTAACACGTCTTTACACAATGAGTTTAGGCTATGTTGAATATTTTAAGCTATTGGTCTGGCCAGCAAAACTTTACACAGAATATAACTATAGTGTAATTCCTAAAGCTACCACACTAGATTTATCTGTTGCCCTATCTTTACTACTAATTACTTTGATCGTTATTTTAGGTATTTGGCAAATTAAGAAAAACCCTTTAATTGCATTTGCAATTTTGTTCTTTTTTGTTACCACTAGCATAGTATCAAATATATTTATTTCTACAGGAATTTTGATTGCTGAACGGACTATTTATTTACCTGTAGCTAGCATCTGTTTACTTCTAGCAGTAGTACTCTATCAAACCTACATCAAAGGCTGGGAAAAAGTTGCTATAGTAAGCTTTATAGCTATCTTATCTTTAGGCATCATACGTACTTACATACGTAATTTTGATTTTTATAGTAATTTTACATTCTTCAGTTCAATTATAAAACTAGCTCCAAATCACCCTAAAGGAAATTATGGATTAGGATTATATTATGAGGACAACAAAGAATTTGATAAAGCAGAGTTATATTTTAAGAAGGCTTTGGAACTATCTCCTAATTCAGCGTTAATACATGTGATTATTGGAAATTTATATAACAAACAAGGTCGTTCAGATATGGCAATGGCAATGTTTAAGAAAGCTATTAGTCTAGATGGCAATAATGCTGATGCCCATAGTTTTTATGGTGCAGGATTACTTGCTCAAGGCAATCTGTGTGAGGCTAAAGTGCATCTAAAAAAAGCAATCAGCCTTAATAAAAATTTAGCTAAAGCACATAATAATTTAGGGATCGTTTATGCTGAGCTTAATATGTATTTAGAAGCAACTAGTGAGTTTGAAACTGCAATTAATTTGGATCCTGAGTATTTTCAAGCTAAGGAAAACTTAAAACTATTAAAAGAGAAGCCTAGTTCTAAAGCTAAGCCAATTAATTGCCCTGAATAAATAAATTAATGCAAATATTGAGGAAAAACTCTTCTCTATGAAATAGGAGATGATGTTATTATTCTAAAGCTAATATTTATTTAAGAATAAGTAATTTATCTAAACATTTAACTAAATTACCGCTCTATTGAAAGGATCAACTATGAGACTCAAAGCTGTGATTCTAGCAGCCTTACTTTGTACTAGCCCACTTATAGCACAAGCACAACCGCCTACTAAGCCTACTAAACCTACAACTAACTCTGCGGCCAAAGTACCAACTAAGCCTCAAACGGAAACGCCTTCTCAAAATAAAGTGGATCCTTCTCAAAAGGCAGCAGCTTACCTTGAATTTCTACAAGCACAACAAAGTGAAGCTGAAAATAATTTTGTTAAAGCAGTAGAACAGTATAAAAAAGTTATTCAACTTGATCCTTCTGAACCTGAGCCTCATGCGGCTTTAGGTAATCTTTATCTACAAAACCGTAATTTACGTGATGCAGAAACTGAAGCACGTTTAGCGCTAAAAATTAGTAAAGATAGTATTGGAGCACATCGGTTACTAGGCAGAATATTAGTAACAGAAGGGCTTAGCGGTGCTGGTGATAAAGAAAAAATCCAAGAAGCAATTATTGAGTTTTTAGAAGTAGTACGCCTAGACAAAAATGATGCTGAAGGGTGGAAACTCCTTGGAGCACTTTATTCTAGTACTAATGACACTGACAATGCCTTAAAAGCCTATCAAAACTTGATTTCGACTGGGTTTGCTACATTTGCTGACTACTTTGAGATTGCTCGTATTTATCATAATAAACAACAATACCGCGAAGCAGCACAAGCAGCACGTCAAGCCTTTGAACAAAGCGATAACAACCCACAAGCAGGGTTTTTACTAGCAGACTCATTACTACGTTCAGGACAAACATCTGAAGCAATTGAAATCTTTCAATCTGCCTTAAAAGAAACCCCTAATAGTGTAGGGTTAACTTTTGGATTATGTGAAGCACTAGTTCGTGCTGGCCGTTATGATGAGGCTAGCCAGTTACTAAATAAAATCCTAGATAACGATGCAAATAACTTACGCGCACTTAATTTACTAGCACAAGTACAGCGTCGTAGTGGAAAACGCCAAGAAGCTGTAACAACTCTTAAACGCGCTCTTCAAGGCCAAGATGTTTCTGATAGCTTAGAAGTCCAATTTGAACTAGCTGAAACTTATGAAGAACTTGGACAAATAGATAATGCTGTTGCTGCTTATGAAGAGGCTTTAAGCGCTGTTGCTAACCCAGATGGCTCAATATCTGAATCAAATAGACGTAATGCAAGTATTGTAATGAGAGCTATTCTTAATGCCTATCGTAATGGAGGCCAACGAGATAAAGCATTACAAGTAATTGAAAGAATGCGTAAGTCTTTAGGGTCAACTTCTACAATACCAGATGAAATCCTAATAGGTATTCTTTCTTCAGAAGGCAAATACCAAGAAGCTTTAGATGCAACACTTAAAGCACAAAAACAATTTCCTAAAGAAAGAAACTTTTCATTTCTAGAAGCTCAATCTCTTTCCCAACTACATAAAGTTGATGAAGCAATGGCTGTCTTACAAAAGCTATTTAACGGAACTAATGAAGATGCAGACATATATTATTCAGGTGCTTTAGTAATGTTAGAAAATCTGCGTTTTGACCAAGCAGAACAACAAATACAAAAAGCGCTTAAATATGATGAAAAGAATGTTGGCTATTTAGTAACTCTTAGCTCAATTTATGATAGAGCAAAAAGATATGCAGAATCTGAAGCAATTTTACGTAAAGTATTAACAATTGATCCTGATAATGCTACAGCATTAAATAATTTAGGTTATTTTTTAACTGAGCGTAATGAACGACTAGAAGAAGCCCTTCAATTTATCCAACGTGCAGTTAATATTGACCCTTCTAATGGTTCATTTTTAGATAGTCTAGGTTGGGCTTACTTTAAGCTAGGTAAATTAGATTTAGCACAAAAATATCTAGAAGAATCAGCTTTACATGAACGTCGTAGTGCTGATGTACAAGAACACTTAGGCGATCTTTACTATAAATTAGGTCGTTTAGATGATGCTCGTAAGCACTGGCAAAAAGCCTTAGAGTTTTCTATTAGTAATGATGATATTGCTCGCTTGAAAACTAAGCTAGCTGATCCTAAAAGCTCTATTTCTACTAAGTAACCATTAAAATAAGAAAAGTGTATAGCCCTACTCCTACAATTAAACTTTTAGGGAAGATATTGTAGAAGTAGGGCTTATCTATATTTATGTTTAGCTAATTCTCTATGAATGATAAGTTAAAAACTTGGTTTACAGACCTTATAGCTACAAATTCACAACAAAACTTACTAGTAATTTTAGCTATGGTTTTAGTGATTAGCATGTGTTTTGCTAATGGCCTACAAGGAAAATTTGTTTATGACGATCATATTTTAATTGAGCAACTTCCTAGCATTAAATCCCTCTCAAATATCCTTAAGCTTTTTCAAGAAGGTGCTTGGGGAAAAGATAACCCTATAGGCAATTACCGTCCAATAACTAATATTACATTTGCATTAAATTATGCAATTAATGAGCTAAATCCATTTGGATATCACTTATTTAATGTTTTAATCCATTTAGCTAATTGTCTACTAATCTATTGGTTATGTAATTATTATTGTAAAACAAGAGTATTATCTTTATTTTGTGCAATGCTTTTTGCTGTTCATCCTGTACATTCAGAAGCGGTTACAGCTATTTATGGTCGTCCTGAAATTCTAGCTTGCTTTTTTCTACTTATTGCCTGGATTTACTACTTAAAATCTAACGAGAAACAATATTTTTATATTTTTTCACTAATAAGTTATTTACTAGCACTGCTTTGTAAGGAAAGTGGTATTGTTTTTATTGGTATTCTACTATTAGCACAAATTTGTATTGAACCTTCTTGGCTAGCTAAGTTTATCCCTAATAAAAAAATCCTAGGCTATGTTTTAATGACTATTCCTTATATGGTACTGCGTATTATAGTCACTAAAGCTATAGGGATTCCTAAATCAGGGCAGTTTTTTGGTAATGAAACATTTCTTACTCGTGTATATACAATGAGCCTAGGCTATTTAAAATACTTTGAAATTTTAATTTTCCCTACTAAACTTTGTGCAGATTATGACTATAGTATTGTGCCTAAAGCGACTAGTCTTAGTCTTATTGTTGGATTATCTTTAGTTTTAATTATAGGAATAATTATTATTGGTTTTTGGCAAATAAATAAAAATCCTATCATAGCTTTTTCTATACTCTTCTTCTTTGGAACTACTAGTGTAATATCAAATATTATCTTTCCAACAGGGATGTTTATTGCTGAAAGAGTTATTTATATTGGATCTATTTCAATATGTTTATTAGCTGCTACGCTCTTTTATTATCTCTATCAACGAGGCTGGAATAAAATAGCTATTAGTTGTTTTTTAATTATTTTGTCTTTAGCTAGTATAAGAACTTACTATAGAAACTTAGATTTCCAAGATGAAGTTAGTTTTTTTAATGCTATTTTAAGAAACTACCCTAAACATGTAAAAGCTAACTATGCATTAGGCTTAGCCTATGAAAATACAGATGCTGTTAAGGCTGAAGGTTATTTTAAGAGAGCAATTGAACTAGCCCCAAATTATGCCCCTACTTATACAATGCTAGCTAGTCTTTATCTTAAACAAGAACGTGATAAAGAAGTGTTACCATTAGTAAACAAAGCTATTTCGTTATCGCCTAAGCTAGATAATGCTTATAGAGTGTTGGCTAGATATCACCAAAAAACTGGAGATTATAAAAAATCTGCTGAAGCATTTTTAGTAGCAATTAATAATTCACCTCCAAATGCAAAGTTAGAGCAAGAATTAGCAGTAGTTTTATTTAATCTAGGTGAAAATCAGCAAGCATTAATCCACTTAAACAAAGCAATAGAACTTGATCCTTATTTTG
>Ga0075163_10008533_pt1 | contig 13487 bp, 19 predicted proteins | sample JI1023141ADNA_FD_71478 | JGI IMG/M metagenome (GOLD analysis project Ga0075163, IMG submission 71478) | Wastewater effluent complex algal communities from Wisconsin, to seasonally profile nutrient transformation and Carbon sequestration -... | ecosystem: Engineered > WWTP > Effluent > Algae...
GCGCGCAAGCAGCGGGGCAGCGGCACGAAGCGAGAGCGGCCGAGCCTGCCGCCGAGGATCCGGATGTCCTGGGCGGTGAGGTCGCAGTGACGCCGCTCGATGGACTCCAGCTCTGTGCGCCGCAGGCCGGTGTAGATGGCGGCATCAAGATATTCCTGCCGATGCGGACGCAGGTGCTGACGTAGGCGCTCATAGTCGTCGTTGGACAGGGGCAGCAGCGTGCGTTTTGGGGGTCGTGTCAGCATCGGGTAAACCTCCCTGGGTCTGGGGCCGCGGCCCACCGCGCCGCGGGCTCGTAAGAGCGTGCAAGGGTCTACGGATCAGGCGCGTCTGAACGTCCAGAATGAACAGCTCGCAGTGCTGCGAGTTGGGCGCCCCGAAGTACGCGAGCACGACGGGACGCACGTCGCGCTTGAGCTGGTGACGTTGGCGCCTGAGCTGCATCTTGCTGAGCAGGACCACGCCCACCTGGCGAAGCAGGCGCACCCAAGGCCGCTGCACGTCGTGACTCCAGACGAGCGGCTCCTTGTCCGTCAGCGCCTTTTCCAGATCGACAAGAAGCAGCGATAAGCGGCACATCTGAGCGCGCGAAAGGAGCGCCAAGCGCTGCCAGATCAACAGCGCCCCCGTTGTGGGGCTGGCGTTGGTGGTCTGGGGTGCGCTGGCTGCCATGACGCTGCTCGCTTAGCTGTTCGTGGGGGTCGCGGGCTCAGTCGCCGCCGTTGGAGCCGGAGTTGTCGGTGTTGACGCTGGCGATGCTTCGGGGGCGGGCTGGGCCGCCTGCAGCGGCGCCGTGACCTTGAGATCCTTGGTGTCGTCAAACATCGGCGGCATCGCGACCAGGCGGGCGAGCTCGCCGGTGACGGCGTCTAGACTCTTGTTGAGCGAGTCGCGGATCTCCTGGACGCTGGCGAGAGCATCGAACATGCGACGGTTCACGTCGGTGGATGCCGGGGTGCTGTTCTCGTCGGCCTGCTCGATGACATCGACCACCTTTTTCAGGGTGTCGCCGAACAGTCCCGCGTGCTTGGGCTTGGCCGCGCTCATCAGCTCGACGAAATCAGTGGCGGCCATATGGACCTGACCGTGAGAGACGGCGAAGTCGAGATCCATATGCTCCAGGTGCAGCTTGAGCAGCATCCGAATGGTGGGGATGGACTGATCGGTCTCAGGCGTCGGAGTGGACATCCAGGCTCCTATCGGTGATCGGATTGCGAGGAAGCGGCGGGGACATCCCGTCGCGGGAGAACAGCGAGGATGCGGGGGCTGTAGGGACCTGGAGCGCGGCCGAGGTCAGCTAGGTAGCCCTTAGCCAGGAGTGCAGCGACCACGCGGCGCGTGTGTCGCGAGCACAGAGGACGCGCCGGGTTGGCTTGTCCGAGCTGAGCCCAAGTTAAGCGGCAGCCCTTCCCGAGATCGTGCCGACGGATTCGGCTCAGGATGGAAGCCTCCGTTGGAGTGAGTCCGGACTTCTCGGGCATTACCGAAAGGGCAGCTCCCAAAATGTCCAGTCTCTTTATCGACGGGGCGGGCATGTCTGAGTTCCGTTCTGTCCACTCTCTAGGTTGAACGACCGATCATGGCGGCATAGGGTGCAAATGATCCAGGTGATCCCGATGTCCGTCGTTGTGAATAAAAAGTATCAAAGTCAGCAGGACTGTCAAGTCCTCTCCCGGTCCTTGTTGGCCACCGTCGAGAAATTGACGGAAGGCCAGAGGCAGTTGCAGTTACCCCGCGTGGCCCAGGGCCGAAAGAATCCTCTATGGATGGGCCTGGCAGAGCGTCTACATCAGGCTCGAAAGTGCGCCGGGCTGTCGCAGACGCAGCTGGCTAGGTTTGCCCTGCTCACGCATCGTGTGATCGGCAGAACAGAAGCGCAGATCCAGGCGCCAAGCCTCGAAAGCGTCGAAAAGCTGGCCGCTGGGCTGGGCATCTCCGTCTGCTGGTTGGCGTATGGTCACGAGGGTGACCAGCCATTCCAGAAGAAGAGGCCGCGCTCGCCTCTGCCACCAGAAGACCCGGTGCCCATGCCTGGAGCTGGTCACTTCACCGAGCGATTCCGAGGCTCCGGCGAGCGGATTCGACAGATCCGGGAGCAACGGGGGCTCTCGATTCGACATACCGCGCGCCTCGCGACAGAGAAGATCGAGGGGCTGAAGCTGGCTGAGCCCCGGATCGTGAGCTACCAATCGGTTCTCTACACCGAGACAGGCGCAACGCTCCCGCTCGTCGATACGGTCGAGTACATCGCTATGGCGCTTGACGTTGCGCCCGCTTGGCTTGCGTTTGGCGATGAGGAACCGTTGGACCACGTCCGAAACTTGGACCAAGTCTCGTCGAGTCCGCTAGATGAAAAAGCGACGCAACGCGATGGGAAGTGAAAGTGCAAAAATAGAGTGCAAATCGGGTGCAAAACGCCCCGGTCTTGCCCTGTAGACGTGGAAAAAAGTGCAAAAGGCGCAAATCACTTTCCACGTCCTAAAAGCCATTGCAGCCGCGCCGGGAGCCATGCTCCAACGGCGCCATGTCTCAGAGCACAGAAGATAGCGGGCTCGACGGTCGGCACGAGATTCAGGCCCACCTGGTCGCCACGCTGCAAGCACTTCAGCGCGTCGAGAAAGAGGCCGGCGCTGCCGTCCCCAGCTGGAGCTCGCATCTAACCCACCTGATCCAAGTTGCGCTTGGGGTGGTGAGCGGCGGCCCCGAGCCCGAGCAGCCGGGACAGCCCGAGCCGTCGGCGGTGCAGCCCGACCAGGTGCCCGCGTTCGCGGCAGTGCTGCGCGACAAGCGCAACGCGGCCGGCCTGACGCAGGAGGACCTGGCCCGGCGCTCCGGCTTGTCCAAGCGCACTATCTCGAACATCGAGACCAGCGGCCAGGCCCCGAGTCGCTCGACGCTGGTTCGTCTGCTGGCTGTCCACGAGCTGCGCCTTGCGGTGACAGATTTTTCAGCTGATGTCGCTGTCGATCCCGTCTGGGCGCCGAACATCTGGTTTGCGCCCCAGTACAACCCGTCCGAGCTCATGCAGGACATCGTTCACCTGGTCAACGGTCCCGGCGGCGAGCTGGAACAGACGCACCTCTACATCGAGCCGCAGAGCGCCAACGACTACATGTCCCTTTGCACCTCGTCTCCGGTGACAGTCGGATTCAGAGCCGCGGCGCCGCTGGAACAGATCGCCGCCGTAGCCGTCAAGCGGAGCGCCGGCATCGGCCTGGACATCGCCGCGCTGGGCTCTGGAGATGGCCAGAGCGAAGTGCGCTTCGTGCAGGCGCTGGCCCGTGGGCGCGGCGATGCGGATGACCTGCGGCTGTACCTGCTCGACATCAGTCACACGATGCTGAGCGTCGCCTATCGACACGCCAAGGCGGTGCTCAAGCCCACGGACACCAAGATCTACGCCCTGCACGCAAACTTCCACGAGATGGCGCGCTACCCGATCCTGCGCGCAGAGGCGGTGCCGCGCCGACGGCGTCTTTACACGCTGTTCGGCGGCACCATGGCTAATCTCGACAACGAGGTGCGCTTTTTCCAGCAGCTCGCGCAGTGCGCCGCGCCCGATGACCTCTGCGCGCTCGACTTCCAGCTCGCCTTTGCACCGCCCGACCAGCCGGACGAGATCCGCCGGCTCGACCCGCCGCTCGCTAACCAGTCTGTGCCCCAGCATCGCCAGTGGCTCATCGGGCCCATCGAGCGCCACTGCCAGGGCGCCGCGAAGATCGACTTGCGCGTAGATCTGACCACGCACTGCCCCGTGCCCGGTAGCTACGAGCTCGACTACGTCGCGCAAGTCAGAATGCGCGACGGCGTCGAGAGGCAGTTTCTGACCGGCCGAAATAAGCGCTACACGGCCGAGCCGCTTGCGAAGTGCCTGGAAGAACTTGGATGGGACTGCCTGTCGACGCTGAGATATGGCGTGGGCACGCAGAAGACGGCAGCGATGATGCTACTGCGGAAGCGGTAGGGGCGAAGCCTTAGCGGATAGCAGATCATCTCTCTGCCAATCACCCTTACGGCGAGGAAGGCCCCGGCGGAGCAGGAACGAACTCTGCGGTCAGCACCAGTCCACCAACGGTATCCCAGTCTTGATCAGTCCGAGTGACGATGCAGTCACCCCGCGACAATGACAGCTTATGGCTCAAATCATTGCCTGATTTTCCTCCGCTGGGTACGAACAGCTCGGCCGAGGTCGCGGAGTAGGCGAGCGTGTCTCCGCCGTGAGACTGATAGATAGTTAGGTACGTCCGGGATGTCGTTGCTCCTACGGCTTGGACCGCAAAGTTGGCAAGCGTTCCAGGGACGGGCGCGACCCAGGGCGCGATTTCGTTGGCCGTCGGCTTGGTCTTTGTCAGCGACACTGGGCCTGCGAATTCATTCGCAGGCCAAAACAACAGCATTCCGAGCTGCACCAAGGTAACGGAGCTTCCTTGAGCTGGCGGTGCCTTGACGGCCATATCGCCGGCGTGCGCCTGGTCGCTGCCCCCATCTTGAGGAACCGTCGGCTCTGGGCCACCGGCACATCCCACAGCGACCACCAGAGCAAAGGTCAGGGATAAGGGATTCAGTCGACAAGAACGCATGGCGTAACCTCCACGCACCTCATCGCATAGGCACCGTGCCCAGGGCAAGCCTCAGCGTCAATTCCTTGGTTTCCGATTGAATCGCGACGCCCCGGAAATCCTGGCGAATGCTGTTTGTTCACCCTCGTGAGCGGGTCAGAACTGCGCGAGCTGCGCGCACAGAGCGGTGGGCTTTGGTGAGCGCGTCTTCCATGGCGTCGGCGGTGTCTGATAGCTCGCGTGCGCCGTCGATCAAGTCCTGCGCGATGGACAGGAAACCGAGCGCCCGAGATGCAAGGCGCGTGCGCTTCTCACGCTTGCTGCGCGGCGTGCGTGCGATCGTCTTCCTGGGAACTGTGGCGCCGATCATAGCGACACCTCGCCCTTGTACATGCGGCCGAACCCGTGCAGCTCGCCGAGCTCGGCCAGCCGGCCGCGCTTCTTGATGCGCACCGGAGCGCCCGATCCTTCGTTCCCCTCATTGCCGCCGATCGTATAGAGCACGCCTGAATCATCGACGTGGTGCAGCATGTTCACGTGATCCGGGTCGCCGTTGCCGTTGTGGTCCCAGAACACCGCATCGCCTGCCGCGGGTGTAAAGGGCGCGGGATTCAGGTCTGCCTGCGGTGGCTCTAGAGCCTCGGCCCGCGTGAGCACCAGGCCGTGCTTCTGCATGCGTGCCCACAGCTCGCGGGCGCCGCGCGTAAACTCAACGGCGAGCGTCTGGCCGGTGCAGCGCTCGGCCTGGAGCCAGCACCAGCAGACGAACGCCACACACCACGGCTCGCCGCGGTGCGTGATGGTGCCCGGATGGTTTGCGTTTAGGTATTTCTCGACGAAGGGGCCTGCGTTATTGCCGCCGATTTCTCGGGCGCCGGCGCCGGCCTCAGCTTCGGCAAAAGCTACGGCGAGGTCTGCGACCAGGCGGAAGGGAACGATGCGCGGAACAGAATCAGACATGGGAATCCTCACAAGGGCCGGCCCCTCCGCGGCGAATACTCGCGATCGCAAGCTGCTCGCACGCAGCCGGGCGCGTCCAGGAGGGCGGCCAGACGCGTTGCATGCTCCCCGGGGGCTTGCGGCGTGAGCACAGACCCACGGAGGGACCGGCTGTCATCGCGAGCCTGGGGGCTCGCGTTCTACTGTGGAAGTGGAAGAAGCACCCGCCCCACCTGCTGACGCAGGGGGAGCATCGCCGACAGGCAGAGCGGGTGCAGGAGCCAGCCCGGGGCTCTGGCTCCCAGCGGATTGGGATGGGGCGGCGCTGCGCTTGTCCGCAGCGGCCACCAGGTCATCGATGCGGCCGGCCGCGGCGTCTGACTCGGGCTTGAGCGCTGCGGCTTGCGCCTGGCGCTGGCGCTTGAACGTCTCGCGGAGTGTTTCCACTGCCTCCAGCAGAGCCACAGCGGCGGCGGAGATGAACGCACTAACGGCCATGGGAGACCCTCGTGTCAACAATGCCCGCAGCCTTACAGAGCTCAGCTGCAGGGGCTTTGCTCTCGATACAAACCCGCGCGTGCGTGCTGTACATGTCTTCGTCTGATGCGGCGCCGGCATCGATGGCGCTCTTGCATGCGTGCCCCGCGGATTGCACCTGGTGCAGGCACGCGAGGAGGGGCGCGCAGAGGGCCGGTGACGGTCGACCAGGTGCTGCCTTGCATGCCTCGCTGTGCTTGGCGCCTGCCTGGTTGGCGAGCTGCTCCAGATCGGCGAGCTGCTGCGCGAGCACCTGCGGGCTGGGCATGCAGGCCGGCAGGCACAGAAGCAGGAAAGCACGAAGCCGCATTTGCATCACAGCAGCCCGAGCTGCTGGCCTTGGCTTGCCGAGCCTCGGCGAGCCTTGCTCTTGCCGCTGCGCTTTGTGTCCGGCTTGGGCTGCTTCGCCGGCTTGGCCTTCTTCGGCGCCTTGGCCTTCTTGGGCTTTGCCGCGATGGGAACGCGATATTTCACTCTGCGCCCTTCGAGCTCAACGGTGCGCTGTCCCCAGGTGATGCCGCGCTTGGTAGTGATGTCCATGGCTCCGCCTCCCGAGGTAGCGGGCCGTCGCCGCCTAAGCGGTCCCGGCCCGCTTTTGGATTACTGAAGCGTCACGGTCAGGTGACTGGCCAGGTTGCCCAGCGCCACGGCGGCGATCGATGCGTTGTTCGCGGTGGCCACCTGGGACCAGCGCGGGGTGATGGTCACAGTGACCGAGCCGTCACCGTTGAGCTGCTCAGAGACCAGCGGCACCAGGCGCACGTTGGCATCCACGGCCATCGAGCTCCCGCGCGCGTTGGGCCGGACTTCCGACACATTGATGCGGTAGGCGCGGCCGGCCGGAACGATGATGCCACCGAGCACCGTGCCGCTGGTGTTCTGCAAGGCTAGGACCCCGGTGCCTGGAGCCGCAACGCTGGCCAGGGCGGGGTTGACCAGGTCGACATCCAGCAGCGCCTGCGAGCCGGTGAGCTGCACCCAATACGTGGTGTTGGTGGGCAGCGTGCCGGCGGGCGCAAGCACGCTCGCCTGATACAGCTGCACCCCTGCGGCGCCCACGGGCTGATAGGTGACGATCTGGCCGGCCTGGTAAGCAGAAGTGGCCGACCAGGCCACGATGAGCGAGAAGCACGCGGCCGGCAGGGCGCTCTTGCTGCCGAGGCGGCCCACGGTCAGGTAGTAAAGATCGTACTGGCTGAGCCCGTAGACCGACGGATCGCTGCCCGCCAGGATCGCATCGCGATTTGCGGGGGTGAGCTTGCCGCCGGCATACAGCGAATCGAGGAAGCTCACATCGATCTTGTTGGTGCTGCCGGCCGCGATCGCATCGCCGGAACCGGGGACGCCCGACGAGCCAGTGCTCGCGACGGTGCTGGAGCCGCTGCCGACGGAAACATTGTTGAGGACGGAATCAAGAAGGGCCATGGTGTACTCCTTTGTGAATAGGGACGTTCAGTGACGACAGAAGCGAGCGCGCGAAGCTGAGCGCGCTCTGCCGTCGCCACACGAGATACAGGCCGAGCGCGAGCAGCCAGACGGGTGTCAGCACGCCCAGCAGTGAGAGAGCGAGCCACGCAAGCGCCAGCCGGCTGAAGAGTCGCAAGCCCATCAAGCGACCCCCGGATCGAGTGCTGCCACTTGAGGCAGCGCATCCAGGCGCGCAGTCGCATCGACATACGGCGTCACTGTGATCGCGGCCGTGTCTTGGCTGTAGAGCAGCCATTGCGTACCAGCCAAGCGCGCGTAGATCCCTTCGCGCCACTTGGCCTGCAAGTAGATGGCGCGATCGTCGCTGGTTCCTTGTTGCCGACGTTCCACCCAGCTTCCCGGCTTGTGCCGACGGATGGCGAGCGAGGGGCGCAGGTCGCCTGCGAGCACGCTGCGCGCAATCGTGCGCGTTTCGGCTGTGGGCTTTTTGAAGGTTGAGGCGTGCCTGTGCTCGTCGTCGTCCTGGTGCCCGTAGCCCTTGCCGACCGTGAGGAAATCGAAGAGGGACTGATGCGCGCGCGCAGCTCGCTCGCGCGTGATCCACGCCAGCACGATCCGAGCTCCTCGGCTCTCGGTCTCAGAGGCCAGCATGCGCGCGAGCGCGGTCTCGTCGTCGTGCGCATCATCTGGGCCCAGGGAGGCGCCAGGGGAGGGCGGTGGTATAGAGAGGGTCTGCGTCGGGCTTTGGCCCTTCTGCGCATCGGGGCTGCCGAGCAGGTAGTACGCCGCGGCACCCAGGCCCAGCAGCGCGAAGCCTCCCACGCCGCGCGCGCTCATTTGCTCACCGCTGCGACAAGGACCGCCCCAAGCACGACCCAAAGTCCGAGCTCAAGCCCTTGCCCGACCTGCTTTACATACGGTGCCGCCGCGTCGACCGCTGCGCGGCCGAGGTCCTCAGCGAGATAGATATATCCGGTCTCGCCGAACTTGGCTTCTTTGGCGATGGCCGTAAGCGCCAGGCGCGCGATGGTCCAGGCCGAGACAAAGGACTCCTTTTTCTCTGCCTCGCTTGAGAGCGTCAAAGCGTGCGCATAGCTCTCCTCGGCGTCTTCAATCATCTTGAGCGACGGTCCCCAGCGGATGCGATTGATGACGCGGAGGTACGGATCCGTGTACCAGGGCACATCAGAAGCCTTTTCAAAGGCATCTTTGGTGCGCTGGATCTGACCGCGCGCCAGCTCTCGCACCCTGTCGAGAGGCCAGGACTTCACGAGCTTGATCTCGGCTGCGCGCGTGAGCTGACCGGGCGCCAGCTCCGCCGTCAGCGAGCCAGTTGCACCCGCTGTCGGCGAATCGCCGTTTGCGGGCTGAAGCCGCCCGCGTAGGCGAGCGAGCTGCGCGCGTGCTTGCGCCTGGACCGGCATTTGCGCTTGGCCTTTCATCCTGGGGGCGCCCCTGCCGGCGTGCCGCCCGCGCTCCCCGTCCCGCCGACGTTGCCTGCCATCGTCTCGGTAGGACCAACGGGAAACTCAGCGATCAGCGCAGGGTCGACCAGCTGCACCTTGCTCCAGTGTCCGGCGCCTAAAATTCCCTCTTCCCACGCCGAGCCGTACCGGGAGCGAAGCACATCTTCCGAAGCGACGTGTTGCCGCTTGCCGTTGACGATGTGCCAGACCTTCGGATCTGCGGGCACCAGGTTGGAGAGGCCGGCCGCCGCGCCCGCCGCCGGTCCGAGCAGCGCCCCGAGCGCGATGCCCAGATCCTGGTGCGGCTGGCCAGCCTGCAGCAGCTTCCCCTCATACGGACTGAGCACCGGTGCGCCCACGGGGATGCTGGCCACTTCCGACGGGTCGACGTAGAGCACGCCCGTCCAGCGTCCATCCTCAAATGTGGAGTGGAAGCGCTCGCGCATGACATGCGGGGCCGGGATGCCGTGGCGCTTACCCGCCTGCACATACCAGACGCTCGGATCGCCGTTGTTGGCTTGGATGAGGGCATGCTCATAGCCGCTGGGGCCGTTTGCCGGGTGCTCGGGCCCGAGGATGTAAGCGCGCGGGGCGCTTGGTTCGCCCGGCGCAAACAGATAGGCGCCGCCGTCGCCGTTGGCGGGCTTTTCGCCCTGGGATTTCAGAAACTTCTCGAAGGCTTCCCGGTCGAGAAAGTTGATGCTGGCGGCGTCTGCCTTGAGCACCAGCTTTCGCATCTCCTCGATGCTGAACGATTCCTCAGCCTCATCGATGAGCATCCAAAATCGCTTTCGCTCGCTCAGCGGCAGGTCCACGTAGGCGTGAGCCAGGCTCACCGCATCAGCTGGGAAGCCAGCGGGGGCGCTCCCTTGCTGGGGCTGCTCGCCCGCACCGGGCGAGTCGTCGGCGCCGTTGGCCGGAACCGCGAGCGGGGGCTCGGCCGGGTCGTAGCTCTCCGTCTTGAAGTTGTAGCGGAAAAACTGGCCCGGAAGCTCTGCCGCCGTGTACAGGCCCGTGTTTTTGTCGTAGACGAAATCCATGGCTTCCTCGTTGGGCCTAGCTCTCCGTGGCGCCCACGGGGAAGTCGTTGATCACGGCGGGCGGGACATACACGACCTTGGACCACCGACCGTTTTGAAAGGTGCTGCCGAATTTCCGATTCATGACGGAAGGCCCGGTGATGCCGCGGCGCTGGCCGTTGACGATGTGCCACACCGTGGCGCTGCCGTCGTTTGCCTGGAGCAGCTTCCCCTCGTAGCGGCTCGGCTCCGGGGTGCCCAGTGGATAGGCGTCAATCACGCGCTGCGGAACGTAGGTGACATGGGTCCAGCGACCATTGACGACCTGGGCGCCGTAGCGCTCGCGCATCACGTCCGGGGCCTGGATACCGCGGCGCTTGCCGCCGACGATGTGCCAGACCGTCGAGTTGCCGTTGTCGGCCTGGAGCAGCTGGCCCTCATACCGCGGATCGCCCTTCGGCTGTGCCGCTGGCTGCGCAGGAGCCGGGGCGGGCTGCGTAGGAGCTGGAGCAGGAGCAGGCGCGGCCGGCAGTGGGGCAGGGAGCGCAGGACGGGCTGCCATCAGCGCTAGCGTTGTCTCGTCAATGCCGAGCGCGTCTGCCAGCAGCTCGGCCGCCGATTTGAGCAGCGGCCGGACGAGCTCGCGGAACAGAAGCGCTTTGTTGGTGGACTTCATCGCCGCCAAGATCGCGCTCAGCTTTTGATCGCTTGTTACCTCGGGGCTCGCCGCGTCCAGAACCCGGCCGCCGGTCTGCACGGTGATGCGCAGATCGCCAAACAGAAACATCAGGAAGCCAAAGACCAGATCGGCGGCCTTGCTCAGAATCTGGCGCCGCCGCTCGTTCTGACGCTGCACAAAGCCGCGAAGCGTCGCCGCATCCATGGAGCCGCGCGCGGCCATCGCGAGAAGAAAAGTTCCGGTCATGGTCCCCTCTGCCCAAGGTCGTCGTCTTGCGCGGCTTGGCGTCACCCGAGGCGAGACGCCGCGCGCTCTCGCCTCAGTGCCTGCCCGAGCTAGTACGAGCCGCCGGGCTTGGCCTGAACCCGGATGGGGTTACTCGGCGAGCCAGGGAGCTGGGTGACATCGATCGGGGGCGCCACGGACGGGCCAGCCGCTGCGGGGTAGGTCGTCGCGGGGTAGCCAGCCGGCAGGGTCCCAGCGGGCCAGCCAGGCAGCTGGAAGCTACCGGGGACGCCAGCGCCGCCCAGCATGCCGAGCGTCATCTCGTCGGGCTGCATCATGCGCGCGATGAACTCAGCGGCATCGATGAGCAGCGGCCGGAACAGCTCGCGAAACAGGGTGGATTTGTTGGTCGACTTCTGCGACGCCAAGATCGCGTTGAGCTTCTGATCGGCGGTCAGGCTCGCATCGTTCGGGTCAAACGCCTTGCCGTCGATGGTGATGGCCAGGTCACCAAAGAAGAACATGAACGCGCTAAAGAGCAGCTCCGCCAGCTTCTTGAAGTTCTCGACGCGGCGCTCGGTCTGCCGCTTGATCATCTCGTGCAGTGTGCGAGGGTCCATCCCCTTGCCCATCATCATCATCAAAACAATCGCATCCATGGTGTCCTCCGTCGTGGGTGATTGATCGGCGGCGTAGCCGTCGCCGTGTGCTTAGTAGGAGCCCCCGGGCACGCTGGGCACCTTGATCGGATCGTCCGGGGTGCCCCTGCCCATCAGGAAAATGTGCCGGCGCCTCGTAGGCGCGGGCGTCTTCGTCTTGGCCTTGGCCGTGGACGGCGGCGTGCCATCGATGCGCGCCCAGTCGGGCAGCGCATCGCCCTCCACGCCCTCCAGCACTTTGCCAACACCGCCCAGCCCGTACCCCTTAAGGACGGTTGTGCCAGCGACGTGCAGGCCGCCGAGTGCCTGGTTGTACCACTCGTCGCCGTTTGCGGGCCTGGACGGCAGCGCCGCCCCGGTGTAGCCACGCGCCGAGTACTCGCGTGATGGCAGGGTCTGCAGGTCGACGAGCAGATGCTCGCCGTTGGGTGTCACAAGCGAGGGCCACACGTGCCGCGCACCGCTTGGCAGGTCGCGATCCCAGACGTGGATCGTTACGTCTGCGCCGAGCTCCCGAAGCGCCGCCGCGACAAAGTGCGCCGTGGCTTCCCAGCAATTCATGGACGCCGGCCAGATGCGGCTGCGCTGAGCAGGCCGGCAGCGCGTGTCGCACGCTACGTCCGAGTCGCCCCCCAACTTGTGCGCGTTCGCGCAGCTGCTCACGCGCGAGCCGTGATCGGGCTCAAAGGGACGCGCGCGCACCGCGGCCCAGGTCTGATCCAGGTCCGCGTACGGGCCCGCCGGAATGCGCTGCACGTACTGCGCAAACGCGCCCGCCAGGCACTGCCCACCCTGGCGCGGGTGCTCATGAAAGACCAGGCCGGCCATGCGCCTTTAAAACCGTCCGTTTGCCAGGCGTGCATTGGCCTCGCGCATCGCGCGAGCGAGTGCGCTGCCGGCCTGGTCGTTCATGTCGACGTTGTCGCGCCGCATGATGTCGATCATGGCGTTGGCCAGCTGGTCGGTTGTCTCGGGGCTTGCGTGCAGCAGCTGCCCGACTTCCATGATCGCCTCGCGATCGCCGTCGAGGCTTGCGGGGCCGTTGGCCGCCCCGCCGCCGGATGCGATCCGCCTTCCGGCCGGCTGTGCTGGGGCTTGCTCGTTGTCGCTGTGAAACAGCCCCTTAAAGAGATTCCACAGAACCGGCGAGACGCGCCCCACCATGCCGTCGGTTACCTTGTCCGCCATGCGCGTCAGGTTCGCCTGATACTTGGTCGCGGCGAGCTGGAGCCCATATCCCGCCACGACGACCGCCACGCCGCCCACGAACTGCGCGCCTCGTTTGTAGTTGGGCCACTTCTTGTTTGCCCAGTCGTAGACCCAATCGGCAAACTGCCCGCCCATCATCGCCGGAGCCTTGCTGACAGCCCACTGGGTGACGCCCGACACGCTGAGGCTCACGGGCACCTTTTGACTCGCGGTCAGTCCGAGCACCTCATCATATTTTCCGGTTGCCATCGTTACGTCCTTGTTTAAATTGCCGGCGGCGTCGACGGGGCAGGTACGTCTGACTTGGGCGCGGGGCCCATCAGCGTGTCGGCCATGCCCATCAGCGTCTTGCCCATATCGACTACATCTTTGAAATCCTGCGCTGGCGAGCGAGCAGGCTGCGCCGGCTCATTGGCGCGCTTCTCGTGCATCCCGAAGATGAGCTTCTTGAGATCTTCGGTCTCGTCCTGAAGCCTCTTGCTGATCTCGGTGACTACAGCGGTCTGCTTGCTCGCTTCAGCGACAGCGTTTGCGCCTGCTTCCGATGCCTTGGCAATGGAGTCGGCTGCCGCCTTCACCATGCCTTCAATCGCGCTGGCTGCGCTCTCGGCAATCCGCCGATGCGCCTTCTCTGTGCTCTGCGTCAGCCGCTCCAGAAGCACTAGGCCGCGGTCAAACGTGCGCGCCTCGGGCGAGTCGTCTACGCCCCGGCTCGCGCTGCTGGAGCGGTAAAACTCATACGCGCCGTCCGTCACGAACGACTCTTC
>Ga0075163_10008534_pt1 | contig 13487 bp, 12 predicted proteins | sample JI1023141ADNA_FD_71478 | JGI IMG/M metagenome (GOLD analysis project Ga0075163, IMG submission 71478) | Wastewater effluent complex algal communities from Wisconsin, to seasonally profile nutrient transformation and Carbon sequestration -... | ecosystem: Engineered > WWTP > Effluent > Algae...
GCTGGTAGGCAAACTGGAGGCGAAAGGTCTCCTTGCAGACCGAGCAGGCTCGGCTTTCGGCGGCGAACAGGTGATCCTCGTGGCAGTTCTGGCTGCAGAAATAGAGGACCTGCTCAGCGCTGCGCTGAATCTGGAAGGCGAAGCGGGGGGTGAACCCCGTCCCGCACACGGAACAACTGGAACTGGTGGACATCGCTTCTCCGACGCCAGCCGCATGATAAGTCGTGCTTATAGGGGCGCCCAATCGGCGCTGTCAATGGGCGGCGCTGTCCATGGGGCAAGCTCTTTGATTTCGTACCGGGCGAGGCGCTGCTATCATGCCCGGCCATGCGTAGCCTCTGGCCCCTTGCTCTGCTCTGTGCCCTGGGTTGCACCGCGTGCGGCCCCGCCCCGGCGCCCGTCTCGCCCCTCAAGGCCGTCCCCGCCCAGGCCTCTCGCTTTGCGGCCGACCCGCGGGTGGGCGTCTACGTGTCCACGCCCTGGGGCTTCTCCACCTCGTCCTACTGGATCGAGGGGCCCGACGGCCTGATCGTCATCGACACCCAGTTCCTGCCCTCGGCGGCCGCCGAGCTCATCGAGCGCGCCGAAGCCACCACGGGCAAGCCGGTGAAGCTGGCCATCGTCCTGCACCCCAACCCCGATAAGTTCAATGGTGTCGCGACCTTCCAGGCCCGCGGCATCCGCGTGGTCACCGCACAGCAGGTGGCCGACCTCATCCCGGCCATCCACCTCCAGCGCCGCGGCCGCTTCTATGAGGAGCACCAGCCCGACTACCCCTACGAGACGCCCGTGCCCGAGGTCTTCGGCGCCACCACCACCGAGCTCTCAGCGGGCGGCGTCACCGTCACTGCCCACGTCCTGCCCGGCCCCGGGTGCAGCAAGGCCCATGTGGTGGTGACCTTCGACGGCCACGTCTTCCCCGGCGACCTCGTCGCCCACCAGCACCACGGCTGGCTGGAGATCGGCGAGACCCCCGCCTGGCGCCAGCGCCTCCAGGAGATCCAGGCCCTCCAACCCCGCTTCGTCCACCCCGGCCGCGGCGCCTCGGGTGGCCCCGAGGTGCTGGCGGCCATGGACGCCTACCTGGCCTTCGCCATCGAGCGCGTGGCCGCGCACCGCGCCGAAGGCCAGCCCCTGGCCGCGGGCGTCCAGGCGGTCATCGCCGACATCAAGGCCCGCTACCCGGGCTTCGGTCATCCGTACTTCTTGCAGATCGGTGTCCCCGCAGAGTGGCGTCGCCAAGACGCCGAAGGTGGCTGACATGGCGCGTCGACTTCTGCTCCTCCCCGTGGCCCTGTTTGGGGCCCTGGCCCTCATCTACTACCCGCAGCTCCCCGAGCCGATGGCCATCCACTTCGGCCTGCACGGCGAGCCCAACGGCTTCGGCTCCCGGGCCGGCTTCTTTGGCATCGGCGGCGGCGTGATGGCCCTGCTCCTCCTCATCTTCGGCGGCCTGGGCACCCTCATCCGGCGCCTCCCGGTGAGCCTCATCAACATCCCCCACCGCACCTACTGGCTCGCGCCCGAGCGCAAGGACGCCACCATCGCCCGCCTCACCGGCACCATGGCCATCTTCGGCGTCTTTGCCCTCTGCTACCTGGATGCCGTGTTCTACCTCGCCATCCAGGCCAACCTCAGCAAGACACCGCTCTCGGGCACCTGGCTCTGGCCGCTCCTCGCCAGCATGGGCGTGGCCGTGATCATCCTGGTGATCCGCCTGCTCACCCTGTTTCGCCTGCCCAAGGGTCAGAAGGGGTCGTCGGTGGTGAGGTAGAGGGCCCGCGCCGGTCGCCCGCCCGGTCGCGCCGCAATTGGGTCCTCCGGCGATCTGGGCTATCCTGCGCCCATGATCAAAGTGTCCGACCAGTTGAAGCAGCTGCACACGCGCTTGGATCCAGAGCGCCCTCTGGACCGACCGGACCTCTATGTGGAGGGACCGGACAGCCCCTCGGCCCGCATTGCAGGCGAAATTCTGTACAACACCGCCCGCCGCTCCAAGTACCTGCTGGTGGGTGCGCGGGGGGTGGGCAAGAGTACGGAGCTGCGCCGGCTCGCCCAGCGCCTTGCGCCCTCCTTCTGCGTTGAGACGGTGGATCTGGATGCAGCCGGCATCACGGCCTCCAGCGTGACGGCCTTTGACCTCCTCTACCTGTGTGGGGTGGCGCTGCTGCGACCGCTGCGCCAGGCCGATGCCAAGCGGGCGGCCGCCCTGTTCACGCGCCTGCGGGCCGCCTATGCACGCGAGGCACCAGCCAGCGACCTGGGCACGCTCAGCCAGGCCCTGGAAGGGCTGGGTTCATTTGCGGGCACGGTCGGTGAGGTGGCCGCCGACTCCATCGCGCCGGGGATCGGCAAGGTCCTGGGGGCCACCGTCAAGGGCATCCGCCTCCTGACGCGCGGCGACCTGGTCCCCGAGAGCTCACCCGCCGGCCACCGGCTCCTGCTCACCTGTGCCGAGATCGCCCAGGCCCTGCGCGAACGCCGGGACGCTGCGCCGCTCTGTGTCCTGATCGATGGCCTGGAGAAGATGAACGGCGAAGCCAACGACCGCTTCCGTCAGGTCTTTGAATACACACGGCTTTTGGCCGATGCCCCCTTTACCCTCATCATCGCCGCGCCGCCCAGCACCCTCACCGTGGTGGACTCCGTCCTCAACCTCGGCTACCAGCTCGTCACGGTCTGGGGCTTTCCCCACGCCCCGGCCTTGCTGGATCGCATGGCCTGCCTGCGCTTCGAGGATGTTGGGCTCAATCCGGAAGTGACCCTGCCGCCCCCCCTGCGCCAGCTCGCCATTGAGGCCTCGGGCGGCCTCCCCCGCCATCTCATCCAGATCCTCGAGCGTGCCGTACTCTCCGCGGGTCAGGCCGGCCGGGCCGCGCTGAATGCCACCGATGTGGACGGGGGCATACTCACCCTGGGGCGGCGCCTCGCCCAGGCGGTGGGCGAGCGCCACGTGGCCCTCCTCCTGAAGGTGGACGCCACGGGCCGGCTGCCCACCGATGAGCTGGTGCCCTCGCTGTTTGCCAGCGGTCGCATCCTTGCGCTGCCACCCGAAGCCCACACGCTGGCCACGCGGTACTGCGCCCACCCGCTCATCAAGCGCGCCTTCTTCCCGCCCACCCCATGAACCGCTACACCGCCGCCTTCGACCCGCTGATGGCGCGCATTGAGCAGGCAGGCCGCCCCAATGGCGTGGGCATCGTCGACTGCCCCGAGCCGGAGGAGGCGGCCCTCGCCCTGGCTGAACGCCTGCGGGCGCCCATCGGTGCGTTGACCATCGAGGTCATCGACACCCTCGCCGGTGCCTTTGTGGCGCGCCTCCCAGCCGACGACGCGGTGCTCCATCGCCTCAACGGCCAGCGCGATGCCCTGCGCGCGCGGGGGGTGTTTCTGGTGGTGGTGCTCAAGATCGACGAGCAGCCGCGCTTCCAGCGCTTGTGTGGCGACATCGAAGCCGCCCACGCCTGCTACGAGCTGCTGCCCTTTGTTGCCCGCACCGATGTGTCCGTGGCGCTGGGGCGCCAGCACCTGCTGACCGACCACCGCGAACGCCTGCAGAAGCTCGACCTGCGCGGCTTTATCCGCCGTGAGCAAGAAGATGTGAGCTGGACGCTGCAGGACGTGTTTGTGATGCCGAGGGGATGCCAGAGCGGCACGGCCGTCTCAACCACTGGGGTCGCCCCGACTCCCACCCTCGACGCCCTGGTGTCCCTCGTCGAGGCCATCATTCGGCCCGGCCAGCCTCATCGCCCGCCGCAGCCCGTCCTCCTGCTGGGCGAGCCCGGCGGCGGCAAGAGCTTCTTCCTGCGGTGGTGTGCGTTGCGCGATGGCCCGCTCTTCGGCCGCGACCTGGCCCTGGCCGTGCCGCTCTCCCTGGCGGCTTTTGCTCAGGCGCCGCAGCCCCGCACGCTGTGGCAGTACGCCCTCGACCGCCTGCTCGACCGCACGCCCCTGGCCGCCCACGCCCTGACCGCAGCCGCGGAGGCGGGGCAGGTGGTCTTCCTGCTCGACGGCCTGGATGAGGCCGAGGGCGCCCAGGCTCAAGCGCGGGTGCGCCTCGCAATCGGCGAGCTGCAGGCCCACACCCCGCGCTGCCTCATCCTGGTGACCTCCCGACCCACCAGCGCTCGCGATCTCTGGCCCACACTCGAGCTCCTGCCCTTTGAACGTGACGAGGTGCGCACCTTCCTCGCCGGCTGGTGCGCCCTCTACGCCGCCGAGGTCCGCGGGGTTGCCCACCGAGAAGCGGGCCGCCGCGAGGGCGAAGCCCTGGCCGCCGACATCCTGGCCCACGAGCGCCTGCGTCAGCTCGCCGGCAACCCGCTGATGCTGACGATCCTCGCCATCGTAAACCGCCGCGGCCTGCGCCTGCCCGACCACCGCGTCGAGCTCTACCAGCAGATCAGCGAAGTGTTGGTGGAGAAGTGGAACCGCCTCCGGGCCCTGGAGCCCCAGCAGCACACCCACCGCCCCCTCAGCCTCGCCGACGCCCTGCGCATCCTGGGCCCCGTCGCGCTGGAGCTGGTGGAGACGGGCCACCGGGGCGACTTCGACGCGCGCAGCCTGGCCCGCCAGATCGAGCGGGTGCAGGCCGCCGGCAAGCTCACCCACCTGGGATCACCCGATGAGCTGGTGCGCCTCTTCCGCGACACCCTGGGCCTCATCGTCGAGCACGCGCCCGGACGGTACCGCTTCCTGCACTCGATGCTGGCGGAGTTCTTCGCCGCCCACGAGCTCGTGCGCACCCGCACGCTGGAGGCGTGGGCCGAGCATCCACAGGCCATCGCCGGTCAAAGCCAACGCCACGAGCCCTTCCTGCTCGCCCTCGGGATCCTCAGCCAACTGCGCGCCGAGGATGACCGGGTAGAGGCCGTCCTGGAGCGCATCGTCGAGTGGTTGGAGGGGCCGCTTCCGGACAGCGAGGCGCAGTGCGAAGCTGGTTGGCGACTCGCCAATGGTTTGCTGGCTGAGGATCTTCAATGGGGCGTAGGGCGGCTCGAAAGGCTCCACCAGCAACTCGCCCGCGCCTGGGCGCCGGGTTCAGTACAACTCCCGTGGTCGTACACCTTCTTTGCCCCTAGTTCTCTGGGGGCGTTTGCCTCGGTCGCCTCCGATCCGGCGCTGCTGCGGCGGCAGAATGTGGAGACCAAGGCGCAGGCAACCTGGCTCGCGATTACGTTCTATAGGAAGGCGGTGATCGAGCCCTCCTGCCTCATGCGCTCGGGCCTGCTCCAGGACGCTCCGAAGTTCCTCAAGGCCCTCACCTACTGGACATTTGAGCGCGAGATTCCATCCGGTGAGTTCGATGAGGAGGGCAATGAGCTTTTGTACTCCAGGGAGTGGCGTGAGATGGACTCCAGCATCGCCGAAGCGCTCCGATCGCTCGGGTTCACTCATATCATCGAGCATTCTCCCCGGGGCGAAACGACTCTGTACCCGCTGGACACAGGCTTCGAGCTTGATGGGATTTCGGAGAACGACTTCGAACTCGAGCTCGTGCCTCCGCCCAGCACCGTCTTTTCCTGAGGCAGGTCAGCCGCTCTCCGCAGGGCCCGGCTCAGCCGAGGGCTACACCCAAGCGCCCGACCCATCGAACAGCCCGCGCAGCTGGCGAGGCGAGAACCGGCGCCCGGTTCTCAGGGCCGCCGCGACCTCATCAGGTGAGCCTACCCCGCGCTCGCGCTGCGGCGGGGCGTGCGGGAGAACAAGGGGGCGAGGGCGTCCACCACGCCCTTGAGGGCTGGATCGCGGCGGGCGGCGGTGCGGGCGACGGCGTGCAGGGTCAGGCACTCGGTGTAGGCCTCGTCGCGGCTGCGCAGGATGGTGTCGGCGACGTCCTGGGCCAGGTCGCGGAGGGGCTCGGCGATGGCGCTGAGGGTCTCCACGTTGTCCAGGTCTTCCTGGACGGCTTCGGCGTCGAAGTCGACGGCGGCGGCCAGCTCGGGGTGGGTCTCGGCGGCGCGGAGGAGGGCGGGCACCTTCTCGGTGAAGCCGGTGAGCGGCTTGAGCAAGGCGGCGCGCTCCTCCGCGGTCAAGCGGACGAGGTGGGGCTTGAGTGCGGCGATGGCGGCGCGGATGTGCTCGGCCGCATCGCGCACGTCGGCGCGCAAGGTCTCAGAGTTGATTCGAGTGTTTGGCTTCGGCATCGGGTGCTCGCTTCCGTGTCGAGGGGCGCCAGTGCCCGAGGGGTAGATTTCCATAGCAGTTTTCGAATTTCAAGCACGTGGTGGCCGCGGTCGACGGCGGTCGTCAGGAGGTGACGGCGCCTCGCGGCGGGCCCGCCCGGCGGATCGGGGCAGGGCGGTGGCGCCGCCGAGCCACCTGAGGGCACCGCCGAGCATGGAGGTGGCGCCGCCGAGCCACATGAGGGCGCCGGGGCGCATCGAGGGGGCGCCGCCGAGCCATAGGATGGCGCCGCCGAGCCATAGGGTGGCGCCGCCGAGCCATAGGGTGGCGCCGCCGAGCATGGAGGTGGCGCCGCCGAGCATGGAGGTGGCGCCGCCGAGCCACATGAGGGCGCCGCCGAGCATGGAGGTGGCGCCGCCGAGCATGGAGATGGCGCCGCGGAGCATGGCGATCGCGGTTCAGGATTCTGGTACAGATGGAATGGGGGCCGCGGGGTTGAACCTGACCCCGGCGGTGGTCCGGGTGGGGTGGGTCGAAGCAACCCACCTCAGCGGTGGACAACGCACCGCACCTGAACCTACGCTGACCGGGTGCTCCACCCCAGGGGCCCACACCCAGGAGGCTTGAATGGACGCTGTGCGGCACCACTGGCTCCAGGCTCTTCAGTTTGGCAATACACGGGCGGTCTGCGATTGCGCCCACCCCGCGATGCGAGGCCCGCAGGCGGGGTGTGATGCGTTCCTGGTCTTGCACCCGGTCACCGAGGCCGAGCAAGCGGCGCTGGAGGCGGGCGAGGCCGAGGGGTTTGAGTGGCCCCACGGGGCGGACGAGCGGGCCTTCATTCCGTGGGCGGCGGTGCTGGCGGTGACCTTCCCCCAGGGGCCCGACCAGTTTGGGGTGGTGATCCAAGAGACGCTGCCCGCTCGGTTCGGCAAAGATGCGCCCTTCATCCTCCGCCGGGCGCTGCACGAGGTGCTGAAGGTGGCGCGGCCGCCCGAGGTGCTCTGGAGCTTCTTTCCCGGTCCGGGGGCCGATCAGCCGGACAAGCGCTCCGCGCTGGAAGCGCTGCTGGCCGATCCGACGGCGTTTTTGTTCGTCGCGGTGACCACCAAGACCTCGGGCCTGATCGTGCAGCCGCCCCAACCCACGCAGCGGGGGCTGACCACCTTCCTCCTCGCGCGGGAGGGCCTGAAGCTGAATGGGGTGTTTGTCGAGGGGCACCAGCTCGGCTCCACAGGCCGCGTGCGGGTGCCCTGGGGGGCCATCGGCGCGCTCCAGGATGGGCGGGGTCGCGGCTGGTTCTGGCCCGCCGATCTGCCCGAGGGGTTGAGCGCCCGCTTCGATGGCCGACGGGGGGTGCCGCTGCGCCAGGTGGCGGCTCGGCCGCTGGTCACGCTGCCGCCGCTGCAGATGCACGACAAGTTCCAGGCGGTCCAGGCCTGCCGACAGGCGGGCGGGGCGGTGCTGCTGGTGGATCCACGGGCTGAGGGGGCGGTGGTGCCCGGCGACTTCGGCCGCCTGCCGTTTCTGGCGGTGCCCCTCGACGCACCGGAGGGCATGGAGGTGGCGGCCCCGCGCGTCACGGCCCTCTTCATCGATGCGGCGCTCCCCGACTTCACCGGCCAGGTGCGCCGCCTGCGCCTGCCCTGGAATGCGCTGTTTGCCATCGCCACCCACGACGCACCCAACCGGCTGTACGCCTGGTCGCAGGACTATCCCGCCGAGCTGCACGAGGCGCTCGGGGAGGCCGCGGCGCTGGAGGCCGCCGAGGCCGATGAGGCGCTGGAGGCCGCCGAGCCCGCTGAGGTGCCCGTGCCCCGGGGGGCCGTTTGGGGTCTGCACCGCGACGGCGGTCAGATCGCGGTCTTTGTGCGCCAGCCCGTGGGGCCGCTCGTGGACGACCAGCAGCCGGTGTTGGAGTTGAGCTTCCGCCTGCCCGCCGAGGCTGCGGGCTAGCCCGCGCTGGCTCACCCAGCCGCGACCGCCCGCGTGTTTTTCAAGAGCGCAGCGCGCGGGGTCGCCGGAGGCGCAGTGGGCGAGCGCCAGCAGCAGGGGGGGTCAGAAGCGGTAGTCGGTGGTGACGTAGAGCGCCTGCTCCGCCGAGGCATCCGCCGGCCCCCGGGTCACCTTCCACAGATCACCCGGCAGGAAGATGCCCACCAACACGGCGAGGCTGAGCTGCTCGCTGGCCTTCCAGTCCAGGTTCACGTCGATCTCCTGGCCGAAGTCGGTCTCGTCGTTGGGCCCCGGCTCGACGCTGCGGAACTGGTGGAAATCTCCTTTGATGGCGAGCCCTTGCGTGGGCTCCATCCCCACGCGCACGGCCGCGTCCAGCAGGCCGAGGCCCGCGGTGTGCCGTGGGATGTTCGTGAAGAAGTCGAGCTCGCCGTAGAGCCCGTGGTTGGTGCCATAGAGGGTATCGAAGGCGCCGGTGGGCTGGCCATCGCCCGACAGGACGTCGCCGATCAGCGTCACCTGCGGCTTGACGATCGCGTCGAAGGTGTAGCCGAGCCGCGCGCCGGTCATCCAGGCCCCGATGCTCTCCTGGCCCAGGTCGCCGAGCTGGTAGTAGCCCTCCAGCGACCCGTTGAGGCCACCGCGCTTGACGCTCGCGAGGCCGCCCACCGTGTGGCGCTTCTCCTCCAGGGCGCCATCGCGGCGGAAGAGGTACAGCCCCGTCAGCTCAATCCCCGCCCCCACGGCGGTGTGGGCGTGCAGGCCCGCCAGCCAGGTGTCGTCGGTGCGCGCCGGATCCACATGCCCATCGGCGTCTCCCAGCGGAGGGTGGGTATTGGACGACGCCAGGATGGGCAGCACGATGGCCTCGGCGTCGGCCGCTTCACCCACCCAGCGCAGTCGCAGCCCGTCGTAGGCCCGGCCGCGCTGCGCCCAGTTGGTCTGCCCGATCAGCCGCTGTTGATCCCAGGCGAACTCCTGGCGGCCCACGGTCAAGGTGGTGCCCTCCATCAGGGGCAGCCGCAGCGCCGCCTCATGGAAGTCCACCCCTTCGGCCGACGCATCCAGGGTGTCCGTCTCCTCCCCCCAGAAGCGCACATCCTGCAAGCGCACGGTGACCTGGGTGCCGTCGGCGTGCTGCAGCACCACCCCCAGGCGCGAGCGCTGGGAGACGTAGAGCTGGTCCACCAGCGTCTCTTCGGCGAAGTCGCGGCCGGTGTGGGTCACAAACCGGGGGCGCAGCTGGCCCTCAACCGAGAGCTGCCAGGGCTCACCCACCGCAACCTGGGGGTGCGGTGTCACGGCACCCACGGCCAGCAAAACGAATGGATTCATCAATGTTCTCCTTGGGTTGCGGTCGTTCGCAGCGCCTCGATGAGCGGCTCGACCGGCTGGAGGATACCTTCGGTGCGGCCGGCCACCTCACCCTGCCCATTGAGCAGGGTGATCACCGCCGAGTGGACGTAGCTGCCGTCGGGCAACTGCGTGTAGCGAATCCCGAGCGCCGCCGCCAGGAGGCGCACGTCGTCGGCGCTGGCGGTGGTCAGGCGCCAGCGGGTGGCGTCGAGATCGTGGCGCTTGAGGATCGCTTGGAACGCCGCCGGGCCGTCGCGCGCCCCGTCGAAGCTCACCAGCACGACCCCGAGCCGGGCCCGCTCTTCCGGCGTGAGGGCGGCCTCGAGCCGGTGGATGTCGGAGATGAGCAGCGGGCACACGGCCGTGCAGGAGGCAAAGAACATGGAGATCACCACCGGCCGCCCCTTGAAGACCGTCAGGGCGACCGGCTGCCCGAGCTGGTCCACCAGGGCCGGCTCGAGCTGGTAGAGCGAGCCCCGGGTGGGCGCGGCCGCGGCGGGCAGCGACTCGGGGTGGTGGTGGTGGGGCGGCTCACCCGCAAAGGCGAAGCCACCCCACCCGACGATCATGGCCAGAAGCGCTCTCATGGCGTGTCCTTTCCGGAGACCGAGTGCGCGCAGCGAAAGCCGAGGCTGGAGGCCGTGGAGCCGCCGGCCAGGGCGCTGCGAAAGGCCACGCGCATGAAGTTGACGTAGTCGTCCTTGGAGGCCGACTGGGCGCCGGCCCCGCCGCAGAAGCGGGCCTGGCTCTCGCGGTCACCCGCTGCGGAGGCCTGGTTGAAGTCCTCCACCCACTCCCAGACCAGCCCCTGAATGTCTTGTACTTTCCAGTAGTTGGCCGGCCGTCGCCCGACCGGCCCCAGGCGCTGGCCCGCGGGCCGGGCGTACCAATCGAGGATGGCCTGGGTCCACCCCGGCTCGTCGCGGCCCACCGGGCCGTGGTGCCCGGCCTGCGCCGCCACCTCCCACTCGGCCTCGAGGGGCAACCGCGCGCCCCGCGCCACGCAGTAGGCCCGCGCCGCAAACCAGCTCACGTGGACCACGGGCGCCGCCGGATCGACCTGGGCACCGGGCCCGTCGGCACTCGCCCAGTGGCTCAAGTAGCGGGCATCGGCCAGCACCGACGCCACCTGGTCGCGCCGCCAGCGGGGGTGCAGCTGCACAAAGGCCGTGAACTGGGCCTCGGTGACCGGGGTGACATCCAGCGCAAAGGCCGGCACCTCGATGCGCGCCAGCCCGGGGGCTGACGGGTAGAGCGGGGTGTAGACGCCGGGCCCCACCCGGACCATGCCCGGGGGCACAAGCAGCGCGAAGGCGAGGGCGAGCGGGGTGAGCATGGCGACCTCGGTGACACGACTGTTTAGTGGGCAGCGCCCGGCGGACGGGGGGTGCGCGCCCGGACGGCCGTCACCTCGGCGGCCGAGATGGCGTCGCTGGTGTTGCCCCAGCTGTTGCGCACGAAGGTCAGGATATTGGCGATCTCATCATCGTTGAGCTGGCTCATCGGTGGCATCACCGAGTTGAACTCGGCCCCGTTGACCGTCACGGGCCCGGTCAGCCCATTGAGCACGATGGTGATGGCCCGGTCTTTGTCGGCCATCAGGAAGTCGGACTTCGCCAGGGGCGGGAACACAGTGGGCAGGCCCTGGCCCTCGGCCTGGTGGCAGGCCGAGCAGGTGCCGGCGAAGAGCTTGGCCCCGGCGGCCACTTGCTGAGCCTTGGTGAGCGTGCCCGCCGCCAGACCGGCGCTGGCCTTCTCGATGGCCTCGGGGCTGTCGGCCATGTCGGCCAGGTAGATGGAGTCCACCTCCTTGCCCGAGTAGATGGTCTTGTTCTCGGGGCCTTCCACCTTGAGCATGCCCAGCGCACCCTTGTTGAAGGCGCGGAAGATGGAGTGATCCACCAGGATGTAGGTGCCCGGCACCTCGACGCGGAACTCCACGTAGGCGGCGCCGCCCGCGGGCACGAGCGTGGTCTGGACGTTCTCCTGGTAGCGGGTGCCGCCCTCCGTATACACGCGGTCGAAGATCTCGCCGATCACATGGAAGCTGCTGACGAGGTTGGGGCCGCCGTTGCCGATGTAGAGGCGGACCACCTCGCCCACCTTGGCCTTGAGGGCGTTGTCGCCGGTGAGCGCCCCCTCGCTGCCATTGAACAACACATAGGTGGCGTTCTCGTCGATGGCCTTCTGCATGTCGAAGGGCTGCAAGCCCTTTTCGCGGTACTTGCCGACGGTATAGAAGTCGCCCTGCATGACATAGTACTCGCGGTCCACCGGGCGCATGCCCTCGGGCGGCTCCACGAGGATCAGACCGTACATGCCGTTGCCCACGTGCATGCCCACCGGCGCCGTGGCGCAGTGGTACACAAACAGACCCTGGTTGAGCGCCTTGAAGCTGAAGCGCGACTCATGGCCGGGGGCGGTGAAGCTGCTCGCGGCGCCGCCACCGGGGCCCGTCACGCTGTGCAGATCGATGTTGTGGGGCATCTTGTTGTCGGGGTGGTTGCGCAGGTGGAACTCCACCTCGTCGCCCTGGCGCACCCGCATGAAGCTGCCCGGCACCGAGCCGCCGAAGGTCCAGAAGGTGTACTCAACCCCCGAAGAGATGGGCAGCGTCAGCTCACGGACCTCCAGCTCCACCACCACCTTGGCCGGCGCCTTGCGGCCGGTGGGCGGCGGCACCAGGGGCGGGCGCGTCAGCACCGCCTTCACCGGCACCCCTTGGGTGGCGCCGAGATCACCCGCGGCAGAGCCTCCGGTGTCTGAGGGCGCGGCCGCCACCGGGGCGGCCCCGGCCGGCGCGGTGCCCGGCGGGACCGGATTGGCAGCGGGTCCCTGACAAGCCACCAACGCGGCGGCCAGCAGTGTCAACCCTTTGGATCCCATGGTCTTTTCTCCCTTCAGCCCGCGAGTGCGCGGGGGAACAGCACGTTGTTCTCAAGGTGCATGTGCTCGTGGAGGGCCCGCTCCAGACCGGCCAGGCCGGCAAAAAAGGCCGTCAGGGTCGTGCAGGCGCCCGCGGGCGGCTGGTAGTCGGCGGCCAGCGCGCGCAGCGTCCGCAGCTGGTGGGCGGTGTGCTCATGCTCGCTGAGCAGCACCCGCACCGGGGCGCCGGCGTTGCGGCCCTGGCCCCCGCAGATCCAGGGGAAGAGCACCCGCTCTTCCTTCTGCATGTGGTGCTCGAGCTCATCGGCGAGGCCGCCGAGGCACGCCGCCAGGCTCGCCAGGCGGGGCCCCCACACCGGATCCACGCGGTGGGCCTCCACCACGGTCGCGGCCTGCTGCCGCAGGTGGGCGAAGGCCAGCCGGTGCGGGGCGTGGAAGGCGGTCAGCAGGTGAGCCACCAGCGCGGGCAGCGGCGCCTCGGCCCAGTGCACGCCGGCATCGGCCGCCAGTGCCGCCAGCGCCGCCTGGACCACCGCAGGATCCACCTGACCCGCCTCACAGGCCTCACCGAGGGTCTGCCGGCCGCCGCAGCAGTAGTCGAGCCCGAAGCGCTCCAACACATCGATGGCTTCGGGCTGCCGGGCAGCCAACTCCCCCAACGAGACATCCAGGCGGGGCGTAGTCATCGGATCCCCCAGGCCAATCGACCGCAACCGCGGCCACACCTGGGTGCGTTGGCAAGGGCCGTGCCGCGCCGCCCGCCCTTGACCGGCGCCGCCTCGCCCGGGTGGGTTGTCATCAGGACACAGGCGGGCCGTCGTCCCTTGCACACACCCTGTGTCCGAAGTACAACGCCCCGATGCTGCGCCCCCTCCTCGACATCGCCCTCGACCTCGCCGCCCAGCTCGCCTCGCAGGATCGCTACCGGCGCCTGATCGAGGCGGTCCAGCGGGCGGCGCCCTGCGAGGTGGTGACGCTGATGCGCCTGGAGCAGGGCACCCTGCGGCCGGTGGCGCAGCAGGGCCTCGCCGCCGATGTCCTGGCTCGCCGCTTCGATCCCCGTGAGCACCCCCGGCTGGCGCGGATCCTGGCGGCGGCGGGCCAGCCGGTGCGCTTTGCCGCCGACGCCGGCCTACCGGACCCCTTTGACGAGGCCGTCACCC
>Ga0075163_10008535_pt1 | contig 13487 bp, 12 predicted proteins | sample JI1023141ADNA_FD_71478 | JGI IMG/M metagenome (GOLD analysis project Ga0075163, IMG submission 71478) | Wastewater effluent complex algal communities from Wisconsin, to seasonally profile nutrient transformation and Carbon sequestration -... | ecosystem: Engineered > WWTP > Effluent > Algae...
TTCGGGGCCGCCCGAACCGGGAGTGGCGGCGGAGCGCTCGGACGCATCGGGCGACCGGGCGTGTTCGGCGCGAGGGGCGCGGTGGACGTGAGGGGCTTTCTCACGGGCGCTTCGGTGGACACCGTCTTCGCCGCATCGACGGCGCTGGGCGCGAGGGGCGCAGTGGACGTGAGCGGCTTCTTCGGGGCGCTCGGCGCGAGGGGCGCGGTGGACGTGAGCGGTTTCTTCGGCTCGGTCGGGGCCGCCGCGCCGGAAGCGTGCGGCACGCTGGGCGCTGCCTTGCGCAGTGGCGGCGGCGCTGCGCCTTTGCTGGGGAGGGAGGTGGGCTTGCCGGGAGGAAGGGGCTTCGCTGCAACCGGCGGCGCGGCCTCCGAGGCCCGAGGCGAGATCAGGCGCGGGCTGCTGCCCAGGGCCGGCGGCGCACCCTGTGCTGCGGCGTCGACTGGCAACGACGGTGGCGGCTCGGGCTTGCGCGCCTCGGGCTTGCGGGGCGCCGTGGGAGCGACGCTCGCGCCTGCCTTGGCCGCCGCACGCACCTGATTCGGGCGGGGAGGCGCCGGGGGTCGCGCCTTCGATTCAGCCATTCCGGTCCTCACGAGGGGTCATATCGAGCAGGAATCGTTCCAACAGTGGGGTCAAGATTCCACGCTGAAAGTGTACCCGTGCTGGGGCCTCGAGGGAAGCGTCTGGGGGTCCTTCGATCCAGTTACTCGGCGGTCATGCCCACAACGCGCCGTAAAATGCCGCGGCTCGGACCGCTGCCGAAGGTGAGATACGTACCGACGTTATCCGACTGCGAGCGTCGCCGATTATGTGCAGAGTACCTGCAAACGCATCAGGTTGGGGGAGACGCCACCCGGGCGCGATACAGCGTGGCTCCGCCTGCCTGCGCTGCGTGCGCGGTCACGGAGCCATCGTTCGGCGAGAAGAACACCGACTCGCCCTGCTGGATCACGAGCTCGCCCCCGGCACTTCGGAGGGTGACCGCCCCCTGGGTGGCGAGCCAGATCTCCGGTCCCTCGAGGTGCCGGCGTACTTCGTCGCGGCCGACGTCGAGGCGCGAGAGGCAGAACTCCCGGGCCGGCGTCTGGTAGGTGTGCTCCTCGGGCGAGCTCTGGAGCACCGGCACCGGCCGCGCTTCGATGGGCGAGAAGTCGAGCACCGACAGGAGCTCTCGCTCGTCCATGTGCTTCTGGGTGAGGCCGCCGCGCAAGACGTTGTCGGAGGCGGCCATGAGCTCCACCCCCACGCCGTGCAGGTATGCGTGCAGGTTACCTGCATCGAGGTAGAGCGCCTCGCCCGGCGCCAGCCGGAGCAGGTTCAGGAGCAGAGCGGAGACCACGCCCACGTCTCCCGGATACTTGGCGGCCAGGCGCACGGCCCAGGCGCACTCGCGCTCGAAGCCCTCGGGCGGCGTGGCGCATGCGGCCACCATCCGGGAGACGAGCGTCTCCCGAGCGCCGCGGTCGCGGGCCAGCAGGTCGCCGAGCACGGATCGGAGATCTCCGGCGTCGAGGAGCGCGACCAGGTGCGCGGGGGCGCCGAGGCCGCGAAAGAGCCGCGCGGTCTCGCCCGGCGCCCGGAAGCCGCACAGCGCGTCCATGGGGGTGAGCGCGCAGAGGAGCTCGGGCTTGTGGCGCGGGTCGCGGTACGAGCGCTGCGGCGCGTCGCGCGGAATGCCCTCCGCGTCTTCCCGGGCGAACCCGGCGGCGGCTTGGGCTGCGCTCGGGTGCGCCTGAAGGGAGAGCGGCTCTTCGGCGGCGAGCACCTTGAGCAAAAATGGCAGTTCGCCGAAGGCCGCCGCCACCGAAGGCCCCAGCTCTCGCGCCGGCGCATCTGCGATCCAGTCGCGGAGCGAGCGCCGAACGTCGCCGCGGGTGACGTGCGAGGGGAGCTGCGGGTGCGCGCCCATCCAGAGCTCGGCCTCGGGCTCGCCGGCGGCAGTGCGCCCTTGCAGCGTGGCGATGGCCTCCCGCGAGCCCCACGCGTAGCGCTGGATACCATTCTCCAATCGATCCATGGGGCGACCCTACCACAAGGGCGCGAGGGCTCGGCGCGCGGCACGAGCACCCACAGGGCGTGTGTCTCGATGCCCACGGTGAGCCCCGGGCGGGCGGTCCCGGCCGGGAAAATCTCCGGAAAATCGCGGCAATCTCGGGCCGGCACGGAGCGTGTAACAGAGGCGCCCATGGCAGCTTCTCCTCGGTTGCGGTTGGTCGCGTGTGTGCTCGGTGTGGCGGCGCTCCAGGTGCCGACCTCGGCGTGCAGCGCGCGCGATGCGGTGCCTCTCCAAGCGCGGCCTGCTCCGGCGGCGGCGCGCGCGGTGGTGTGGACCGAAGACGTTCACGGGGAGGGCGAGCACAGCTACTTCCTCGACGCGACCGGGCACGTGCTCGAGGAGCGCAAGGGCCTCGCCATGTACGACGGGAGCACGCTGCTCACCGCCGAGCGTCGCGAAGAGACCGTTCCCACCAGCGACTGCGGCGACTCCGTCAAGGCCACCGGCGCCAGCGACGCGGTACCTCCCGCCGCCGGTGTGGGCGCCAGCTCGTCGCTCTATCTCGTGAGCGACGTCGGCGACGAGCTGCGGGTGCTGCCCGCGCCGCGCCCGGACCACGCGGTGCAGGCCTTCCAGTCGGTCGTCGACCTCACCGGCAGCGCCGGGCCCTACCTGTTCCTCCGGCAGACCACCTACGTCCTCACCTGCGGCGGCATGGGGAGCGTGGCGGTGCAGTCGTTCGTGTGGGACGTGGCGCACCACAAGCTGGCGCCGCGTTCCGCGATGTTCCCCGACGATGCTTCGCTCGAAGGCAGAGCCCAGCGCGCGCTTTCCGCCGATGCCGAGGACGACGAGCGCGCGCGCGAGTCGCCCAGCGACCAGCGCTTCACCGAGATCTTGCCCACGCTCTCGCGCGACGGCGATCTCGCGCTCAGCGTGCGCTTCGTGGCGCCCACCAGCTATGCCGGCACCCGCGGCGGATGGAGCTCCAACACGCGGTCGGTGTTCGTGCCCGCGAAGACCTTGCCCGCGGCGCTGGTCGGGTTCGCGGTGGCGCCGGAGCCGGTGCGAACCTTCGTGCGCGCGCAGCTCGCGCCGGTGCGCGGCTACAGCACCCGGCCTTGACCGCCCGCTGCGCTGGCAGAGCGCGAGTGTGGTAGGCCTGGAGGTGTGAGCGGACTCGAAGACCTCCTTCCCGGCGCCTTGGCGGGCGATCGCGCGGCGATGCGGGGGTTCGTGGACGCGGTCTCGCCGATCATCTGGACACGGGTCATACGGGTTGCGCAGCGGCACGGTCGGCGCACGCCGGACCAGTTGCGGCAGCTGGCGGAAGACCTGATGCAGGAGGTCTTCGCGGCGCTCTTCCAGGACGGTGGCCGCGCCCTTCGCGGCTGGGTGCCCGAGCGCGGGCTCTCGCTCGCGGGCTATGTGGGGCTCCTTGCGGAGCACCAGGCTGCGTCGATTCTTCGGAGTGGCCGCAAGAGCGGATGGCGTGAGGATGCCACCGAAGGCGCGACCCTGGAGACCGCGGTGGGAGCCAGCAGCGCCGACGCGGCACGCCTCGATGCGCGAGACCTCCTCACGCGGGTGCTGGAGCGGGTACGCGCCGAGCTGAGCCCGCGAGGCCTGCAGCTCTTCGAGCTTCTCGTGATCGAGGAGCGACCCATCGACGAGGTAGCCGCGACCATGCAGATGAGCGCGGATGCCCTCTATGCATGGCGAAGTCGCATGGGCAAACTGGCCACGCGCATCGCCGCCGAGCTCGAGGGCGCGTCGGAAACGGCCGCTCCCACGCGCATACCATCGGGAGACAGTCCATGAGCGACGAATTCCTCAAGGCCCTCGGCCGTGCCGGCCGGCGCGAGCGAGATGGCGCCGATGCCGCGGTCGTCGATGCGCCGGTGCTCGACGAAGCGGTCAAGGAGCGCATGGTCGCCGCCGCGCTCGATGCGCTTCGCGAGGGCGGGGGCTCCGCTGCGAAGCCGCTGCCGGAGCGTGCGCCCCCGGAGCTGCGTGAAGTGGTGGCCGAGCGCACGGAGCCCGGCGTGGGCCCAGTCGCTGGCGCAACGACTCGCCGCCGGCCACTCCTCGCGCGTGCCGGCGTGGTTTCCGCCGTGTTATTGGCCGCGTCGCTGGCGCTCTTCGTGGGCCTGAGAAAGGACCCGCTTCCAGCCTACAGCGCGTCGGTTCGGGGAGGCATGCAGGAGTGGCGGGGTGAGCCCCCGCCGGGAACGGCCGAAGCGCCGCTCCTGGTGCGTGGTGATGGAGAGCTCGAGATCGTGCTGCGCCCCGCCGAGCCGGTGAAGCGGCCGCTTCAGGCCCGGGCCTTCGCGGTCAAGGGCGAGGTGGTGCGCGCGCTGCCGGTGGAGGTCTCGGCGCAAGGGACGGCGCGCGTGGTGGGGCGCGCCGATGTGTTGCTCGGACCCGCGCCCGAAGGAATCGGGCCGTGGCGGGTGATGCTCTTCGTGGGAGACGGCGTGCCCGAGACGCTCCGCCAGGCGCAGTCTCGGGACGATCTCCGCCGCGTGGTGGTGCCGGTGACCGTGGTCACGGCCCCCAGTGCACCATGACCTTGCCGCTCAACCCAGCCGGCGCCGGCGCGTAGAACACCTGCTCGGTGACCGGGCCGATGTCGTAGGTGCCGACGTTGGTGTCGACGCTGAGCGTACCGTCGCCGATGGCCTCGGGCGGCAGCACGAACCAGATGAACGCGTCGCCGGGGAAGTCGCCACCGCCGCACACCTCGCAGTTGCTTGCGCCAGTGGGCACCGGGTCGAGAGCGGGGATCAGGGAGCTCGCGGGCGCGGGGGCTTGCGCGGACGCTGCAGGGACGGCCCCGAGCACGAGCCCGCCCGAGCTACCACTGCCCACCGCGGACGGACCGGAGCGTGGAGCCGCGAGGGGCAAGGTCCGTCGCGTGAGCGTCGTGGGCTGGGCGGCGCGGTTGCTCGGGCGCACATCCGTCACCACGTACTGCTTCCCCCACTTGGTGTCGGGCCGCGCCGCGGTCGTCAACGGAGCTTCGTCGGGAGTCGCGTTGGTGGGGCTCGTCCAGGAGTAGGCGCAGAAGTTCGGATTGCGGCCGAGCGCCGTCGCGAAGACTGGCGCTCCGCTCCAGTGGCCCTGAAACCCAGGGAGGACCGGACACCCTGGAACTTTCATTGCCACGAGGCGTCGCGCGATGGGCTGCGTCAGCAAATTCAGGCCGTCCTTGCGCTCCGCCACGTCTTCGTCCGTTCCATTGACCGCGCAGGCCGTGGTGAGTGTGGTGGCGAGAAGTACGAAACGCATGACGTCGTTGGCTCGCAAGGCATCCTCCGTGGGCAGGCGCGTCCCTCGCGCCTTGGGTGATTCAACCTAGGGCGGCTGCGCGGAACCTCAACGTCTCCAAATGCGGTACACGGCCCAGTCGTTGCCGGGTTGTGTACCCAACTTCGCCATGGCAGCGCCGAGGTCCAGGGTGCCGGTTTGCGCCGATAGCGCCTCGGCCAGCTTCAGCGCGACTCGGTCCTGTACGGGTCTGGTGGCCGCCAGCACCTCGCGCGCGCCCTTCTCGAGGAAGGCCTGCACCAGCCCCAGACCCACCGCGAGCCCGTTGGGGCGGACGCGACCCGCTTCGCATGCGGAGAGGATCACCCGTTCGGGTGACACGGGGAGCGCCAGGATGTCCGAGGTCGTCAGCTGACCCGTGAAGGCGAGCGGTAGCACGAGCTCGTCGTCGATTTGCCTCGCGTGGCCCGCGTAGTGAAACACCGTGGCGCGTCCGAGCTCGTCGAGCACCGCAGTCGCCGCCGCGCCCTTGCCACCCAAATGGATGACGGGCATCCGACCCTGCATGTACGCCGCGATCATCTTGCCCTCGTCGCGGGCCAGCGGGAGGTCGTCCCGGGTATCGGAGATCACGAGGGCCCGGGCTTCGCGCGGCGCGGGCACTTCCCCGCCCAGGTCCATTCCGTAGGTCACACGAGCCGAGAGCCCGAGTGGGGCTCCGCTGGCGACCGGCGCCGCATGAATGTCGACGCACGAGAGGTCTGCGGAGGTGACGATGCGAACCGCAGGGGCGCGGTCCAGCTCCGGGGCACCGGCGCGCGCCAGTGCCCGCGCCACGTCGGTGGGCGTGGCCCGGGCATCGAGTGGCAACCGAGCTGCTCGGAGGGCGTCGCCCTCGCTCACGAAGAGGAGCAGCTCGGAACGTCCGGTCATGGCGAACAGCGCGGTCTCGTCGGGGCCGGAGAGTGGCGCCCGCGATGGCGTCGATGATCGCGGAAGCGCTGCCAAGGCGGAGTCGAGCGATGCGCGCAGCCTGCCGAGGGCTTCCGCACGCGCATGCTGGACCTCGTGGAGCTCGCTCGTCGCGAGCTCCCAGTCGCGTTTGCCCGCCGCGTCGAGGCCGCGGCGCTCCGAACGATACCGCTCGATGGCGAGAGCCCATCGCGCGCGGTCGGCGGGGGAGAGCGCCGCGACTCCGTCGACCGAGGCGAGGCTCGCGAGCACCTGGGTGCGCGCAGACCGTGCCACCGACAGGGCTTCGGCCACTCGTCCGGTCCGAAGCAAAAGCTCGACGCGCGCTCGCGACGCGGTCTCGCGCGTGCCCTGGAACGATGCCGCCTCTCCGATCGGCACGAGCACGCTTGCCGGCCCCAGCAGCGCTTCGGCCGCAGCGAACGCCTCGACGGCTTCGACGGGACGACGTTGCAGCTCCAGCGCCTGCCCCACGCCCTCGAGCGCACGCCGCTCGTCGTCGAGGTGACCGGTCGCTCGCGCGAGAGCCACGAGACGTTCGTACTTCGAGCGCGCGCCGGTGCCATCACCGGCGGCGAGCGCGATGCGCGCCTCGAGATCCAGGGCGTCGCGACGCAGGGCGCTGCTCGCCTCGCGAAGGTCGACGTCCGCGAGCTCTCGCTCGGCCTCCCGCGGCCGGCCCGCCGACAACGCCGCATCGCCCAGGAGGACGTGCGCCATGGCCGCGCGATGTGCGTCGCGACACTGCTTCTCGGTGAGGTCCAGCGACGCACGAAGCCACGGGATCGCCGCCTCGGCTTCCGCGACTCGTGGTCGGCACGGCCCGGGCGCTTCCTGCGACTGGGCCAGTGTCGCAAAGCCCACGTTGAGGAGTGCGTTCGCGCGGTCGCACGCAGTGATCGCCGGATCGGCCGTGGCCGCCAAGTCGGAGAGCTCCGCCAGCGCCTCGCTCCTCCGTCCTGCACGCTCGAGAGATAGGGCCCACTCGTTGCGCACGCTCCAGCCCAGGCGCGAGAGCCCCAATCGTCCGGCGCGCTCGCGGGCCTCCCGGAGCAGTTGCACGGCGGCGCGCACATCGCCCAGCGCCGAGGCCACCAGCGCGCGATAGTACGGTACCCGCGCACGACCTTCCGCGTACGGTTCCGCCCATGGCTCGAGCTGCTGGAGCTCCCTGCTTGCCGCAGTGAGATCGCCCGCCCGTTGCGAGAGCGCGAAGGAGAGGGCCAGCGCATCGTCCACCGCCTCCGAGAGGCGCCCGGCGCTCCGCCCTTCGCTGCTCGATTCTCGAAGGAGGCGAACCGCTTCGGCCACGTGACCGGACGCGAGCTCGACCCGCGCCACCATGCCTTTGGCGCGTGCGCGGACGGCCGCGCTCGGGTCTTGCAGCCGCGGAGTTGCCAGTGCTCGCGCGGTCTCCTGGTCTCCTCGTGCCCGCGCCCGCGCTGCCTCTCTTGCCCAGTCGGGCGTCGAGCTCGGAGCCAGGCGAACGGTTGCAGCGCCGCTGCTGGTCTCGATCTCGAGGGAGGTCGCCGTGCGCACGTCGACGGCGACGCGTGTTCCGCTGCCCACGGTGGTCGCCTTCACGTTGGCCTCGACCCCATCGACACGAACGGCGGTGGGCGGAGGCCCGGCGAACCACACGCGCAGCTCGCCGTCGTCGGGACGCTCACAGGTGCCGTCGAACAGCAGCGCGGCGCAGCCGGAGAGCTCCACCGGGAGCACCGTCCGGTCGAGCCTCGGCCGGACCGGCCTCAGGGCGAACGCGGCCAGGAGGGCCACACCCACGTGCTTCCACGATGGCCGCATGAAGGGATCTATCTCACGGAACGCCCTTCAAGCGGCACGTACAGTAGCGAATGCCACACCATTCGCAGTTGGCTCTGCAGCTGGTGTTGTGGTTGCAGCCCCAGTGGAGCTCCTCGGTTCGAGGGCGACTGGTGATATCGTCCGGTGCGGTGGGCGGCGGAGGCGGCGGTGGCGGGGTCGTGAGATCGGTGCTCAGCGCGGCTGCGTGAGATTCCACCTCCGCCTCCGGTTCTTCGCCCGGGGTCATCGCGCACCCGAGAAAGAGGGCGCAGGTGGTGATGCTCGTGGTCCATCGTATCCAGTTCATGGGGTCGTCTCCGCTGGGGTTGTTCGAGGTTCGGTCACTCGACGTACTCGAGGCCGGTGAGGTAGTAGTGGCCCTGCTTCGGGCGGCGCACGTCGGAGAGGAGCACCCCCGACTTCACCGCTGCGTTCGACGGGAGCTTGGCGCCGCTCACGCGCGACTCGGCGGTGTCGGCCGAGCCGGGGTCGAGCACGATCGGCTCGCCGTCCTGGTAGCCGATGATCGTGACGAAGTGGTTTCCGCGATCGTCGTCGTCGGACTCGTAGTCCACGTTGCCGACCATCGGTTCGCCTTTGCGGTCCACGCAGAAGTGCTGACGGACCGCCGCCAGCGCCGCGGCGTTGTGCTTGCCTTGGTCGGCCCGCCCCCGCAGCTTCACGAACTTCTTGCCCTTCGCCAGCGTCTCGAGGGCCGAACCTTTCGGGTGCACCTTGCTCCCGGAGTAGCCCGACTGCCAGCCGCCAGTGCGGTCGAGCTCGTCGCGAAAGCTCGTCGGATCGTAGTCGTACCCGTAGTAGCGCATGGCCGTCGTCCAGGCGACGAGGTGACACGCGGTGCGGGAGAACGTCATGTAGCCCGGGTGCACGGGCTCGTCTGCCCACGCGCCTTGGGCTTGCTTGTAGTTGGTGTACTCCAGCTCGGGCGCGCACCTTTGCCCGCCCGATGGCGTCGAGGTCACCACCGCGCCTCCGCCGCGCGCTCCCGCGTTGGTGGAGCCAGGCTTCGCCGGCGCGCTGGGCGCAGGCTTCGGCGTCGTCGGAGATGCGAGCGCGGCCTTCATGTTGGCGTAGGTCTTGGGGTTGCCTTGCGCGCAACTCTGCTGGCTACTACCGAGGCGCGTGGTCTCGAACTCGTAGAGGATCATCGCGCGAACCGACGCATCGGGCATGGCGAAGAACGCCGAGCCGATGACGCCGCAGTCGCGGCCCGGCCGCAGTGGCGGCGCGCTCTCGGCGCGGGACTGCGATGCGAAGACACCGAGAATCGCGCTCAGCGCAAGGGCGCCGGCGGCGGGGCGATACGCACGGGACATGATCGAGCTCCTGAGCTTTGCGGCAGTGCCGCATTGGGTTCAGGAACGCTTGCGCCGGCATCGACGCGAATCTGACGACCCCGCGTGTCACCCGTTCGGACGACGCTCGCCTACTTCGGCGAGCGTCCCACCAGCAGGGCCACGCCCGCGGTCGCGGTGGCACGTAGCGCGGCGCGGGTCTCGCCGGCCCGGGCCCGGAGCGCCAGCGTCTGCATCACCGCCGAAGCCAGCCGCGCCAAGGAGTCGGCGTCGCAGTCCTTGGGGAGCTCCTTCCGGGAAATCGCCAGGCGAAACCGCGCCGCGATGGCGGCGTCGATCTCGTGCAGCGTGTCGCGGAGAGCCTTGCGCGCCGCTTCGCTCTCGACCGCTTCACTGGTGGCGGTGCCGATGACGAAGCAGCCGCGGGGCCGCTCACCCGATAGGTACAGCGAGAGCGAGAGATCGTACATGCGCTGGAGCTCGTCTTCGAGGGGCCGTTCGCCGGAGAGGACGCGGGTGAGCCCGGCGCGTGCCACGGCGCGGTAGCGCTCCACCGTCTTGAAGTAGAGCGCCGCCTTGTCGCCGAAGGCGCCGTAGAGGCTCGGGCGCTTCATGCCGGTGGCGGCGCTCAGATCGTCGAGGGAGGTGGCGGCATAGCCGGCGTCCCAGAAGGCGTCGCGAGCCCGGTCGAGGGCAACTTCGGCGTCGTAGGCCGGCGGTCGGCCGCGGCGCTTCGGCTCGGTCTTATTTTGTACCATCTCGCACTTAATTCCTTGCTGCGATCAATTTAGTGCAATACGGTACAAAAAGAAACCGGAGGTCCTTTCATGGAACTGTTCTTCTCGCCGTTGGCCTGCTCCATGGCCACGCGCATCTCGCTCTACGAAGCCGCCGCCGACGCGCGGTTCACCCAGGTCGACACCAAGGCCAAGCGCACCCTCACCGGCGACGACTTTCTCGCCATCAACCCCATGGGCATGGTGCCCACGCTGCGCACCGACCAGGGCGCGCTCCTCACCGAGAACCCTGCCATCCTGCAGTACGTGGCCGACGCGTTTCCGGACGCCGCGCTCTCGCCGTCCGGCGCCTTCGAGCGTGCGCAGCTCCGGCAGTGGCTCAGCTTCATCGGCTCCGAGCTCCACGAAGCGATCTTCCTGCCGCTCCTCGACGCCAAGAGCCCGGAGGCGGCGAAGGCCTACGCCCGGGAGAAGATCGCCCTTCGCTTCGGGCGCCTCGAGACGCACCTCGCGGGGCGCACCACCTTGCTCGACGCGTTCTCGGTGGCCGACGCGTACCTGTTCACGATCCTCAACTGGACCTTCGTGACCGGTATCGATCTCGCGCAGTGGCCTTCCATCCAGGCATACTACCGCGGGCTCGCGCAGCGGCCGGCGGTCGCCAAGGCGTTCGCCGAGGAGCGCGCGCTCTATGCCGAGGAGCAGAAGGCCAAGAAGGCCTGAGGGCGCCGCGGATCAGGGGGTGACGTCGAAACAGTACACCGGCAGCGCCACGTCACAGGCCACCGCGTCCTGCGCGGTCCAGGTCACGGAAGTCGACGCGACGATGCCGACGTTGCCGGCAGCGGAGACGTTGCCGAGGCGCCAGCCGTCGCAGTCGAGGGCCGCGTTGCGGGTCTGATCGAGGCCGGTCCACACGTTGCGGAGCGGCGCGGCGCCGCCGCCGGCGAGGCGATTGATGGCCAGTGCCGGTGGGGTGGTGCGGAGCGCGGCCCGGCTCGCGAAGGCTTGCGTGGCGGGGCCGGGGGCCTGGGCGTCGGGGACGTACCAGGCGACGCCGTCGGGAAGGCGATCGACCGCCAGATCACCGGCGGTCGAGACCCACGCCACGAACGTTCGGTCGCCGAGGCCCGCGGCCTTGGCGTCCTTGGCGCAGATGGCGTCGCCGGCGTGGGCGCCCCAGGTGCTCCCGGCTCCGGTGGTGGTGGAGACGAACACCAAGTGCGGACCGGTGACCGGGCGTGCGTCGGACACGCTGCCTCCGTCGGTGCTCGCGTCGCCGAGCGGCGCCGCGCCATCCACGCCCGCCTCACTGGGGCTGACGGGCGCCGGATCGCTGGAGCACGCGGCGAGGACGAACAACGCGGGAATCGTGCGCATCATGACGCGCAGCATTCCACGAAGCGCACGCTAGCGCGAGCCACAGAGGAGGACATCCTTGGCTTCCACCGGCGTCGCGCACTTGCTGCTGCCGTTGCAGGTGCCGGTCACGCACTTGAAGCCTTCCGCCTGCGCGCAGGCTGCGCCCACCGCGTCGAGGGCCTTGCACTTCTTGCTGGCGCCATCGCAGTAGCCGCCAGCGTCGCAGTAGTGACCCTGGGGCACCGGGGCCGTGGGCAGGCACTCGCCGCCGATGGCCAGGGGCGCCGAGCAGGTGGCGCCGGTCTCCTGCGGGCACCATGCGGCGGAACCGCACTCGAGCTGGAAGGGATCGCACGGCTTGCCCAGCTCGTGGACCGGCCCGCACTTCTTGGTGGTGGCGTCGCAGACGAGGCCGTCCTTCTCCCAGCACGTGGTGTAGCCGTCCGCCTCGACCGCGCTGTTGAGCAGGCTCTGCGAGCCGTCGAGCGCGAAGGTGCGGGTGCACGCCTCACCCAACTTGCCGCGTCGTTCGAGGATGCACACCGACCGGCAGCGAGGAATGCCTGCCTCCGAAGGCGCGCAGTCGGCGTCGCGGGTGCAAGTGGCGCCGAGCGCTGCGGTCCCGCGTGCACCGAGCACGCAGTCGGAAGACTGAAAGGTGGCGCAGGCGAGGGGATGAACCTTGGTGAGCGCGGAGAACTGGTCGAGGCACGCCTGCGCGCGCAGCGGATCGAAAGGCCCGCCCTGGTCCACGAACGCCCGACACGGCCCGCCATCGGTGCTGCGCCCGTAGCCGGTGCAGCAGGCGCCGACCATGCCGCAGAAGCTCTTGATGAACTCCTCGGGTGCCCCCGTTCGCGGTGCTACCCCGCCGCTCGATCCGGAGCTCGCCCCGCCTTCCGCCGGCACCGACGTGGCCACGTAGAATGGCGGCCGCTCCGCGCTCGAGCACGCGGCGATGACGAGACCCAGCCCGGCGGCGACCCGGAGAATGCGGACGTTGGACATGGACGTTCAAAGTAGCACGCCCGGCCACTGAGCTCCCGCGGTGGCCGCGTCGCACATGGTGGGCGGGAGCGCGACCCGGGTTACCCGCCCTTTACCCTGCGCCGAACTTGGACTATCCGGGAGGCTCGCGGGCCGTTGGGTACGCAGCAACGTCGAGGAGCGGGGGTGCAAGATGGGTGGGCGTAAGCGTTTCGGTCACGGAAGCACGCTGGGGCGTGCACTTCTGGAGCTCCTCCTCCTCTGCGGGTTCTTCGTCTTGCTGGTGGGGATGGTGGTCGGCATCGTCGTCGTCAACGTCGCCATGGTCGCCGCGTCCGGCCAAATCTACTTGATGCAGGTCGTCGCGTCGGGCGCGGTGCTCCTCGCCATCTTCGGGAGCGCCCTCGACTTCTGGACGCCTCCGTTTCGTAGCAAAGGCATCTCGCTCCACGAGAAGGTGGCTCCGGGGCTGTACGCGCTCGCGCGCGAGGTGGCCGAAGAGCTGGGGACCGAGGCCCCGATCGAGATCTATCTGGAACGCGGCGCCAGCGCGTACGTGGTCCAGGTGGGCGGATTCCTGGGGCTGGGCTCGCGCCGCGTCATGGGCGTGGGCGCGGCGCTCCTGCAGGTGCTCCAGCGCGACGAGCTTCGCAGTGTTCTCGCCCACGAGCTCGGACGCTTCATGGTCGGGCACTCGCCCGTCGCCGCCCTGGTCGACCGCGCGCGGCGCTACATGCTCGCCGTGCACGCGGCCATGGAACGCCCCAGCTCGTTCTCCGCGCTTGCCCAGGCCGCGCGGTTGGTGGCGTCGCTCCCGGTCAAGGTGTATCTGCGCTTCTATCTCCGCGTCTCGCTCAAGGGCAGTCGCTTGCAGGAGCTGGCGGCAGACGAGGTGGCAGCGCAGGTCGCCGGTTCGGTGGCCGCGGCGACCGCCATCTCCAAGGTGACCGAGGCCGGGGCGATGGTGGCGCGGTACGACCAGGAGGTCGACGCGGTGGTGAAGGCTGGTTACCACCCGGACCAGGTGGCTTCGGGGTT
>Ga0075163_10008536_pt1 | contig 13486 bp, 9 predicted proteins | sample JI1023141ADNA_FD_71478 | JGI IMG/M metagenome (GOLD analysis project Ga0075163, IMG submission 71478) | Wastewater effluent complex algal communities from Wisconsin, to seasonally profile nutrient transformation and Carbon sequestration -... | ecosystem: Engineered > WWTP > Effluent > Algae...
CGACAACGCTCGGGTTGCGCTGCGACTGGCGCGACTCTTCGTCGTCCAGCTCCGACACCAGACCAAAATCCAGAATCGCCACCCGCCCACCGGGCGTGACCAGGACGTTGGAGGGCTTGATGTCGCGATGGACCTTTCCGGCTTCGTGCAGGGCCTGGAGCCCTTCGAGCAGCTGGGTGAGTGAGCTGTGGAGCGAGGTCAGATGGAAGGTGAGCGGCGCTGCAACGCTGGGCAGGGGCTCTGACTCACTGGCCCGGTCGCGGGGCGAGTCGGAGGGCTGCATCGATGCGGAGATGCCGAGGAGCAGCTGCTCGGGAGTGGCCTCCAGCGTGTTGGCCAGCATCGCGGTCGTGCTGTGCGCATTGCCCTGGCTGGAGCTGCTGCGCGCACCGCTGCGATCGCTGTCTTTGTAGCTGTCCCCATCGCTGCTGCGGTCGATGTTTTTGGCGCTGAGGGCGCTGTTGACCGTGTCGGAGTGGCGCAGTCCGGAGAGCGCCACCCGATGCGCGGGACTCTCGGCGCGGACGTGGCTCAGAAAGTCGCGGCCGGGCACGAACTCCATGGTGAAGAACCAGTGATCGCCGTCGGCAAAGAGCTCGTAGAGCGTGGCCAGGTTGGGATGGACGATATCGACGAGGGAGCGAAACTCCTGCTTGAACGCGTACAGGCTGGCAGGATTTTTCTGAGAGAGGACCTTGAGCGCGACCACCGCGCCGTTTTCGCGATCCAGCGCCTCGTAGACCACTCCGAACCCACCACTTCCCAATCGACGGCGCAAAGAAAAACGTTCTGTTCCCTGAAACGAGTCCATCGCGCCGCTCGGTAGGCTCCCTGAATCATCATACTGCGAAAGCGCGCACAGGAGGATGCGACCCAGACGGGCAGAGCGCCCGTCTGGGAAGAGGAAGGGAATCTGTCAGGAAATACGAGGGTTAAGAGAGCACTGCGAACAGCAGACTAACCGGCGCCGCCCTGGCAGATGTGGGTTGCAGCGTCGCAGGTCAGGCCGCCGCAGCAGCCCGAGCCACCGCAGGTCTCGCCGGCCACAAGGCAGCGGTTCGGAGGCGGCTGGCACTTGCCACCGGTGCAGACGCCAGAGCAGCACTCGCTGCCCGCCGAGCAGCTGTCGTTGTCGAGACGGCAGGCCTTGGGAGCCCAGTAGGCCGAGATGTTCTGCGCAGTGCGCACCTGTCCGGGCAGCCAGTAGGGAACGCAGCTCGGATCCTCGCCAGGCACGGGGTTGTTCTTGACGGCGGCGACCCACATCTGCTGATGCGGCGAGCCCAGGGTGCCGGACGTGCTGTTGCCGTAGGGACGGTTCGAGACATAGGCCAGCCAGAAGTAGCCACCGACGTTGAACGGCGAGAAGTTCGGGAAGTAGACCTGGCCCAGGGTCTGGCCAGAGGCGCCGGCGGTGGTGGCGTTGGTCAGCTTGATGGTCGTGGCACCATCGGGGCTGATCATGTAGAGGGCGCCGTCCTTCTTATCGTCGCTGCGGCCGTTGATGCCGTTGTGGAAGGCGATCCACTTCGAGTCGGGCGACCACGTCGGATAGGTGTCCACCGTCGAGCCGGAGATGCTGGTCGAGGTGTGGATCTTCTTGGGCGTGCCGAATGCGTCCGGACCCGTGACCGGCAGCACGCTCAGGTTCGAGGTGGTCAGGCCGTCGCCGCCCCAGCTGTTGGCCTCGCTGACATACGCGATGGTGTTGCCATCGGGCGACCAGTTGGGATGGGTGCCCTTGGTGGGCAGGGCGCCGGTCGTCGGTGTGACCACCGCACCGTTGGCGCTGTTGAGCAGGACGAAGATGTTGGAGTTCGCGGCGCCGCCCGGCGTCTCGCTGCCCAGGATGCGCGAGTTGTCCGGCTTCAAGGTCGAGAACCAGAACTTCTGCAGGCTCCCATTGATCGGGTAGGTCGAGGTTGCCGCGGGCGACTGGCTGACGGTCAGGTCGAAGATGCCGCCGACGTTGTCGCCGCCGCCGAGGCGGCCGACCATGTAGCGGCCGTCGCGCGAGACCACGTGACAGCCTATGCAGACCTCGCCGTTGGGGGAGGTCGGCGGGGTCGGCATGAAGTTGACGGAGTTGGCGGTGCCGTCATCGATGCGGCGAATGCGGCCCACCGCGATGTCCCAATAGTAGACGCTGCCGAGCAGCGAGCCCTTGGCGAAGTGCATCTTCACCGCGTTGCCGCTGTAGACCTTGTTGGCCACGCTGTCCCAGCGATCGACGGTGAGCGTAGCGTCGCTGTCCGGGCTGGTCTGGGCGGCGCCGGCCCACGACTTGGTATCGGGAATGTAGTCGAGACCCACGCCGCCGCCCTTGTTCTGGACGTAGGTGGTCATCGAGAAGTTGGGCTTGGTGATCTGAACGCGATAGATGTCGTTCATCACGCCGTTGGTCCACTGAATGTCGGCCGGATAGACATTCTGCGGCATGACGACGTTGTTCAGCGGATAGACGATGCCGCCGGCCTTGGTGTTGTCCACCGTCGGTGTGCCCGTGAAGTGGGTGGCGGCGTCGGCAGGCGTGCCCGACACGATGATGTTCTTGGTGACATTGACCGTGACCTGGAAGCTGGCGACGATCGGAACGCTGTTGCTGATGACCGTGGCCGTGATCGTGACCGTGCCGCCGATCTCACCGGTCGCGGTAAAAAGGCCGGTGCTGCTATCGATGGTGCCGATTCCGTTGGCCGACATCGTATACGAAGCGGGCAGCGCCTCCGAGACCGTGCCGTCGGGACGCGTGCCAGTGACGACGAACTGCTGGGTGGTTTTGGCTCCATCCTGCGAGTCCAGCGTGACCTGATTGGGCATGACGTTCAGGCTGCTAAACTCTGCCACCGGGTTTGGGTTCTGACAGTTATTGGGATCCGGACAGTTCGGATCGGTTCCACCTCCAAGTGAGTTGCCGTTGCAGCCAAGCCCCAGCATCACCGAGATAAGTCCGACTCCGCCTAGCAGTCGCCATGTCGTCGTCATCGTGATAAGTCCTCTCTATCGATAGTCTCTCGTTATGAGAATCCTCGTTCATCATAGAGGCGTCTTGATGGACTCTGCAACGACCCAAGGTAGAGACGCGTGTTTGTTGGGATTCGCGGCGAAGTAGGGATAGGTACGCAGATAGCGGCGCGTGTAACTGAATTCTGAAGCTGATTTTGAATTCCTATTTCTGGTCGGTCTTGGATTCGGACTTCGACCCGGCTCGATTCCGGATCCGCAAAAATTCGCTCTTTTGGGAATCCGATTTCGTGAGCTCTGGTTCTCCATTTGGATCCGGATTTAAGTAGACTCAAGCCGATGAATGCTTCGGCCGCAGTCCTGCTCGATATCGAGGGCACCACCACCCCGATCAGCTTCGTCCATCGCATCTTGTTTCCCTATGCCGCCGCCGCCGTCGAGGAGTTTCTGCGGCTGCACCGCGCCCCGGAGTCCGCCGCCGAGGTGCGTGCCGCGTGCCAGGCCGTGCTTGAGGACGCAACCGCGCAGGAGCTGGCGCTGGGCGAGAGCGCAGCGGTGCTGGCGGTGGTGCGCAGGCAGATGGCCGCAGATGTCAAAGCCACCGGGCTCAAGCAGCTTCAGGGGCTCATCTGGCAGCGCGGCTACGAGTCGGGCGCCTTGCGCGGCGAGCTCTTTGATGATGTGCCCTCCTGCCTGCGCCGCTGGCAGGACGCCGGTCGGCCCGTGGCCATCTACTCGTCGGGGAGCCGGCTGGCGCAGCAGCTCTTGTTTCGTTACAGCGTCGCTGGGGATCTGACGCCGCAGCTCAGCGGCTACTTCGACACGACCAGCGGCCCCAAGCGCGAGGCCGCGAGCTATGCCGCCATCGCCGCCGCCTGGGGGCAGCCGCCCGAGCAGGTGATCTTTTGCAGCGATGTGCCGGCCGAGTGCACGGCCGCCGCAGGCGCGGGAATGCAGGCGGTGCTGATCATGCGACCCGGAAATGCGCCGCTGCCAGCGCTGCTCGATTTTCCCGTTCACGCCGACCTGACTCGAATCTAGACCCCGCTGCGGGCGCGGTTCGGGGCAGGGGACGGCACCGGGGGAGCTTGCGGTCTGGCTGCGGTTGTCGCATCTTGTTGCCCCGTGCATCTGCTCCGTTCATTGTCGCTGCCAGGATTTCTGTTTATTGGGCTGTCGCTTCTGGCCGGCCCCGGTGCCCCTGCGATTGGGCTTGCTGCCGACGGTGGAGTCGCTGCGCCGGCCGCTGCTGCGCCCGCTGCCGTCCAGCCTGCTCCGGCTGCCGTCCAGCCTGCTCCGGCTGCCGTCCCCAGCGCCGTTTTGAGCGATGCCGATCTCGATCGCCTACAGACGCAGCTGGCGGCGGTGTCGAGCTCGCCGGGGGATGCCGAGCGCCGCCTGGCCGCGGCTCGCTCCGTCGAGCAGGCCGACCGCGAGGGCTTTCGCACCTACGCCGCCCGGCTGAGCCGGCCGCTGACGAGCCAGCCGGCGATCGTCAAGCGGCTCATCCACGGGATCTGGGGTCAGTTTCCCAATCCCGAGTATCCGCGCGGCCCCGGCAAGGATCCGCCGATGTGGCTTACGCGCCCCGAGCCGCCGCCGCCGCCGGTGGCGCCCGGCACACCGCGCAGCAAGCGCCCCAAGCCGCCCAAGCCCCACGAGCCCGAGGCTGCCGACTGGGTGACCGGGCTCGCCGCGCTCGATCTGGAGCACGATCCCTTCCTGAGCGACCTGGCCCCCGCTGAGCTGCGGGCAGCCCGGGCTGAGACGCTGATGCGCGTGGCGCTGCTTCACGCCCTGGCCGCCGCCGGCAAGCAGGGCGAGCGCGATGCGGTCTCGGCCGTGTTCCAGTTCGCCTTCGTCGCCGACGGCCTCTATCGCGACGAGTGCGGCCGGACCCTGCGCGGCATCGGCGGCCATGCTGTGCCGACGCTGATTCGCATCTACAACGACCGCACGCGCGCCAACGCCAAGATGCGCCGCTACGCCAGCTATCAGCTCGACCGCATGGACCGGCTGCGGCCCGCCAAGGCGATCTCGGCGGCGCCCGACGACGTGGTGCGCTCCGACATCCTGCGCGCTTACGGCGAGGTGCTGGCGCTCGATGCCGTCGAGGCGGTGCTGGAGCAGGTGGGCGCCAGCTCGCATCGCGTCCGTCGCGAAGCGCGCTGGGCCTGGCTGCGCTACGTCGACGGTCCGCCGCCGCCGCCCGCGCCCAAGCGCAAGCGCAAGCTGCCCGGCGGCAAAGAGGAGACCGAGGAGAAAGAGGACTACCTCAACTACCGCGAGATGGCGACGCTGGCCCTGGGGCGCGCCTATCAGGAGCTGTTTAGTCGCGAGCCCGACGCCAAGCAGACGCCGCGCCAGCTGACCGACGAGATCTTCGCCTACTACGACCGCCAGCGCGAGCAGCGCTTCGAGGAGGTCTTCCAGGCGGCAAAGGCGCACGAAAAGGCCGGAGAGCTGGGCAAAGCTGTGGATGAGTTCGGTTGGATTTTGGCCAATCAGCCCGACCATCCACGCCGCAACGAGATGGGGGCGGTGTTTCAGCGACTGGGCGAAAAGCTGGCCAGCGAGGCCCAGGCGAGCGGAGATCAGGCGACGCTGGCCCGAGCGCTCGGCCTGCTGCGACAGGCGCTGCTCTTGCGGCCAGAGGTCCTTCAGGGGGCCGGCGGGGAGGCCAGCGCGGCGGCAGCGCAGCTGTGCGCGCGCATCCACCTGCTCGACGCTGAGCAGGCTCGGCGACTGGGCGGGGACGGCCGGCTCGATGTCGCCCACGCCAGGCAGTGCGATCCCGGCATCGCCGCGTCCCAGACGGCCAGTGCGCGCCGCGCCGGACTTGCCGCCGCTACGCCGACCTGGCCGCGCCACCTGCGGCTGGTGCCGTGGCTGCTGCTCGCGGCCGGGCTGCTGCTGGGCCTGGTGGCGCTGCTGCTCCTGCTTTCCCGTCGGAGAGTCTCGGTTGCGGCCCCACCTGGGCCCGGCTAACGAGCTGTGCTAGTTTTGCTGCGTAGAGCGCGTTGCGCGGCAGGATGGGCTTTCGCTCGGCTCCGCTGCCGTGTAACCTGAGAGTCTCAGGCTGGATCACTTAAGACTGTTTCAATCCTGGTCCCAGGCGAAGTCGGCGACGGTTTCGCCGCCAGAGCTGGACCGGGACGTTCCCCTACCTGGATTAGCTTAATGAGTAGCAAACGCTTCGTTTCAACCGCTTCAGCCGTTTCACCTGCTCCAAACGTCCGCCCGCGGCTTCATCTGGCGGCCCTGGTCGTGCTTGCGGCGGGACTGTCGGGCCTCGGTTGCAGTAGCAGCGACGGCAGCATCGCAATCTGTTCCGGCGATAACCACTGTCCGCCGCCCTCCACCACCATTCCCTGGGCGCTGCAGCTGGCGCCGACCGGAACCGGCTCCAGCTCCGAGCTGCGCAACCAGCTGATGCCCCAGGACGTAAACCCCCTGAATTTCGAAGCCGGCGGCGCGGCGCTGGTCCGGTTCCGGCCCACTGCGCTCGTCGGAGGCAGCGTGCTCGATGCGCAGGGGCTGCCCATTGGCGGGGCGCGGATCATCGCGCGGCTCAGCTCTGCGATTCCCGGGCAGAGCGACTACAGCATCGGCACACTTGCCACCGATACCTCGACCGGCGACAAGGCCGCGGGCACCTGGACCATTCGGCTGCCCGTGGCGCAGCAGCCGAGCAGCCAGCCGTACCGCTTCTGGATGGGATTTGACGCTGCCGCGCAGTCCAGCCTGACGCCGCCGCTCTGGCGCGACAACGTGGTGGTCGGCGACAGCGAGCTGCCGCTGCGCCTGCACTCGGCGGTGGACCTGGCGGTCGTGACGGGGCGCATCGTCAACGCGCTGGGCGACGGCATCGGCAACCTGACCGTGCAGGTCCTGGATCAGGCCAATGAGATCGTCTCGTCGACGGCCACCTCCGTGAACGCGCCGGGGGCGCTGGCCGGCACCTATCATGTCCTGGTCGATCCGTCGCTGAGCGGCGATCCGACCGCGTCGCTTAAGGTGGTCGTGCGGCCGCTCGATCCCACCATGCCGGTGCTGGAAGCGACGCTGGCGCCGCCGCGCGCCGGCAGCGAGACGCGCGTCGACTTCGCCGTTCCGTCGCACCGCACCCCGGTGACCATCTCGCTGCCGATTCGCGGCGGCTCGACGGGAACCGACTCGGTGCCGGTGGCGGGCGCGCGGGTCCGGGCGCAGGTGGCGCTGGAGGATGCGGCCACCATGAAGCTCGGCCACCGCGCCTACTACACCGCCACCGGCGAGAGCGATGCCGACGGCATGGCCAAGCTGCTGCTCATCCCGGCCCCGAGCGGCGGCAGCAGCAACCTGACCTATCAGGTGAGCATCAGCAGCCCATCGCACATTCCCTTCGCCAGCCTGCCGCAGGCGCAGGTCCAGGTCGGCTTCAATGTCGGTACGCTGGGTCCGGTGACGCTGCCGCTGCGGGCGCGGGTGCGCGGGCGGCTGCTGAGCGCAGCCGGCGCACCCATTGCGAATGCCCAGATCGTCGCGACGCACATCACCGGCGACGAGCCAGTGGCCAGCCCGTTCAGCTCCATGGTCGTGACCGCCGACCTGCCCGAGAGCACCACCGACGTGGATGGCAGCTTTGCGCTGCGTCTCGACCCCGGCGACTATGATCTTGAGTTTCTGCCCGTCGCTGGCACCGATGCCCGCACCTCGCTCGACAACCAGCGCGTGCAGAGCGCGGATCTGGACCTCGGTCCGATCCGCATGCCGGCGGCGACCCTGGGGGTGCTGAAGGTGCTCTCGCCGGCCGGCGCCCCGGTGACCGACACCAAGGTGCGCATCTTCCAGCTTCCCGACACCAGCCCCCAGGTCGGGCTGGCCTGCAACGACGGGCTGCCGTGCTCGCGCGTGGCCAAGCTGCGCGCCGAGGTCTTCACGGACCAGGACGGCAGCGCGCAGTGCCTGCTGCCCGCCGGGCCGCCGCTCCGGCAGTAGCGCAGCGGCGTTTTCGCCCGGTTTTTAGTAGCCGCGCAGGGCGCTGCCAAGATGTTATGATGCGGCATGCCGCTTTGGCCGACGCTCTGCGGCGTCAACCTGTGGCTGGTGGCGCTGGCTGTGCCTCTGCTCCTGGCTGGGCGCAGCCCGGTGGCGCTGCCGCTCGTCTGGGCCTCGCTGCCGCTGGCTCCCATCTGCCTGCTCCTGGGGCTGCGCCATCGCCAGAAGGCGCTCGGGCAGGTGGCGCTGCTGCTGGGCGTGCCGCTGCTGGCGATGCTGCCGGGGGCGGACGGTGCGCTGGCCGATGCGCGACTTCAGCCCCGGCCCGCGGTGCTGCTTCAGGTGGCGCTGCTGCTGGGCTACATCGCCTCGGTGTGCCGCACGCTGGCGACCGAGCTGCCGCCACGCCTCGCCGAGACGCCGCCGGCCGCGCTGAGGGAGCCGGCGCGCTCGTGGCAGCTGGCGCCGCTCAAGACCCCGTCGCTGTCACTGCGGCTGGAGCGGCGGATCTTCATCCAGCGCATGCTGCTGGCCTACACCATCGCGCTGCCGCTGATGTTGCTGTATGCCCTTGATCTGCATCCGGAAAACCTGCGGGCGCTGCGGACTTCATTCGGCACGCTCAAGCGCGTGGCGGCGATGGAGGCGACGCTGACGGCGCTGATGACGGTGCTGTGCAGCGTGGTCTTCTATTTCTGTATCATGGCGCCGCTTGTCTCCTACCTCGACCACCATCGCCAGCTGCGCAGCGAGCTTCAGTCGATGCGCCGGCAGTCGCGGCGCGGTCGTCCGCGCGCAAACCTTTACATCTTCATGCTGGGGGCGCTCCTGGGCATGATCCTGCTCATCATCTGGAGCTTGCGGCCGTAGATGGCGTCAAGACGGTTGCCATATTTTCACATCCTCAGCCTGCTCCTGTTCGTGAGCAGCCTGGTCTTTTTCTGGCAGTGCGCGAGCCACCTGGCGCAGCGCGACTATGTCGCCGCGGGGCTGACGGTGCTCATCGGCATCTCGACGCTGCGGGTCGGCAGTGAGCTGGCCCGGCTGGCGCTCGCAGAGCGGGACGGTTAAGGGGCGCCGGTGCTCGGAGTCGGCACAGCGGCCATCGCGACGCTCTCGGCGTTGCTCGCGGTCGCGGCGGTGGACCCGTCGCAGGGGCGCGATTTTTTCGTTGGCCACACCGGCTGGAACGGGCTGTCGCGGCTCGCGGGCCTGGCGCGCGATCTGAACTGCAATGTCGAGATGCGGCGCACGCTCGACTGGTCGACCCTCGATGGCCAGGATGTGCTCTTTGTGCTGCATCCCGAGACCGCGCTCGATCCCGACAGCGCCATGGCCTATCTGACGGCTGGCGGGCGCATGATCGTGGCCGACGACTACGGCGAGGCGGGGGCGCTGTTTGCGCGGCTGGGCATCGTGCGCACCACCGGGCCAGCGCCGGATGGAACCACGCTCTATCGCGGGAACCCGCAGCTGCCGGTGGCGACGCCGCAGCGGGCAACGGTGCTGGGGCGCGCGGCCACCGAGCTTGTGGGCAACCACTCGGCCTACTTCCGCAGCGCCTTGCCCGCGACCTATGCGTTTGCGCCGGGCGCCGGGCTGCTGATCGAGGGCACGCTCGGGCGCGGCCGCTTCGTCGCCATCTCCGATCCCAGCATCTTCATCAACAACATGCTGGAGCTGGCCGGAAACCGCGACCTGCTGGCGCGCATGCTCATCGAGCTGTGCCGGCCGCAGCGCGACCGCCTGCTCTTGCTTTACGGGCCGCTGGCGCAGCGCGGCAAGCCGCCGGCGGTGCTCACCGGAGCGCCCAGCGACGGACTGGGCGGCGACCTGGTGGAGCAGGCCAACCGCTCGCTCGGGTCGGCGAACCTGCGGATCCACGAGACGCTGCGGCGCAAAGGCGGCGAGGGCCTGGATGTCATCGCGCTCTCGGGGCTCCTGTTCTGTCTGGGGGCGCTGGCGCTGCTCCTGCGCTATCTGCCCATGCCGGTGCCGCCGCAGGACGAGACCTTTGCGCAGCCGCCGCGGCCGCCCGACGCCGGCCTCCACGCCAGCATCGCGCGCTACGCCAGCGGGGCAGGGCAGGCCGTGGGCTGGGGCTATGTCTATCCGGCGACGCTCCTGCGCGAAGAGGTGCTGGCGCGGCTCCAGCCGTTTGCCAGCGAGATCGCGGGCGCCGAGCCGCCGACCTCTGAGCAGCTCTCGGCCCGAATCACCGACGCTGTGAGCCCGCGCGCCGGCACCATCGCGGCCACGCTCCTGCGCGAGTTTCGCAAGCTCGACCGCGGGCGGACAGCGCTCAGCAACCATCCAAGCGACGCGCACATTCCGGCCCGCACCCTGCACCGCTGGTACGATCTAGCCGTCGAGCTCTTCGCTGAGCTCGACGCTGCCAAAATGAAGACAAGGACGCCAAGAAATGCCCCAGGGAACAGCTGAGCCCTCGCTCACCCCACAGAGCCTGATGCAGGCGCAGCAGCTCGGGCGCGCAGTCATCGAGGAGGTTGGCCGGGTGTTCATCGGCAACTCGGCGCTCGTCGAGGCGCTGCTGCTCGGGCTCATCAGCCGCGGCCACGTGCTGCTGGAGGGCGTGCCCGGCGTGGCCAAGACGACGCTGGTCAAGGCGTTCGCGCAGGTGCTCGGCTGCCAGTTTCGCCGCGTGCAGTTTACGCCGGATCTGCTGCCCTCCGACATCACCGGCACCTACATCCTGGATCCGGTGCGCAAGGACTTCGTGCTGCGCGAGGGGCCGATCTTTTCGCAGATCATCCTGGGCGATGAGATCAATCGCGCTCCGCCCAAGACGCAGTCGGCGCTGCTCGAAGCCATGCAGGAGGGGCAGGTGACGCTGGAGGGCGAGTCGCGGCCGCTGCCGCAGCCCTTCATGGTCCTGGCGACGCAAAATCCGATCGAGCACGAGGGCACCTATCCGCTGCCCGAGGCGCAGCTCGACCGCTTTTTGCTCAAGCTGTTCGTCAGCTATCCCGAGATGGCGGCGGAAAAAGAGATGCTGCGCGCCTACTCGCGGCCGCCGGGGCGCTGTCGCGAGCTGCTATCGCCGCCGACCATCCTGGAGCTTCAGCGCGCCAGCGAAGCCGTGCACATTGATGACGAGGTCTACGAGTACGTGCTGGAGCTTGTGCGCCACACCCGGCAGCATCGGCGCGTGGCGCTGGGCGCTTCGCCGCGCGCGGCCCTGGCGCTGCTGCATGCGGCGCGGGCGCGGGCGCTTCTGCACGGCCGCGACTACGTGCTGCCCGACGACATCAAGGTGCTGGCGCCGCAGGTCCTGTCGCATCGCCTGATGCTGATCGCAGAGGCGGAGATGGAGGGCATAAGCCCGGGCAGCGTGATCACCGAAGCGCTGGCGAGCGTGGCCGTGCGGCCAAGCCAGCGTCGGGCAGCGGCCGATCCCAACCGGCGCGGAGTGTAGTCTTTGGTAGTCGCCGGTCGCACACCATCCCTCACCACGCGCGGCTGCTACGTGCTGGCGCTGGCCGTGGTGCTGCTGATCGTGGGCGTCGGCTACGCCAGCTGGGGCCTGTCGGCGGCGGGGCTGGGCACGGTGACGCTGATCTTTGCCGCGTACGTGGCGTTTTCGGCGCGGGTGGGGCTCCTGTGGCGGCGCTATCTGGAGCTGGTGTGGTGGCTGCCGCGCGCGGCGACCAGCGAGGGGCTGGTGGCGCAGCGGCCGTTCGATGTGCAGGTGGCGCTGCGCAACCTGGGGCCGCTGGATCTGGGCCTCGGCGAGGTCCGGGTCTTTGGCTCGCGCTGTCTGTCGGTCGAGAGCCGGCTGGAGCCGCTGCGCCTGCGGCCGTCGAGTCAGGCCGCGGGGCAGCTGACGCTGCGGGCGCTTCAGGCCGGTCAGTGGACGATCCACGGCGCCGCGGTGCGGCTGTGGGATGCGCTGGGCCTGTTTACCATCGAGGCCTATTTTCCGTCGACGCTGGGGCTGAAGGTACTGCCGCGCCCGCAGCCGCGCCTGGCCCTGATGCCCTCGCGCTTGCATGGTGCGGCGGGAGAGGATCGCATCGGCGCGCACACGCTGCGGCGGCGCGGACTCGGCGGTGAGCTGCGCGAGCTGCGCGAGTACGTGCCCGGCGATCCGTTTAAGCTCATCGCGTGGAAGGCGAGCTCGCGGGCGCCGATGGGGCGGCCGCTGGTGCGCGATCTGGAGCGCGAGATGCTGCTCGTGCACTACATCCTCCTGGACATCGGCTCGACGATGCGCGAGGGGCGGCCGGGGCAGTGGAAGCTCGACCATGCGCTGGAGCTCTGCCTGGGCTACACAGCGACGTCGCTGGCCGATGGCGACCGCGTGGGACTCATCACGTTTGATGGCGGCATCTACAGTCAGGCGAAGCCGGGCGAAGGGCCCACGCAGCGGCTGCGCATGTGCGAGCTGCTGCTGGATGTGATGAATGTCGTTGAGGATGGCTTCGTGGCCATGACCGACGGCGAGCTGGTGGCCGCGGTTGCGCGCTACCTGCGGCAGCAGGAGGGGCTGGACGCGCGGGTGCGCAAGCCGCCGCCGATCGAAGACAAGCAGGCGTGGGCCGACATCGCGGTCACGCCGCGCGGCGACTGCTACAACGTCCCGCAGCTGGTGGCGGCGGCGCGGCGGCTGGTGCCGCAGCTGGCGATGGGGATGGCCAAGGCCAAGCCGGCGGCGCCGTCGTCGATGGATCTCACGCTGCTGCGGCAGTTCTGTCGCCAGCGCGGCATCGAGCTGCCGTACGCGCAGCGCTCGGGCGGCGATCGGATTCGCGGGCTGGTGTCGGCGCTGGAGCTGGCGGCGCAGACTGGCGGCGCGCGGGTGGTGCTGGTGTCGGATCTGCTGGGGCTCGACGTGGGGATGGGGGACAAGGCCGAGTCGCCGCAGCTTACGCGAGCCGTGGCGCTGTGTCGCCGCCGCGGCATCCAACTGGTGTGCATCCGTCCGGCAGCGCGTCGCTACCTGAGCAAAGATTTGCTTAATGATCCGGCCGCTGCCCGCGCCGCCGCGATATTTTCCTGGGAACAGGACCGTCAAGAGGCGCGCATGCACAGAATGCTGGCAAAGATCGGCTTTCATGTGATAGCCGTTGGTCCCGAAGACGGGCTAGCTCACGTCTTTGCCGGTACCACACCAAAATCAGTGAACACGAACGCGAACAGGGCTACTGCTACCTAAGACACCCGCAAAGGCGCCTCAAGAAACAAGAAACGGCGCAGCCAGCCAGCGAGAGTAGACTCGCTCGGTCAAAGTTGACGTTAGGTTAGATTTTGTCTTAAGGTAATCGAGAAGCCCTCTCGGAGAAGCGGACTTAAGGAGCCCTAAGAAATGGCTACGACGATAACGGAGGAGTGCATCAACTGCGGAGCCTGCGAGCCCGAGTGCCCGAATGAGGCGATCTCGGAGGGCGAAGACATCTACGTCATCGACCCCAACCTGTGCACCGAGTGTGTCGGATTCCACGACTACGAGGCGTGCCAGGCCGTGTGCCCCGTCGAGTGTTGCATACCCGACCCGAACAACCGGGAGCCGGAGCAGGTGCTG
>Ga0075163_10008537_pt1 | contig 13486 bp, 14 predicted proteins | sample JI1023141ADNA_FD_71478 | JGI IMG/M metagenome (GOLD analysis project Ga0075163, IMG submission 71478) | Wastewater effluent complex algal communities from Wisconsin, to seasonally profile nutrient transformation and Carbon sequestration -... | ecosystem: Engineered > WWTP > Effluent > Algae...
GTTCGGTCTGCAGCTTCGCGCGGTTCTCAACCAAGGATTTCACCGCGCGGTCATACGTTGTTCGACTCGTGGTGTAGGCCAGTTCACGTTGGTCCAGATCATTGCGGCTGCCGATCTGTTGCGCCCACAGCGCTTGTTGTCTCGCGAGATTCGTGCTATCCACGGCGAGCTTCTCCCGCGCTTGTTCAACGGCCGAGCTCAACTGAGAAAGCACCGGGCCATCATCCCGAACGTTCTGCTCCAATAGCCGCAGTTGCGCATAGGCGTTGTTCGTGCTCAAGCTGCTGGTGCGATCATCGATATGAAGGAGCACTTGTCCGGCCTTGACCGTATCTCCTTCCTGGACCAGGATAGTAACGACACGACCGCTCACCACAGGGAACACTTGATACTGTCCTTCGGCCTTCACCACTCCACTGGCGTAGGCGCTTTCCGTGATCGTACCCAAGGTAGGTGTCACACTTTCCGAATCCGGCTTGCATCCGGTGACCAATAGCAAGATCGGAATGATGGTCAAGAAGTGAGGCGACATATCCCAAAGGTCGGTGTCATTTGCCCCGGAAGCGTGATCGTCGTCATCTTCGCCGTGTAAACATTCGATACGCGACGTTAACCAGGTACCGATCATGAGCTCCATTTCCAGCAATAAGGCACCCGAACCCGTTGGCCATTACCCGCATGCACGTCGCGTTGGCGACCTTTTGTTCCTCAGCGGCGTGGGACCGCGAGAACGTGGCACGAAGAAGATCCCTGGTGTTGAACTCGATACGGATGGCTCCATCCTTTCCTACGATATTGAAACGCAAGTGCGTAGTGTATTCCAGAATGTGAAGTGGATCCTTGAAGATTCCGGTTCCTCGTGGGAAAAGATCGTAGATGTGACGGTATTCCTCACCAACATGAAGGATGACTTCGCCACGTACAACCGGCTTTGGAAGGAGCACTTCGAGAACAATCCTCCATGCCGGACAACGCTGGAGATCAACTGCCTGCCCACGCCGATCGCGATCGAGTTGAAGGTGGTGGCTACAGTTTGATCAGCGCCGCACGATCACGCGCGTGATCTTCGGAACCTGGCCTTCCGCATAGAGTTTCAACAGGTACATACCATCCTTCCACTCCGGCAATAGGAAGATGGTCTCAACGGCGCTCATCGCCCCGATGCGCTGATGGAAGACCTCCCTGCCCATTGCATCCAGCACATCCACCGTAGCCGCATGGCCTATCCACGGGTGCTCGACCTTCAACATGATCCGTTCATTCATAGGGTTCGGATAGATGTGGAAACCTTATGAACTTCCAGATCGCGCAATGGACGTTGAGTTGTTGCCACCGAGTGCTCCGCTGCTTTCGATGCGCGCCGCGTAGAGCGCATCGTTCTGGTAGTTGAACCAGACGGCCACCACACCATCATGATCATCAAGTACGATGCCGTAGTCCGTACCACCATTCGGCCCGAGCTCCGGTGTGCAGAAACGCGTGGTGTCGCTCCACAGGTTCGCACCCGTATTGGTCACGCGGCCTGCACGGAAGCCGGGTGTTCCGCCCAGCAGCTCCGCAGTGGAATACAGGGTAACGATGTGTGTACCGTCCTCCATTACCAACGCACGTGGAAAGCCGTTGAGGTTGCCATTGACCTGCATGGCCCGCACGCCATTCTCCGCGAGGAGCGGCGCGCCGTTCACATCGAACCGTTGCATGAAGACCTGCCTACCGTTACCCGCTGATGCACGGTTGTCCGCCCAGAACACGCTGGTCTCCTCCTCGGCCAGCACCACGAAGGGATTCTCTTGCACATCGACCTGCATGCACACGTTGATCGTTGCGGTCGTATTGAGGAGTACACCAGACGTATCGTAGATCGCCATGCTCAGGTCGTAACCATTGGCCCAAACGGAATTCATGCGCGTGTTCGGTGCCATGGCGGTGCTCCACTCGTAGAAGAGCCCGCCACTGTTGGCGGTCACTTGAAGCAACTCGGGCCACAGTTCACTGCCCAAGCTATCCACATGCATGGTGAACAAGGGTGCTCCGGCTCCATTGCCCCATCGTTCTTCCAGCATCAGACCACCATTCCGATCATGTCGCATGGTCCAAGGGCCGGTGACGATCGAGTTGTTCATGCTGGGGATCTCCACGCCTTGCACCGGCATCAGGTTGGCGCCATCGTTGAGGACCCGAGCCTCGTGTACGTAATCCGCCCCACCGAGCAGGTTCGTTCCCCAGCCCACGAAAATGCCGTTGAGCACTGTTGCCACCCGTGGATAGAAGTGACCACCGGCCGTTCCGCCGCCCGGCAATGGTTCTGGCTGTGCCAACAACGTAGGCTGGGCCCACACCGCTTGGCCGTCTCCGTCGAAGGCCATCGCACGCTGGGTGTCTGCACCGAACTGGTCCGCACCACTGGTGTAGGCGAGGAAAATGCTGTCATCATTCCGGCGCGCCGAACCAACGTAGTTGATGCTTCGCCCGTGGATTGCCTGGATCAAACGACCATTGGGCTCCCAAAGCAGGTTTCCTCCTGCGTCCAACCGTTGCCCGTATACAGCCTAGTTGTTCGCCCCTAAGCGGTCATCTGTCTACAGCACGATCCAGCCTCCTTCACCATCGCTTGCGATACGCAGGCTCTTCTGGTAGCTCGGGGCGTTGCAGATCACCAAGGGGTTGGCCGGATCCGTAGGCCATTGTGCTAGGCTCGAGAAGGATGAAGCAAGGAACAACAGCAGCGCCAGTCCGACCGAGATGCTGGTCCAGATCAGCGTGTTCCAGAAACGGTCGTGGCGCGAATGGCGGTCCAAGTGGGCTGGGAATGGGCGTGCGGTGGTCATGATGTTCGGTGTATCGATGCAGCGAAAGTGCGCCCCTTGCGGACCCCTGTAAAGGTGTTCCTATCCAGCGGTCGAAGGACCTACCGAGTGGCGCTCAGGAAGCCAATAACTGCTTCAGCTCGGCTAGTCGGCGACTACTCACTTCGATGCGGTGACCAGTGCGCAATACCGCGTTGCCGCCTTCCATGTGCGCAATCTCCTGCTTGCGTACCAGATCGCCACGGTTGAGGCGCACGAAGCCGAAGGGCTCCAGCAATTCCTCGAATTCCTTCAGTGTGCGCGACAACAGGTAGCGCCTGTCCTCGCCAAGATGCACCCATGTGTAGTTGCGTTCCGCTTCGCAGCGAACGACCTCCGCGGGTGCTACGAAGAAGGTGCGCTCACCGTGCGGAATGGTGAGCTTGAACCTGCTGCCGTCGGGTTGTGTGATGTTGGCGATGAACTGCTCTTGCACCTGTGCCGCCGGTGGTGTTGGCCGCTGTTCGTGCAACCGCTCCATGGCCGATGCGAGCTCTTCCGGCAGCACGGGTTTGGGCACAAAGTCCAGCGCACTGAACCGGATGGCCTGTATGGCGTAATGCTGGTGACCAGTGGTGAAGATCACTGCGAAATCCCATCGCTTCAAGTTGCGCAGGAGATCGAAGCCTGTTCCACCGGGCATCTCCACACCCAGGAACACGAGGTCCGGCTTGTGGGTCATGATCGCCCGTTCCGCTTCTCTTATGTTCGCCGCTTCGCCAACCACTTCTATGTCAGCGCGGGCTTCTTTCAGTAACACGCGCAGGTAACGCCGTGTGGCATCGTCATCGTCCACCAACAGGGTGCGCATCATGTGCGCAAGTTCGAGAATGTGATCAGATCGCCAGTTCGATCACCACCTCCGTTCCGCTCGGTGCACCACGTTCATACCGATCAACGATGATGCCCTTCTGCTGCATGCGAGGTGTAAGCAAAAGCAACCGCTCCTGTGTGAGTTCCGTGGCGTAGGAATGTTCGCCGTTCGCTCTGCTCGTGGCACCCTGTCGCCCAATGCCATTATCGGTCACCGTGCAACGCAGGCCGCTTTCGGTGGATCGGAACCGCACATCGACGATGCGGTCGCCTTCCTTGGCGGCCAGGCCATGCCAGATGGCGTTCTCTACGAAAGGCTTCACAAGCAAGGCAGGGAGAAGCACTTCATCGTTCTACAACTCCTCATCAGCTTCCACAGTGAAGTGCAGATCCTTCAGCCGCAACGCTTCCAAGGCGAGGTATTGGCGAAGGAAATCGATCTCCGTTTCCAGTGTGATGCGGTCCTTAACGGAATGCTCCAACACCGACCGCATCAGCTCGGAGACGCATTGTAGAAAGGCAAGCGTCTCCTGATCACGTCCCTCCTTCACCAAGGCGATGGCGCTGTTCTGGCAGTTGTGAATGAAGTGCGGGTTGAGCTGCGCGCGCAGCACCTTCAATTCCAACAGGTCATTCATCCGTTGTACGCGATCGCGCTGGCATTCCAATTCGGCATTGATACTACCCATGTCACGCGCATGTTGACCGCGCAACCGGAAGTTGCGGTAGAGCAGCCCCAACAGCACCACCAGGGCAGCAGCAGCGACCCATCGGTTCCGGAGGCGCTCTTCGTTCATGCGCCTTTCGTCATTCTCGGCGCGCAACAACGCATTGTCCTTTCTTTCCGCTCAGTCTCGAACTCCGTACGCAAGCGATCAAGCTCGGTTTGTGTTTCCGCACCTTGATGGCTGTCCTTCATCACGACATAGCGCTCGTAATGAGCGAACGTGACTTTGCCGTCCCCCTCAGCACGGGCCAATTCGGCCAAGGCGAGTTCATAATCCATCACTAGCTCCTGAGCCCTACTGGGGACGGCCAACACCCGGTCGCTCTCCACATCGGCCTTGGCTTCCTTCAGGTCACCAAGCGTGATGTGCGCGCGGCCCAAGCGTCGGAGCACATAGGCCTTGTCCAGATCGCTTCTTGCGGAATCGTACAGGGCGAACGCGAGTTGATAATGGATCAAGGCCTCCTTGGGAGATGTATCGCTGAGGAGGTCGCCGATGTTCTCTTGCACGATGCCCGCACCGATGTCATCATGGTGTTCCACGAAGATCCCGTAGGCTTCTTCGTAACCCTTCATCGCACGTAGCCTATCTCCCAGTTCAGCATACACATTGGCGATCGATTGCAGGCAGTTCGCCTCTTTGGTCGTGCGACCGAGCGCGCACTCCATCGCAAGGGAGCGATGCAAATACTCCATACCGCGATCGAACTCCTTCATCTTCCGGTACGTGCTGCCGATGGAATAGAAGGCCACGGCCATACCCGCCGTGTCATTCACCAATTCGCTCTGCGTGAGGGAGGCTTGGAAGTTCTTCACCGCGCCCACTTGGTCGCCGCGTTTGTTGGCCAGCAAACCGAGATTGGAGAGCGTTACAGCGATCTAGGCCGGGTTTCCGATGCGTTGGAATTGAGCCAGTGCCTTGTTCAGTTGTGCTTCGGCGCTGTCGGATCTTCCGTACTGCGCATCGAGCCAGCCCAAGTTTTGTGCGCGTCGCCGAGTGCCTTTGGGTGGCCGATGCGATGTACCAAAGCAAGTGCTCGGGTTCCATACCGGCGCGCACTGTCCGGATCGCTATGGATGAAGTTGAAACAGATCCGCGAAAGGACTTCGGAGCGAGCAGTGTCGTCGGTCGCCGCGCTCAGCTCCCGCGCGAAGATCAGGCACCAAGCTGACGTCCTGAGCTTGGCACAGGGCCAGAATGGCAAAGGCGCCGAATGCAGCGACCGTCCTGAGGACATTGCGAATGGATGGCAACACGGTCATCCAAAGAGCCTTATCAATACGACCTATGGAACACGACATGAGTTGGAAGGTGCGTCAGTTCGTTGGCCGCTCGCTCAACATAGCGTTCAACTTCTCCCCGCCCTTGATCCCGAAGTCCAATGTGCGGATCGGGAATGGGATGGTGATGCCTTCACGATCGTACGCCGCTTTGATGGCTTTGACCGCTCGACTCCGCATGTCGTTGTAATGCGCATTGGTCGATGCGACGATCCAGAAACGCACTTCCAGGTCGATGCTACTGTCGCCAAAGCCTTGATAGTACAGTTCGACCTCGTGGCCAGGAACCAGGTCGGAAAGGCCACGAACCGCATCCAGTGTGACCCGTTCCGCCTTTTCCAGGTCATCGCCGTAGCTCACCCCCACACCGACATCCACACGACGTATTCCATGCCGTGTGTAGTTCTTCAACACCGATTGGAAGATGTCCTTGTTGGGTATGATGACCTGGATGCCTTGCAGATCCATCAGTTCCGTGGTGCGAAGATCGATACGCTCGACCACGCCGACCTGATCTCCGGTAGCGATCAATTCGCCAACCCGGATGGGCCGTTGGGTCGCCATGATGACGCCGCTGATGAAATTGGCTGCGATATCCTGGAAAGCGAAGCCGAGCGCTAGGCCGATGATACCGGCACCGGCCAGGATCGATGTGACGGTCTTATCGAGATGCAGAACACTGAGGGCGCCGAAGAGGCCAACAAGGAGCACGAAGAGATAGGTGGTGTTACCGATAAGTCTCCGAAGCGTTCGGCTATCCGTGACCTTTTCAACTAGACGTTTCGTCCAGTAGCGCGCAATTCGTGCGGCCAACCATGCAGCGACGACGATCAATGCAGCTAACATCAAGTTGGGCAGCATCTGCACCAGCGCCTTGAGCCAATGCAGGAGTTTCGCCTCGATCAGATGAATGCTCTCGCTCAACTTCATGTCGCGCTCAAGGTACTAATGCTTGCTCCTTGGTGATCCCGGATCGTAGGAGATCGTATCGAACAGGGCGCTGTACTTCGGCGTTCACATTGAAAGTGGGTTGAACCAACTTTCGCTGGTGACCGAAATGAAGACGCGATCACCTCAACCGATGTGCTCTACCACGAACCGGAAAGCTTGCGCTTCTCCCAACCGAATCGTTGCTTGGCCACTTCCATGCAATAATCGAACGACTGCTTGCTGCGCAGGAAGTTGAACTCGCCGTTCTTCACCGCTTCGGCATTGACGGCCAATTCGACCAACTCCGAAAGCAAGGTGCGGCACGGTCCGGTGGCCAAACTGCTGATATACTGCATGTAGTTGGCGCTGATCGAAAGGTCCTGACCGTAGCGTTCCGACATTTTCTGCAGGTCCTTGTCGTTCAGGATGGCTTGGCACATGAGCGCCCACAGCAAATGGCGACCTCGACCAACGAAACTGTACTTGTTCTCCCCACGCTCCAAGATCGACCGGGTAAGCAAAGGCAAACGGAACTGCACTTTGTAGCACAGCACAACGTACCGTGGATCCACATCCAAGCGGCGCATGTTGAAGATGTGCTCGTATTGCTTGTCCTCTTCGAATGCCTTGCGCATGGAACGCATGACCACCAGTTCGCCCTCAGAGGCCAAGAAGGTCTGAGCCAATTTGAGCATTTGGATCGCCTTGTCGTCGGTGATGCCCTGCTCTTCGCGCTCTTCTTCCGTCAGCCCCTCGAAAGCTTTCTGTTGGCGCTCGTAGTAGATGCCGAGCTTGCCGCGGAAGTGATCGCTCAGTTCCAACTGGATCTGATCGTTCGCTCGCAGGTTCCACGAATCAACCGGGTTCTGGCGGTTGTTGTTGATGGTGACCGTGGTGATGAAACCATCTTCCGCATCGGTGATCACTTTGCAGATCACTTCGATCCGTTTCAACCGATCCTTGATCGTCTCAATGTCGTCTCGGTGCTTGTTCTTTTCGATGAACCGCGCCAACGTAGTGATCGTTTGCGCTCCGTTCAACAAGCGTGGCTCCGTGATGCGATAGCCGCTTCCGTCCTGCTCGATCCGCTGGGCGCTGAAGGTGACGCCGTTGTGGTTGAAGGCGAACATCGCAGGTTCCAATTTCTTGTCGATGCCGATGTCCCGGAACGCACGCTCCAACACCCGGTTCACCGATCCATCCTCTGGCAAACTGTGGCGGATGTTGCGCTCGAAGAACCGCGATCCCATGTGGCGGAACATGCTGTACAGATCGTACAACCGGCCCATGCCGATGTGCATCTGTTGTCCATCGGGACCGTTCTTCTCCAAGGAATCCGAGAGTTTCAGTGGATACTCATGCGTCTTGTTCACCACAACATGCGCGCGCTTGCCCGATAGTGATCGGTACTCGATCACCATGCTCATGTCGCGGCCCCACCAGGTATCCAAGAGGTGCTTCTTGTTCTCGAGGTCTTCGCGCATGGCTGCCAAGACGCTGCTGTTCTCGGCCTTGTCCGGCTCACCGGTGAAGACGAAATGGAAGTTGACCTGATCGATCTTGTTGTGGTTCTCACGCAGCACTTGCTTCAACCCGTTCACGACAGCGTTGCGGCTCTTGCTGTCGGCACCGGCACCGAACACTTCGCTCATGCCATGTTCCAACAACGTTCGGAAGCCGGGCTTGAAGTGCTCGTGATCGTTGCTCCACTTGAACTGGAACAGATAGAGGTTGCGCTTGGCCTTATCGAAGTGATAGCCATCGATGCCATAGTCCTCGCCGCCGAAGGCTACCTGATGCACCGCTTGTTCGCGAGGGACCTTGTGGAACTCTTCCAGAAAAAGCAGGCCGAAATAGTCCTGCCAGGCTCCACCGTTCTCGTTCTTGAGCGCCTTATGGGCGGCTTTGATCTGTTCTTCTGTGATGCGCATGGTATCCAAAGTTGTGAAAAGGTGGCGCATTTCCGCCATGACCGGTCAAATTCTCCGAACAAGCCTTGGCGGAGAACCTTCGGACGAATACCATACTTCTACAGCAGCCGAAGCCCAGACCTAATTGTCACAAATCGCTCATTACCAGCCGAAAAACAGCACGAGAAGCAGTATGCCGATCAGATCCAGCCAAATGCCCGCCCGGACCATTTCCCGCACGGGGATGCGGCCGCTGCCGAATACGATGGCCTGCATGGGTGACGCCACCGGGAGGGCGAAGCCGAGGGTGGCTGCCAAGGTCGCAGGAATGAGCAAGGCCTGTGGATCCAGGCCCCAGGCTTCAGCGCTTTGGGCCAGAATGGGCAAGGTGAGGCTGGCTGTAGCCGTGTTGCTGCCCAGTTCACTCAGGAGACAAACCAGGCCACTGACCGCGCCGATCAGTACCGGTGGTGTCAGGCCCTTGAGCCGCTCCATACCGGCTACCATTTCCAAGGCCAAGCCGGACTTGTCAATACCGCTGGCGATGGCAAATCCACCACCGAAAAGGAGCAGAATGCCCCACGGGACATGCTTCTCCGCATATCGCCACGTGAGCAGTGCACAGGGTGGTCTCTTCCCTTCATCGGATCCGCCGACCTCGCCCCCTTCCAACTGCCGCGGAATCGGAATGAGAAAAAGGGAGATCGCGCCAAACAAGGCCACGGCCCCATCGGAGAACTCGGTAAGCTTCGTATGCCAACGCCAACCGTGAAAAGTGTCTGTCCCCAAAACCAGATCGTCGCCGGTGATCCAGAGCAAGGCCACCGTGGCGAAGACGATAGCCGCGACCCGTTCCGCGTAGGAAACAGGACCCAGTGCTTTCAAGCGGGCTTTCACTTCGGCCGGTGTGCTGAGGTAGGCCGTCGGCACCTTGAAGACCAGCTTGGTGATGAGGAACCAGGCTGCGGTCAGGTACACGAGCATCAGCGGAATACCGAAGGACATCCACTGGCCGAATCCAATGGCCGGCCGATCAGGATATCGATCGCGCCACACCTCCAAGAAAACCAGATTAGGAGGTGTTCCGACCGGTGTGGACATGCCGCCGATAGTGGCCCCGTACGACACCGCAAGAAGGAGAGGCACGGTCAATTGCTTGCGCAAGGCGGCATCACCGTCCCCATCGAGCAGGCTTAGTGCGATGGGCAGCATCACCAGCACACAACTGGTGCTGTTCATCCACATGCTCAGGAGAGCGCTCGCGACCATCATCCCTGCGATGAGCCGGGGGCCGGTGCCGCCGATGCGACCAACGATCCGCAAGGCGATGCGCCGATGCAGCTGCGCACGCTCCAACGCCAACGCGAGCAGGAACCCGCCGAGGAAAAGGAAGATGATCTCCTTGCCATAATTGACAGCGGTGCCTGCGGTACTGTCGATCCCCAGCAAGGGGAACAGGATCAACGGCAGAAGCGATGTAACGGCCAGTGGAACAGCCTCACTGATCCACCAAACGGCCATCCAAGTGACGATACCGGCCATGGCAGCCGGAGCATGTCCCAAGTGCAACAGCAACACATACACCGCAGTGCCCAGAACAGGGCCGCTCAGTCGTAGGAGGTGGGTGCGCATGGGTCCAGGAACTTGCCGAAGCAATGTAGCGGCCTCTCGAATGGTACGAGCCTGCTTGCCTCTACTTCGATCAACAAGCCGTTCTTCGCAGTGCGGTCATAACCGCCCGTCGATCACTTCTCGATCTTGAACCCACCTACGCGGAGCTTCACTTTCTTCTCTTCGGCGACCTGTTGCTTGACTTCCTCTTCCGTGGTGAGGTTGAGTCGTTTGCGGGTTTCGAACCAGAGCTTCTTGCCCATGAAGATCAGGCTTTCCCCCGCATCCAGGTTCTCCTTGGTCACCGTCTCCACGGGTGCTGCAACGGTCTTCGCAGGTACCGGTTTCTCGGTGGTCTGTCCGTGAGCAAGACCAAGGAGCAACGAGGCTAGTCCGGCTGAAAGGGTCCGCTTGAACATGCTCTACTCGGCCTAAAGTAGGTGGTGACCGGTTCGGGTAGGCCGGAAATGTATCAACGGTTCGTTGGATGGACCGACCGGATAATGGTGAGTATCACTAACATTGACCCGAGCCTCTTTGGCATTGAATGGATCGAATGCGCCCGACGCGTTGCCCCAATTGTGAATATCCCTTGGCCGCAGACCATGTGTATTGCGCTTCGTGCGGGCAGCAGGTGATCGGGGAGGATAGCCTCGGCTCGTTCATCACCCACTTCCTCGGCGACTACTTCACCTTCGACTCGAAGATCATCCGAAGCTTGGTGCCGGTGGTGCTGAAGCCCGGTTTCCTCACGAACGAATTCCGGATAGGGCGTCGTGCGCGCTACATACCGCCTCTGCGGATGTTCATCTTTCTATCGGTGCTCTTCTTCTTGGTGATCGGATGGTCCAGCTCCTCCAATGAACTTACGGATAGCGATCAACTTCAGGAGCAGGTGTTCTGGGATCGCTTCTTCGGCTCCGTGTTGCCGAAGATGATCTTCCTCTTCATGCCGTGCATGGCACTCCTCACCTTCCTTTTCCACCGCCGAACGAAGACCCCTTTGCTCATCGCCTTCGTGGCCAGCATGCACTTCCATGCATTCGTGTTCTTGGCATTCGGAGTCTATGGCCTGATCTCAGCTCTCTTCCGCGCAAGCGGGGCCTTGGCCGTGAACCGGTGGTTGATCACCGCCCTTTGCGGTTACACTTTGTACTACTTGTGGCGCTCGCTGAAGACCATCTACCAAGAACCGCCCTTGGCGAATTCCTTGAAATTCGTCGGGCTGTTGGTCGTTTACCTGATGCTGCTGATCGGGGCTTCGGTGTTCGCGGTGTGGGTGCTATCGTAGCTGCGCGCTCACATCAACCGCGCTGCTTTCGGCGTGCTGAAGACCAGGAAAACGAGCGCCAATGACGCGATGGACAAACCAAGGAACTCACGCACGACTTCGATGTGGGGAGCAGTGGCCTGCATCTCGTCCGTGATGGACGGCATGTCGGCATCGATCCAATCCAGCATGCCAGGCACCATGATGATCGCCCAGATCCACAGGGCAATGCACAACACGCCGCTCACCCGGCGATCAGCACGGCCGAGCGCCGCCAACGCGAACAGAATTGCGGTGATGCCATAGGCCGAAACCCAAAGTGCAGCGTCCGGGTCGTTCAGGTTCCAGTACGCGAACAGGGCGAAGATCAAAGCGAACAGGATGTTGAGCAGTCTTTTCATGGTGATCAGAATTCGATGCGATAACCGAGGTTCGGAATGAGCCCCAATTGGTATTTCGTGACCTCCTCCCCTTTCCGAAGATCGAAATAGCGATAGGCCACGTTCTGAGCGTTGGTGGCATTCAGCAGGTCCAAGGACCACATGCCGGTGTGCCCCTTGCGCTCCATTTTCCGATATATGCGGAGATCGATGCGGTAGCTGCCGGCGTATTGCGCAGTGTAGGGTTCTGGTTCCATGGTACCCTCTGTGGGTCGCGGCGTGTAGCGCTGCCCGCCAGTGTAATTGGCCCGACCGTTGACCCCCCACGTGCGCTTCCGGTCGTCCTTGAGATCCACGAATTCCTTCCCAATGACGGCGTTCGCGATCACGCCGGTATTCCATCGGCTATCGTGCGTTCGGCCGCTCCTGTCCGTATAGGTCGCATCGAAGGCCGTGACGTTCATCTGGTAGAACACGTTGCGGTCAAATGTTCGTTGCACGGCGAGTTGACCTCCGATGTTCCTCGACTTCCCCGCTGACCGCAATGGCAATAGGTAGAGCCCGTCCCATGCGTTGATCAGGCTGAAAGCATCGTCAGGAAGTTGTTCGAATTGTGCGCTGATCGGAACTTGGTCCACAAGCTGCGCAAATACTGTTGCGACCAGCCGCAGGTATGGACGAAAGGCGTGGTCGTACGCGAGTTCCATATCCTTCGAACGCAACAGTCCAAGACCCGAGTTGTCCGTTGGTGCGATCGGAGTCTGAGCTATCCAGGTCACCTGTTCAGCGTAGTTCTGGACCGATGGCAACTGGCTACGTTGACCGATGGAGATCGAGATCCGATCACTCGCCGAGAGATCCGCCCGGAACGCGGCTCGTGGTTCCAAACAGTCCGTTCGGTTCGCGGTCCAATGGGAATAGGCCAAACCAAGGTCCATCCGCAGGCGCTCTGTGAACTGGTGTTCCAATCGCGCATAGGGCCGCAACAGCCAACCCGTGGTGGTCTCGTCCAATATGGTCAACTGCTTTTCGATGGTCCGCTCCATTCCGCTCGCCCCAATTTGCAATGCCGTTCGATCCGATAGTGCCGTGCGCAGGTGGGTAACGAAGGAGAGCTTTCGCTCATTGAGCGCGTTGTCCACAGTAGATCGGTTGCCACGACGCGCGAAGAACGGCCCCTCCTCCGATCGTTCCTGATCATTCTCCGAGATCACTGCGGTCGTGTGCCATACCATGCGCTCGCCGATCCGTTGCTTGAAGGTCATTCCTGCAATTCCCACCTTCGCCGTGTAGTCGATGTTCTGGCTATCCTTATCGAACTCCCATTCCGTGCTGTCCTTCGCCTCGAACCGGTTGCTGCTGTTACCGCCCATGCCGAAGAAGGTGAGTACGCTTCGGTCCTTGATCGGCAAGGTCACATTGAACGAGAGGTCCTGGAAAGTGATGGCCTCGTCGCCAAGTGCAACACCCATCGCGCTGAGCAGACCCAGTGTGGAATAGCGGTAGTTCACGAGGTACGAAGCCTTTCCTCCTTGACGGAACGGCCCCTCTGCACTGAGGTCCATCCCGATCAATCCGGCTTGAACGGTGAACGCGTGGCGGGAGTTGATGCCCGGCCGCAGGCGCAGGTCCATGATGCCCCCAAGCGCGTTACCGTAAGGCGCGGCCATACCTCCCATGAGCAAACGCGAGGTGCCGAGCATCTGTGCGCTCAGGAT
>Ga0075163_10008538_pt1 | contig 13485 bp, 6 predicted proteins | sample JI1023141ADNA_FD_71478 | JGI IMG/M metagenome (GOLD analysis project Ga0075163, IMG submission 71478) | Wastewater effluent complex algal communities from Wisconsin, to seasonally profile nutrient transformation and Carbon sequestration -... | ecosystem: Engineered > WWTP > Effluent > Algae...
GGAAATGACTCTATCGATTTTAACTCCTGCAAAAATTCTATCTTTGCAGTTTACGATCAAATTAAAACAAATCCTTCTGCCTTAATTAATCTACTTGATATAAAAAATCATGATGATTATACATTTTGTCATTCTATCAACGTAGGAATTATATCTCTAGCATTAGCGCAAAAGATGGGTTATCCAGAAGAAGAAGTTAAACTAATTGGTCTTGGAGGTTTCTTACATGATATTGGTAAAATTGCAATACCCGCAAGTCTTATTAACAAAACAACTGTATTATCAGAAGAAGAAAAGCGGATAATGAAGTCTCACCCCTCACACTCGTATCGAATCATGAAGCTAGATAAAAATTTAAATCGCAGAATTGTAAATATGGCTTACGAGCATCATGAAAGATATGATGGAAAAGGATATCCACTTGGAATATCTGGAGATAAACTCGACGATTATTCTGTAATAGTCGCACTCGCTGACGTTTACGATGCGTTAACCACTGTGCGATCCTACAAGCCCGCATTCTCTCCAGAAGAATCTATTCAAGTTATTGAAACTTATACAGGAACACATTTTGCTCCAAGAATTGCAGAAAAATTTATTCATGATATTCAAAACTCTCTAGCATCTAAAAGCCAACTGACGAAAGGCTCTCTTGTTCTACTCTCAACAAACGAGCTCGCACAAATTCTACATTACAAAACAAATCCAGATGGAGCAGATATAATTGTTCAACTCCTCACAGATGGAAAAAATAGTCGTCTAAGAAAACCGATACGCATTAATATCAAAGGCGATAATACAAGAATGATTAAACGTGGTGTAAAGACTTCCGAGCTAGACGGAGATAGCTTACGAGTCAATTTAACAAAATCAACCAATCTCTAAAACCTACCAAGCACAAGCCACGACCTCCAACAGGTAAATATGCAGTTAACCATGTGTATCCGCAAGTAATAACACCTAATAAAATAAATTAATTGTTCGAAAGAATAATATCATCGTAAAAATTTGTTTTTATCTTGCTCTAATGTAGAGGTTTACCAAGATTAACCCATAGTTGGAGGTTTGGAATCAAAGATGATGAACAATGATATACATACTCTTTTACTAATAGAAGACGACCCGATTATTGCACTAACAGAGACTATCTTTCTAGAAAAAGAAGGGTTTAAAGTAATACATGCATCTTCCGGCGAGAATGCAATCGAGTATCTAAATTCTAATTCAAATACAATCCATCTAATTTTAATGGATATTGATTTAGGAAATGAAAACATGATCGGAACCGATGCTGCCAAAATTATTATTAGCGAATTTAGTATACCATTAGTTTTTTTATCATCGCATATAGAAAAGGAAGTAGTAGAAAAAACCGAAGACATTACCTCATATGGATATATAGTGAAGAACTCCGGCAACACTGTATTACTCGCAAGTATCAAGATGGCACTAAAACTTTATTATAGTAATAAAAAATTAAAGGAAAGTGAAGAAAGACTTCAAACAACAATTCAATCTATCGGTGATGGATTTATCGCTACAGATTTGAATGGAAATATAACTATAATGAATCCAATTGCAGAAAAATTATGCGGTTGGAATTTTACAGAAGCTTACCAGATGCCTCTGGATACTATTTTTCAAATCGAAAATGCTTTTACAAGAGAAAGAGTCTTTAACCCTGTAAAAAAAGTTCTCGAATCAGGTAAAATCGTTGGTTTAGCAAATCATACAGTCCTAATTTCAAAAGATAAAAAAGAATATCAAATCGCAGATACAGCAGCACCAATTTTTGATTTTCATAAAAAAATATCGGGAGCAGTTTTAGTTTTTTCTGATGTAACTGAAAAATATCAAAAAGAAGAAGCTCTCTTCATAAATGAAAAAAAATATCAAAATCTATTTAACTCTGCGATAGACGCAATACTAATAGCTGATAATGAAGGATATATTATAGATGCAAATCCAGCGGCAGCTCAATTGTTTGGATATACTCAATCCGAATTTATTGGAAGGCATTCGTTAGACATTACACCGATTGCAAAATTAGAAGATTGGAAATTGAACTGGAAAAAATTTCAAGAGAGAGGAACAGCGTCCGGAGAATATGAGGCTGTATCCAAGGATGGGAAAAAATTACACTTAGAATTTCAAGCCGTTGCACATTTTCTAAATGGAATGCATCTATCAATTATACGAGATGTTTCCATAAAGAAAAAACAAGAAGAGCAATTATTCTATCAAGCAAATATTTTTGACAGTGTGCAAGATGCGATAGTTTGCACCGATTTAGAATTTAAAATAACAGGCTGGAATAAAGGCGCTGAATATATATATGGTTACACGAAAGAAGAAGTCATTGGAAAGCCTAGTTCAGAAATTTTAAAATCTAACTTCCAGAATGCAACTAGGGAGGAAGTAAAATCTATTCTATTAACGGAAGGACAATGGACTGGTGAAGTCATACAAAAAAGAAAAGACGACTCTGATATACTAATTCAAGGCTTCGTATCTAAACTTTTTAATCCAGAAAAAGTATGCATTGGAATTGTAAGTATAAATAGAGATTTAACAAAAATAAAAACCATAGAAGAAAAATTAAAACTTCAAGAATTTACAATTCTTGAAAATAAAAATCGCTTACTCGGGATAATCGAATCTGCAATGGATGGAATTATAAGCATCGATAAAAATCATCAGATAATTCTAATTAACCCCGCTGCCATAAACATATTTGGATATGAAAGTAAAGATATACTGGGACATTCAATAAATAAGTTAATACCGGAAAGATTTCACGCCATTCATTCAAAACATATCGAAGAATTTGAAAAAACAGGTGTAACCACTCGAACCATGAACGCCCTGAGCATAGTATCGGGCAGAAAATCGAATGGAAAGGAATTTCCAATGGAGGCATCAATCTCACAGATTGAAATTGGAAATGAGAAAATATTTACGATTATTCTAAGGGATATCACGGATAAAAAAATTTCGGAAGAAAAAATAATCGAAAGTGAAAAAAAATTAAGGGAAGCACAAAGAATAAGTAAACTTGGAAGCTGGCACTGGGATAGAGAATCAGGCAAAATAGAATTATCCGATGAACTTTATAATCTATTTAATTTAAAAAAAGAAAGTTTTCAAGGATCATTTGCTGAAATTTTAAAAATATTTCATCCGGAAGATCGTAATAGAATTAAATTCTTAATGATAAAAGCAGTTAATAGAAATAAACTACAACCAATAGAGGCTAGAATTCTATTGCCCAAAAATCAAATTCGATTTATTATAGGAGAGGGAGAATTAAAATTTAATAACAACAAACTAGTTTACATAGCAGGAACTATTCAAGATATTACAGAAAGAAAAATTTCTGAGAACAAAATTAAAGAACTGCTACTAGAAAAAGAAATTCTTTTAAAAGAAGTTCATCACAGGATTAAAAATAATATGCAAGCCATTGCTGGATTACTAAGCATACATGCAAGTTCCATTGAAAACGAAGAAGCATCTTCTATTTTAATGGAGGCTATGAGTCGTATTAATGGTATGGGTATTTTGTATGATAAACTTTATAGAACAGCGGACTTTAAAGTCGTATCAGTAAAAGCATATCTATCTGATCTTGCAAAAAAAATTCTAGAATTAGCTTCAAACTCAATACCAATTCAATTTGAAGAGGAAATTGAAGATTTTAACTTGAATACCAAAATACTTTTTCCAGTTGGAATTATAGTAAACGAGGTTATTACAAATTCTATTAAGTATGCATTTCATGAGGATAACAATAATAAACTCCGATTGCAAGCAGTAAAAATTGAAAATGGTGTAAAAATAGTCATCGAAGACAATGGATCTGGTTTCAAAGATAAAAAAGATTTTACAAATGGATTTGGTTTAAAGCTAATTCAACTTCTTACTGCACAACTACACGGCAAACATTTTTTTGAAAATAACAATGGAACAAAGTTTACTTTGGAATTTCCAATTAATTAAACTAAAAAATATCCTTTCAAAATAAAAAACTTTCCAAGATAAATTAAGCAGAGCACCGATCGGGCTCGTCAAGAAAAGAATGATCAAAGCCCTCTATTTCAAGGACTCCATTTGAAATTTTTACGTTTAATTTTTTAGACTTTAAATTTTGAATCGATGCGGATTTATTAAATTGAATAAATAAATTTTCTTCCTTTTCCCAATTGTATTTTCCAGAAATTTCCTCTTGTAAAATTTCTCCGGAGTCACTAAATTTCTTTATAGAATAGGTAAAAGTTCCATTCTCATAAAAGATTATTTGATCCAAAGGTCCGTAAGCACCAGGACTTGGACCATACCAGATCACTTTTGTTAGTATTTCCTTTTTGGAAAATCCTGCAAGCGCGTTAAAACTATATTTACCTTTTATGATTGCAAGATCCTTATCTTTTAGCATTTTATCTTTGTATTGAGGCTTACTACGAATAGCCTTTTCTAACAGTTGAATAATTTGTTCCTCGGTTGCATCAAGTTCACATTGGTTTAATAAAAGCGCATATACGCATGCAAGGTTATAATTAGCAAAGGCATCATTCGGAGATTTTTTTAAAGTTTGCAAAAAATATTTTTTTGCATTTCCATAATCTTTTTTGTTTAAAGCAGCGATTCCAAGTTCATTGCTAGTTGAATTTGATTGCGCAAGCAAAGTAAAACTTGATAGTATTGTAATAATAAAAAATAGAAAGTAATTCTTACTATTCTTCAAATTAATATCCCTTAACACTAATTCCAATCTGTCTGGCTGTTTCGATAGTTTCTTTGCTCAGATCATATATTTCAACTTTCTCGCAATAATGCCAAAACCACATATCTCTTCTTAATTTTGAAATTTTGTCGCCATTGTAAAATACAACTCCTTCTGCAAAAGGAACTTCAGCGTTAGTCGTCATATCAGAAATTGGGATTTTATGATAGCGACAATAGAATAAACTCTTTAGAAAAAGTCTAAACCATTCACTAAACTCCCAGTAGCCTCTTGGATGCTTGTCAAAAGATTTGTATCGCAAAGATTCCTTTGCCTTGGAAAAAGGATACCAGAGATGTTCAGGTAGCTTATAGGGATTAGCCTGAAGTTTTGGTCCCAAGACTTCCCCATATTGAATGCCATCTAATTTTACATAGTCCTTTTCTATTGCGTTAAAAACACTTTCAATGTAATATGTATTTCCCTTCATGATTTGCAGTGGATCTATCACATTCATTCGATTTTGTAATTCGAGTAAGCGACCGGCTTCTGTTCTAATTGCAAGGTTAGAGCCGTCAACTTTTTCCACTGCAAATGTATTTGGGTCATCAAATACCCATTCATAACCGGGATTTATTTCAGGCTCAACCAAATACACAGCTGGCTCTCTCATTTTAAGAGACGAACCGTATTTTTTGAAATCACCCGGATTTACTTTGTAAATTTTGCGAACAAAGGGACACTCGACTTTCGGAAAATCACTTAGCATTTTTTCTCCTTAATTACATCACTGCCTGCCAAAAAAAAATTTCATTTTAACAGATTAAGTTTCACGCAAAGGCGCTAAGTCGCTAAGGGTTTATAAAAAATACCTTAGCTTTTATTTTCTTTCGCAATACTCCATTAAGACAAATATAATCTTTGCGTCTTGGCGGCTTTGCGTGAACCTACTTTTTTCCTTAATGTTTCAGTATTGACGAACGTTATGTTTTTGTAATTAAATTATTTTAATTTCACAAACGCCGAATACATCTTGCCCGTTGATGTCTAACTGGACATGCACATAATGCTTGATAGCCGTTGAGCTGATAAGATTACTTTTAGGAATGACGATTTGAAAAGGAAGAGAAATTACTTCCTTTGGTTCTAAGATGTAATCGTTAAATGTAATCTTTCCTACTTTATCAGTGGATTCTTTTGTAGTTTGTTTTTCTTTGAGTTCTTCCACCATGAGCATAGAAAGAATTACAGAGTCAATGGTTACTGGGTATTCGCCTCCCGTAAATGTAGCAACGCCTTTTACACTTTCTTGAACTGTTGCCTGCTCTTTAAGAAGTTTTACTTCTACTTTTGGAGAGCCCTTGCCTACCATACCTTTTAGTGAATCTAATAATCCCATATACATTCCATCCTTTTGTTTCTGCTAATTCTTTAGCTCTTTCAATTCCAAGTCAATCCTTTTTCAAGCGCTTCTATTTAGAAAATGGAAAGGTGATTATTTAGAAATCTTTTTATCCATTTAAATTCTTTTTAGAATTACTTCTTATTTAAAAATAAAATTTGCTCATCGAATACTCTTCATTAAACTATCATCTCAAATTTTTTCCAAGAGTCTCAGAAGAAACAGTTTTAGTCTTATTTTGAGACTAATTCTACTAAAAAATAGAAAAAAAATTGAGCACGGTATTTGCAATGTATAGTTCTGAGAGGAAAACTAAAATGAAAACTTCAATTAAATATTTACTAAACACTTCTTTCAATATATTTCAAAATAGAACCATTTCCAAAAGAACTATAATCGCTTTAATCATTCTATCGGTAACAATTGCCTGTTCACAAAATGGAAGCACAAAAGAAAATCTAAATGCAAACCAGGTAGCAGGAATTTTCGCTACATTAGGAAAGCCTAATGCAGTAGCAAGTTCATCAGAATTAAATTGTGCCCCGAGTTACTTAGCCTTCAATTTCAACTCAAACGAAAAGATTATCATTTCCTTTCCTGTTAAAAACGGAAATGATCCCTATGTAGGTGCCAAAGTTGAAATATACGATTCAAAAAATTCTTTGATAACCTCGGGCGTTACAGACTCGAATGGAATCTATACAGATACAGTTACCCTCTTTGATGGACAAAATCTATACGCAAAGGTAATTGCGATAGGTGTTCCTGCTGAACCTTTTTTAATTTATTCTAACGAGAAAAATACAATTAGTCAGTCCGGTCAGGTTCTCAACTGTAAAGCAGCTAACGCTGATTTGAGAATACTGACAGTTAGCGCCTTTGACAACAACGGTATACTCGCCATTACCCAGACCAACCAAACTGTTTCAACCAAGTTATTGCAAGCGGTTAATTTCGCGTTTCCAGAAACACAGGATATAAGAAAAACGCATCCAGAATATATTATGACTGGAGTTGACACAAATTTAAAGCTTTCAGAATTAGCAGACGTATGGGTAACATTTTTACATGAAGGAGCAGGCTATCGAAATTCATTTGGCTATTTTACTTATACCGATGATTCAAAACCTACATCGCCTTCTGCAGTAAATAAAATTGCTCTATTTCCTAACGCTTCTTATAAGAATAGTGGTGGGAACTTATCATCCGGTGATAAAGTTTTTCTGGGAAGATTTCCGGCTAACACAAGAATTGGTTTCTGGATTATTTCGGATGGCTGGGATGGTTCTAAAATAGTTGAAACGAAAAATAATATATTTTCCTTGCCAGAATTAAACAATGAAACAAATGCAGAATTAAAAAAACATCTCGCAATGCTCTGGTATGAAGATGAGAAAAAGATAATATTAGGTTTTGAAGATTTACCCAGAGATGCTGCCGTATGTGATCATGATTTTAATGATGTAGTATTTACTGTTACAGTCAATCCTGTGACTGCAATAAATTTAGATAATATAGTCAAAGTCCCGGGAATTGTTGACTCTGATGGAGATGGTGTTGCAGACAATAATGATCCGTTCCCGAATGATCCTAACAGAACGTATACTCGTTATTATCCTGGAAGCGATACCTATGCATATCTAGCCTTTGAAGATTTATATCCATCAAAAGGAGACTATGATTTCAATGACCTGGTTGTTTCCTTCAGGATAAAAGAAATTCTAGATAGAAATAAAAATGTCAAAGAATTTTCTGCGGAATTTAATTTGAAAGCAATGGGAGCAGCAAATCAAAATGGTCTGATGCTAATGCTAGAAACTATTGCAACTAACGTTGAATCGAGCCAGAGAACAGTAAATGGAATAATCAAAGACAATGCAATTGAGCCAGGTCATACAGATGAATTAGTGTTTAAAATAATCGATAACGCAAGAAATCAGATTCAAATTCCTTCCGGATTTGCATTTGCAAATACAATTACAGGATCTCCGCAAACAAATGGAGACAAAATAGTATTAAACGCTACGTTCGTAAATCCAATTATAGATTCATCTCCTTATAACCCATTCCTATTCAATGTAAAAACAAGATCAAAAGAAATTCATCTTCCAAATAAGAGACCGAGTTCCTTTTTCGATACTAAATTATTTAATACAGGAGATGATAAATCAAATCTACAGAATAAAATATTCTTTAAGGATAATAGCGGATATCCTTGGGCCATGCTAGTAGGTCCGGATTTCCAACATCCGTCCGAGAAAAGTTCAATAAAAAAAGCATATCCTAATTTTCAAAATTGGATCAACTCAAACGGAACCCTCTTTAAGAATTGGGTTACGAATAAGAGTGCAAATTTTATTTATAAATAGTAAAGCAAATGTATTTTTCTTGACCCCAGTGTATTTGAATTCAAACCTATCAATAGGATTAAAATGACAGATTGAATTGATATGATGCATAAATAGAAATGGCAGCTCACTTTCTCTATCTTTGCAATATTAGCTAAATCTAAATTATAAGGAATAAATTATGATTACTGGAAATTATTTTACAAACAACGAAGACTTACAGCTTCAATTCGAATCGATTATAGATTGGGAAGAAATTGTAAATGCATACGAAGACGGATTTACAGATGCAGAGGAATACAAAAAAACAGGAAACGACAAACTCTCGTTAGCCCCTTCATCTTTACAAGAAGCTATTGAATACTACAAAGCAACTCTCGAATCAGTCGGAGAGGTAATTGGAAATGAATTAGCTCCTAGAGCAGCAGAGATTGACAAGATTGGATTAAAATACGATAACGGCAAAGTAATATTTCCCGCTCCAATGCAAGAAGCAATGAAAGCAGTTAGAGAAGCAGGACTTCTTCCCTATGGAATCGGCAGAAAATACGGTGGACTTGGAATGCCAGCAACGGCTCAGGCGCTTGCAATGGAAATGGTTTCGCGCGGTGATGGAGCCTTTGGGATTGCTGCTGGATGTTTTAACCTTGCTGAGACTATCGAAAAATATGGTTCAAAAGAACAAATAGATAAATACGTTCCAAAGATGGCAGAAGGAACGTTATGCGGTGCTATGGCATTAACGGAACCTGATTATGGATCTGACTTACCGAATCTCCAAACCAAAGCAGTAAAAGACGCAAGCGGACAATGGCGAATAACCGGAACCAAACGTTTTATAACTCATGCCTGCGGCTTTGCGGAGTTTCCATCTGTTATCCTCACACTGGCTAGAACCGGTAGCCCGACCGGGGGAGCGCGTGGCCTATCCTTTTTTATTGTTAAGACAGAAGATGTATTTATCGCTTCCATCGAAAAAAAAATGGGACTTCACTCTTCTCCTACCTGCGAAGTGGTATATGACAATTCGCCAGCAGAATTAATTGGAGTAGAAGGTTATGGACTAGTAAAATACTCAATGGGCATGATGAACACGGCAAGACTCTCAATTGCCGCTCAGGCTACTGGCATTGCCTCGGCTGCTTATTTTGAAGCTAAGAAATACGCATCCGAAAGGAAACAATTTGGCAAGCTCATCGAAGAAATTCCCGCAGTCAAAAAAATGATAACGCATATGGATAGAGAAATTGCGGCTATGCGAAGTATACTTCTTGAAGCTTCTCGCTCGGTTGACTTATACCTCTGGAGAGAAGAGCATTTAAGACACAAAGCCGTTGACGAAAAAGAAATTAAAAAAGACGAGCAAATTAAATTCTGGGAAAAACTGGCAAATCTATTTACTCCCCTCTCCAAGTATTATATTTCCGAAATGGCAAATCGTATTGCGGATAACGCACTACAAATTCACGGAGGCTCTGGATACACAGAAGACTATGTGGTTTCTAAGATTTACCGCGATGCCAGGATCACAAACATCTATGAAGGAACAACTCAACTTCAAATCGTAGCCTGCATTGGTGGTGTTGTATCGGGTATGTCACCAACTGGTTTTTTACGTGCTTATTTAGATAAGGAAACTTCTAAGTTTGCGGCTACAGATCGTCTGCTTCGAGTAAGAAAACTATTTGAATCTATTGCCTCTTCTTTCTCCGAAATCAAAGATAGTGCCACAAGAGACTCTCTTGCCTTTGAAGTCGTAGAATCTACAGCAAGATGCATCAACGGAATTTTACTGGAAAGATCAGCCTATAGACTAACGGATAAACAAAAGTTCGACAGACTCGCATTAGCCGCTGAATACCATATAGACAGCCTTGCGATTCTAGAATCAAACCTAATCAAACTACAGGAAAGAGGAAAATTGGTAGCATAGAGTAATAAGATTGCCACGGAGACACTGAGTTTTTTTTAATATATTTATCTCAGTAAAATCAAGAGATAATTAACTTAACATCTCTGAGTCTCTGTGGCAAATGCGCCTAATCCATCACTCAATCTTTGTATTGTCCATTGCTAATTCTTTGTTGAGTCTAAGCAAATCTCTAAGTTTAGAAAGCTTTGGACTTGTTGAATCAAGTATCTCGCATTCTTTTAAAATTTCTTCTGCTCTTGAGAATGCTCCCAATTCTATTTGAATTTGAACGAGGTTGGTTAAATTTTTAAAGTGATTGGGGTTACGAATCCTTACCCGCTCAGCAAAATAAGCTGCTTTCTCAAATTTCTTTTCCAGTTTAAAAATATGACTTATTACAAATAGGAATTCAGTATCAGAAGGATTTTGATTGAAATAATCTAATCCATACTTAAGAGCATCTTTATAATTCTTTGCATTATAATTTTTGATTGCTAGATTCTTGATAGCTTTGCCATCGAAATCTTCTCCTTCATACTCGATCCGAATGAGCGAATAATCGTCCGTAATCGTTCCCTTTTCAGTTGTGATCTCATAAATTTTCTGTAAGTCACCTTCTGCCTGTATAACCGTTTTTAAAAATTCTCTTTCATCATAATTTATATTTCTATCCGTTGGTAAATGTTCTAATTTCTCTTTGAATTCAAAATCATCTCTTCCATCAGAGCCTATAAATAAAACATCTCCTTTTTTCATCTGGTAAAGATTCACGAAAACTCTTCTAGCGTTGATCGGACTTCCAAGCTTCGAAAAATAATTTTCATTTTCAATAAAATCACTTCTTCCATCTCGATATAGAACTGTCCAGGGATGCTCAGCGTTAATATAGTATAGCAAACCGGTATCCTCATCCATAAGCCCGATCACTGAGGATACTAACATACTGCCGTCAAAAGTCAGAAATACTTTATGGAGTTCAATGAATGCATTTTTTATCCACCTTTCCGGAGATTGATCTTTCATGTGGATACTTTGATTTGTCCGCTCAATTATCGAAAAGAATACAGAGCCAAACACAATCGCTCCCCCTGCTCCCTGTAAAGATTTTCCCATAGAATCACAATTAAAAAATAAAATATAATTTTTACCATTCAACTCCAAGTTTTGTGTATGACAGAGATCTCCTCCGATTTCATATTTCTTTCCGTGGAATTCAAATTTTTTCTTTTGACTGATTAAAAATTCTAATTTTACTTTATCACTCTTTCCATGATTAACAATGAATGGTTTTAATAATAAAGAAGTTAAAAAATAATCTCCATCCTGCTGACTCTTTAATACATTCACTGTATTCAGCGTCGATTGAAGCTCGGCAGTTCTTTCTTCCACCATTTGCTCTAGATGCTCTGAATATTCCTGGAGCTTTTCTTTTGACTCTTTAATTGATTTTACCATCGTATTAAAAGAGCCGGCGAGATATCCTATTTCATCCTGGACTTTGATTGGAACTGTAATATTCAAATCTCCAGCGCGCACTTTACGAAGTCCGGCAAGTAAATCATTGAGCGGAGAAACAAGCGCGCCCGAAAGAAAAATCGGCGTTCCAAAAAGAATTAAAACCATTGCTAACACTAGCGCATAAAATAGCTTAACCGCTTGCTCGTGAATAAACTTTCTATACTCCAAATAGGAAAATCCTATTTCATAGATTACGCCATTTTCTTTTCCTATAAAATGAAATGCGATGAATGCTTCTTTTGTATCCGAAGCTTCTCTAAATTTTCTATCCTCTACATTTTTCATTTTGATTAAAAATTCTAATATTTCTTTTTTTAATTCGACTCCTTCTTTAGTTGTCGTTTGCAAATGAGACTCTATGGCTAATTTGAATGGAGAAAAATCTTCCTTTTCTTTATTTAAAAAATCCACTAGCTTCACTCTAAAATCTTTATCAGCAAATCCTTTTACTTTGTTATAACGATAGAATAAAAATGTCTCCCTGGAGCGAATATACTCCAATACTTTTTTAGTAGAAGACTTATCATCGGGTGAAAGAGTATCCAAGTAAGAGAGGATAAGATTTATATAACCCTTTGCATTTTCATTTTCTTTTATTTTTATTGTTTGTAAATATTCTTTTAACTCGGAAGGTGTTAGGGATTGAGTTTCCAGGCTTTTTATTAGATAGGCATTGTTAGTCTCTGTCTTAAAACTTTGAATTGGCAATTCTTCTGAAAAATCCTTATAAATAAACTTAACCTGGTCTACTTCTGGCTTATATTCAATTATATAACGTAAATCTTTTGGTCTCTCGTCAGTGTAAAGAATCGAATTGAGTTCATTCAAATGCAATTGATCATATACTTTGTCCCTATCTTTAATCACTAAATTAGAAATTAAATTAAATAAAAGTATAAACGTCAAAAAGCTAACACTGATTATCTTCACAATAAAACTAGTTTTGTCATTTGTATTATTAATAAATACCATTAGGAAAATAAAAAATCCAATCGTAGCAATTACACAATAATAACTCATAAATACTTCTCGACTGATAATTCCCATGCGATTCATCAAGCTAAGTGGAATAGGAATAATAGAAATTCCAACTTGAGCTAATAACATAAGTAGATAAGCTTTGCGTAATACTCCCTTCGAAATAATTGCATACCAAAGGCATATCGCTGTAAAAAGAAAAACAATCAAAACCATCACAATACCGGCTAATTTCAAATAGTCAGGAATTTGCATTTCGTAATAATGAGCTTCGAAATCATAAACTAGACCCGGGGAATTTGACCAGAGAAGAAACAAGTATAAAATTAGCGCAATGGTAATTGTCATTTCTATGATAAAAAGAATCTTTGCAAAACGAGGATGCTTTACTTCGGGGAAATGTAAAATAAATTGAGTGTGTAAGACATTACTTAAAACCATTACTGAAATAGAAAGCATTCTAGGGATCGCAGAAGGGTAATAGGTAGTTTGCGAAAGAGTAAAACCCAATGCAAACACAGACGATACAAGGCTAATGTAAAACAATAAATTGGCACCTTTCGTTTTATTCGAAAGAGAAAAGAAAAATATTGCGCAGGCAACC
>Ga0075163_10008539_pt1 | contig 13484 bp, 15 predicted proteins | sample JI1023141ADNA_FD_71478 | JGI IMG/M metagenome (GOLD analysis project Ga0075163, IMG submission 71478) | Wastewater effluent complex algal communities from Wisconsin, to seasonally profile nutrient transformation and Carbon sequestration -... | ecosystem: Engineered > WWTP > Effluent > Algae...
CTATGCCGCTGCCGTGGTCGGCCCTGGAAATCTCAACGTCGAGCTGCGCCGCGTCACCGAACAGGTCGTACCCGATGGCGTGATCGGCTTGTGCGGCGCTGAGCGTCCTCAGTACGTGGCGTTGGCCTACGACGAGCGTGCGACGGTCGTCACCCTGCTTGTTTTCTCCGGCGATGAGCCGCCAGGCCCTCAAGCGATGAACAGTCGCGTGTGCGCGCGGTTTGGCTACGCAGCGCCTGAAGGTGCGCGTACGCGCGAAGGTGTGGTGCTTTAGTCGGGCTTGCCGATCGGTTTGATCGGTTCGCCTAATTCGTAGAACTCTGTGCCTTTGTCGGTCTGCATCAGCAGGTAGCGCTTATCGTTCTCGGGATATGAGACGACATCTATGGGCCGATCCTCACCGCCCATCAGGTAGACGCACTCTTCGTCGAACGTGTTGCGCAGCAAATGCGGCACTGACGGCGTCGCAAAGCCCATGAAGTCGCCGGGGCCAACTTCGGAAGTCTTGCCATCAATGTCCGCCATCGCGCGGCCGGAGACGATGTAGATCCATTCCTCTTCGAGCATGTGCGCGTGATAGGCGAAGCTATCCTTGCCGGGCGGCAGCTTCACCAAGCTCACGTGCGCGCGGCTCATACCGGCCAGGCGCGAAAGGCCTGCGGCGCGAAACAGTGAGTTCGCGTTGAGCTTCTGCGTGAAGGGCCGCATGGCGGCCGGAATTTCGCTGGAGCGCCAAAGCGCCTTCTTCGACTCAGCCATGGCTTCACCTCGTGCGGAAATCTATCCTACAGCGAAGCAGCGGCGCGATAATGTGTCGTGAGGTTAGAACTGCACTGGCTCGTAAGGGCGCCACTCGCCCCCCAGCAGCAGCTCAAGCGGGCGGAACTCGGCCTTGTATTGCATCTTGTCCGAGCCTGGGATCCAGTAGCCGAGATAAAGATAGCCGAAGCCTGCGGCGCGGGCCTGTTGGATGTGATCCAGGATGATGTAGACGCCAGGGCTGCGGCGCGCGTCTTCAGGATTGAAGAACGAATAGACCATCGAAAGTCCGTCCCCGAGCGCGTCCACCAAGGCAGCGGCAGCGAGTTCGCCTTTGTTCGGGCCGTCGCTGTACCGATATTCGACGATGTGCGTGTGGACGGCGGACTCCTCCACCATGGCGGCGAAGTCCGTAAAACTCATTTCAGCCATGCCGCCGTCGGCGTGACGGGACGCGAGATATCGGCGCAGCAGACGAAATTGCTCTTCCGTGGCCTGCGCCGGGCGAAGCGTACGCGTGAGGTCGGCGTTGCGCAGCATGATCTTGCGCCACCGGCGCGTGAACTCGAATTTCTCAACCGGCACGCGCGCAGAGATGCACGCGTCGCAGGCGTCGCATGAAGGTCTGTAAGCAATGTTCTGCGAACGCCTGAAGCCCGCGCCAGTGAGCACATCGTGTAGTTCGCCGGCATCGAGGCCATCGAGCGCAGTGAAAACTTTGCGCTCTTTCCGGCCCGGCAAGTACGGACACGGAGACGGCGCAGTCAGAAAGAAGCGCAGATTCTTGGTTGGAAATGGCTTCGTCACGTCACGAACATGGTCGCCGAACCTTTCACGGCGTCAAGACAGCTCACGCATTGCACGCTGTTAGACTTAATGAAGCCTTGTCAGTTCCGAGCCCCGTCTAAAAAACTTTCCACAGACCACGATTACCTCTCTGAATTGGGGAAATCTCTGTTATCGTCGTGTCATCTGCCGTGCGGACTGGGGGAGCTGTTCGGCCCGAAGCAGACGGAGAGCGTCCATGACGCAGCCTGTGACGGCCATTCTTTCACGCCAAGGCGAGCTTGCCGCTAAGGCGCGCCAGTTCACGAACGACACAAACGAAGCCAGCCTGCTGGTGGGGCGCGTAGTTTCCCGAGCGCTAAGTACGTTCAAAGGCACAGAGGCCGAGGATATCATTACGCATGCGATGCGGCGCGATCTCGACCGGCTGATCGAGCAGCTGAAGAAGGCGCGCCACTAAGCGGCGATGCGCTCTGCGCGTCCGAGTGGATCTGGCAGGGCCTCGCCGTCAGCCACGAATTGTAGCGACACCGAATTGATGCAGTAGCGCAGGCCGCCGGCCGCACGCGGGCCGTCCGGAAAAACGTGGCCCTGATGGCTGTCGCACCGCGCGCAACGCGTCTCGATGCGCCGCATGCCGTAGGAATTGTCTTCAATCCCAAGGACGTGCTGCGGGTCGATAGGGCCGGTGAAGCTGGGCCAGCCCGTGCCGCTTTCGAATTTTGTATCCTGGCGAAACAGCGGCAGCCCGCAGAGCCGGCAGCAATACACACCGGATTTCTTCTGATTGAGCAGGCCGCCGCAAAACGCCGCTTCAGTGCCGTGGTGCAAAAGCACGCGGCGCTCCTCATCCGTGAGACTGGCCTCTAAGCGCGCGCGCTTGGTGGCGCTTGGTGGGGTGAGATCGAAGCCGGAGGCTGAAATTGTCATGGGACCTAACTTGGTGAACGCCGCCAAGTTCGTCCAGGCCGAGGTGTGGGTTACACGACGCCGTCGCTTCCGCCGTAGAGCTTGCTCAGATGCGAGACCAAGCTTTTGGCCCCGGCGCTGATCTGATCGTCGCTGAACTTGGTGCGGAGTTGGCGGGTGGCGTCGGCCAGCCCCTTCGGCTGGTACGCCAGCTTGCGTTTGTACGTCTTGGCGATGTGTTCGATCAGCAGATCGGCCTTCTCATGTGACGGGCCCATGATCGGCCTCAGGGTTTGCTCGAGTTCGCGCACCAGCGGATCGCCTTTCGGCTTCGCAGCCTCCTTCGGGGTGGGCAGCGCGGCAGCGAGCAGGGTTTTATCGGTATGGTCTCGAGCGAGCTTGAAGATCTTGCGCACCTCGACGCGCGAGCGGCGTCCCAGAGCGGTGCGAAGGAGCTTGGCGTCGGCGGGCTTCAATGTCACGGCGCGGCCCGCCGGAGAATGGCCGCCGCGGCGCGGGCGAGTGATTCTTTGGCGGGGCGTCCGCCCACGCGCATCATTGCCGTGACATTGATCGGGTTGGCGGCGAAGCGCTCAGTCGGCGCTGAACGCAGAACGGCCGAATAGGGCACCTCGTCTGGAAGCAGCGCGCCGCCGAAGAAGGGCGCGTTCTGGATCTCCGCACGGGTCAGCGTGTCGGCGTCGCCAGTTTCCCCGGAGCGCGTGCGGTCGTTCACACCGTTCAGGAGCACCGAGAATTCGTTGGGCTGCAACGGCCTTCCCCTGACCTCACGCACGACATGCTCAAGCATGTTCAACCCGGTGAGCGAATAGCGCTCTGGGCGCACCGGGGCGACGATGTGGTCCGCTGTTGTGATCGCCAAACGGGTGAGAAAGGTCGCGCAAGGGTTCGAGTCGATAATCACCGCGTCAGAGCGGGCGCGAAGCGCGGCCACGAGTGCGCGAAAGCGGGTGAAGGCTTCGGCTTTGTCTCGATCGGGGCGCGTGTCGAGCGTGAATTCGAACAAACGCTCGTCGCCAGCGACAAGTTCGAAGTTCGGCGCCTTGTTGCCGCGCTTGACGCGATTGAGCGGGATCGAAATGGCGCCAAAGTCGCTGGCAGGTATCGAATGATCGCCGCGGGCGTTGAGGATGCCATAGAGCGTGTGGTTGCGGTCGCGGATGCGATTGCGTTCACCCGGTGAGAGAAAATACTGCGTGAGGTTATGCTGCGGATCGAGGTCGATGAAGCTGATCGCGCGCTTGTCGGCGAGGTGAGCCGCCGCAAACAGGTTGGCCGCTAGCACCGTTTTGCCGACACCGCCCTTGATGTTGAGCATGGCGATGACGCGCCCGCGCCCACTCGCCGTGCGCGTTCGTTCGATGATCTTGGCGAGTGTCTCGGACCGCGCCCCGCGCCTCAAGTCGATGAATGTCGAAGGATCGAGCGTCTGATTGAACCAGGACTCGGCCGCGAGATCGGCTGTCTGCACCACCACGATCGTGCGGCCATTGTTCAGAGCCGCGGCAACTTCGCGGCGAATCCACGCGCTCTCCTGCGAGGCCGGCGATGCAAGCACGATGACGATGCCCGCCTGGCCGACCGCCTGAACCAAAGTCCCCAGCTTGTCCTGGACGCGATGCTCAGGGCCCGAAGCCTGCACCGTCCAACCATGTTGTTCGAGTTCGGCGGCTATGGATCGTGCGGCGCCTGCGTCGTCCGGTTCGAAGGCGAGATACGCCGCGATTGCCATGAAATTGTCCCGTCCCGCCCCTGTGGCGCGAACCTAGTCGGGGGCATTACGCCTTGGCAATGCTGCAGCGCTCCCCAACCAGGCGCGGCCCGTAGCAGGAACCCATTGGTCACACCAAGACTTCGCCAGCGATGCCGGATCCGGTTCTTCTTGAGATGTTTCAGCGCTTGGCGATGGCGCTGGGGATCGGCTTTTTGGTCGGTGTCGAACGCGGCTGGAAGCATCGCGACGCGCCGGATGGCATGCGTGCGGCGGGTTTGCGGACACACGCGGTTGTTGGGCTGATGGGCGGCGTCGCTGGCGCACTGCTTCCGGCGGTTGGGCAGATTGGATTCGCTGCGCTGACGCTGCTTTTCGGCGCCGCCTTCGTAACCTTCAAAGTGCGAGAGAGCCAACGCGACAATGATGTTTCGGTGACGGGTACGATCGCTGGGCTCTTGGTGTTCGCGCTCGGCGCCTATTCGATGTTCGGTGATTTGCGCATTTCTGCGGCAGTAGGCGTCACGCTCGTCGGCCTACTCGCGTTCAAGAGCGCACTGCACGATTGGCTCGATAGGATCACATGGAAGGAGCTGCGCTCCGCGCTGCTCATCCTTGGCGCCACCTTCATCGCGTTGCCACTGCTGGCCGACACCACGGTTGATCCGTGGGGTGCGATCAATCCACGTGAGCTGTGGCTGCTGACCATACTCGTCGCGGGCGCATCCTTCGCCGGTTACGTGGCGGTGCGTGTGCTCGGCAACGACGTTGGCGTACTGGCTGGCGCAGCTGCAGGCGCTCTTGTGTCGTCCACGGTCGTGACGGCGGAGCTGGGACGGCGCGTCAAAACCGGAGAGACGCACGCAATGGTCGGCGGCGCAGCGGCGGCTATAGCTGCTGCGATCAGCGTCGGTCGCGTGATCGCACTACTGGCGATCACCGCGACTCCAGTCGTGCCAGAGGCGGGACCAGCACTTGTGGCTGCGATGCTGGTGTTTGGCGGCTCGGCCTTCGCGATGCGCTACTTTGACCGCGAGGGCGATAGCGCCGACTCTTCGCAAAAGCTACGCAGCCCGCTCGATCTTGTTTCAGTGTTTCAGTTCGCAGCGTTTTTGGGTGCGGTGATCATTGTTGGCCGCATAATAGCGGATGCTTACGGCCAAGCCGGGTTGCTTCCGTTTGCGGCGACTGCGGGTTTGGCCGACGTCGATGCCGTTACGCTCGCTACCGGCAGCTTGGTTCGCGGCGGACTGGAACCTACGATTGGTGCACACGCAGTGATGATCGCTGTGCTGATGAATACGTTGGCGAAGGGCGTGATCGCGTTTTTCACCGGCGGCTGGCGCTACGCGGCGCTCTATTTCGCGGCGGCCTTGGCCGCAACAATTGCCGCAGCGGCGGTTTGGTTCTTGGTCACCCCGCTGATTGCGCCCATGTTTGGTGAGCAGGTGCAGCAAGAGGCCTCGCTTGCCGCGCCGATGTTCGGCTAGGGTTCGGAACGATGAAGGAAAAATGGACCCCCGCAGGTTGGCGTTCGCTGCCGGCCAAGCACATCCCGACGGATTATCCGGACCCGGCGGCGCTGACGCGCGTCGAGCAGCAGCTCCGCTCGTATCCGCCGCTCGTGTTCGCGGGCGAAGCCCGCAAGCTTAAGGCGGAGCTGGCGCAAGTGGCGGCCGGTAAAGCGTTCCTGCTGCAAGGCGGCGACTGCGCCGAGAGCTTCAAAGAATTTCACCCCGACAACATCCGCGATACCTTCCGCACACTAATGGCGATGAGCGTCGTGTTGACGTTTGCGGCATCGCGCCCTGTTGTGAAGGTCGGGCGGATCGCCGGCCAGTTCGGCAAACCGCGCTCCGAGCAGATCGAAACGCAGGACGGTGTGACGCTCCCCTCTTATCGGGGTGACAACATCAACGGCATGGAATTCACGCCGGAATCGCGCGTGCCGGATCCTGAGCGTTTGGTGAAGGCCTATTCGCAGTCCGCGGCGACGTTGAACCTTATCCGCGCGTTCGCAAACGGCGGTTACGCCGATCTGCACAATGTGCACCGGTGGATGGTCGGCTTTGTGGCCGACAGTCCGCAAGGCAAGCGCTACCAGGAAATCGCGGACCGCATTTCGGAAGCGATCGACTTCATGGAAGCGTGCGGGATTACGCCCGATAGCGTGCCGCAGATGAAGCAGGTGCAGGTCTATACCAGCCACGAAGCGCTGCTACTGGGCTACGAAGAGGCCATGACGCGCGTCGATTCCACGACGGGCGATTGGTATGATACCAGCGCGCACTTCGTGTGGATTGGCGACCGCACCCGTCAGCCGGATGGCGCGCACGTCGAATTCATACGCGGGATCAAGAACCCGATCGGCATCAAGTGCGGGCCGTCGCTTGAGCCTGATGAATTGTTGAAGCTGATTGATATCTTGAATCCGAGCGACGAGGCCGGGCGCATCACGCTCATCGCACGCTTCGGTTCCGACAAGGTTGAAGCCGGGCTTCCGAAGCTGGTTCGTGCGGTGACCAAGGCGGGACGCAATGTCGTTTGGTCGTGCGATCCGATGCACGGCAACACGCTGAAGACAGCATCAGGCTTCAAGACGCGGCCGTTCGACCGCATCCTGGCGGAAGTGCGCGCGTTTACGGATATTCTGCCGGCCGAGGGCGCCTATCCAGGCGGCGTGCACGTTGAGATGACGGGTCAGCAGGTCACCGAGTGCTTGGGCGGCGCTTCAATGGTGACTGAAGAGGACCTCTCCAGCCGCTATCATACGCACTGCGACCCACGTCTGAACGGCACCCAGGCGCTCGACCTTGCCTTCCTCATCGCCGAGCAGCTACGTGGCGCACGCGAGAATGGTCGCAAGGCGCAGGCTGGCTAGATGAAATCGCTTCGTATCGCAGTGCAGATGGATCCGATCGAGAAGATGATCGTGAACCATGACACTTCGCTTGCGCTCATGGTCGAAGCACAGTCGCGCGGACACGAGATTTGGTGGTTTACGCCGAACGATGTGTTTTACGACACCGGCGTTGTGAAGGCGCGTGCACGGCAAGTGTCGGTGAGCCTCAACGAGGCCAAGCATTTCGAGCCGCTGGCGACAGTTGTGCGTCCGGTTGACGACTTTGACGTCGTGTTGGTGCGTCAGGATCCGCCCTTCGACATGGGTTACGTCTCCAACACGTATTTGCTGGAGTTGGTGAAGACTCTGGTGATCAATCCTCCGGTCGGCATCCGCAACATATCCGAGAAGATGTCGATCCTGCATTTTCCCGAACTGACGCCGATTACCTGGGTTGGCCGCGATATTGACGCCCTGGAGGCGTTTGCGAAGCGCTTCGATCAAGTCGTGCTCAAAATCCTCTTCATGATGGGCGGTGAAGGCGTCATCAAACTTTCGGCGAGCGACGCGGATTTCAAGGCCAAAGCTAGTGTGTTCATCGCCGCGGCGGGGCGTGAGCCGATCCTGGCGCAGGAGTTTCTGCCTGCCGTGTCCGGCGGCGATAAGCGCGTGTTCGTGCTGAACGGCGAACCTTTCGCGGCGCTAAAGCGCTTGCCGAAGGCGGGCGATTTTCGCGCAAACCTCGCCGTTGGCGGTCAGGCAGCGGCAGGCGAGCTCGATGACGACGATCGCGCCATTGCGGCTGCAGTCGCACCGTTGTTGAAGCGCGAAGGCATTGTGTTTGCGGGCCTGGATGTGATCGCGGGTAAGCTGATCGAGATCAACGTGACCTCGCCGACCTTGGCGCAGGAGCTAAAGCGCCTCTCAGGTCTCGATCTACCGAAAGCGTTCTGGGATCGCGTCGAGGCGCTTTTCTAGTGTTCGCTGCGCGCGAGACGCAGGAATTCCTCGCGCGTCCTTGGGTCGTCACGCACCACGCCCATTAGACGCGAGGTCACCAGATGCGAGCCGGGCGTGTTGACGCCGCGCATGCTCATGCACGAGTGCTCGGATTCAATCATCACGCCGACGCCTTGGGGATGGAGGATTTCGTGAATCGCGTCGGCGATCTCTGCCGTGAGCTTCTCTTGTATTTGTAGGCGCCGCGAGAACGCGCTAACTACGCGCGCAAGCTTCGAAATGCCGACAACGCGGTTGGTGGGCAGATAGCCGACATGCGCTTTGCCGATGAACGGCAGCATGTGGTGTTCGCAGAAGCTGACGACACGGATGTCACGCAGCACGACGAGCTCATCATAGCCGCCGACCTCTTCGAAGGTCTTTTCCAGATATTCGCGCGGGTTTTCGGCGTAGCCGGCAAAGAGTTCGCGATACGATCGGGCGACGCGCGCGGGTGTTTCGAGCAGGCCTTCGCGGTCGGGATCGTCTCCGGCCCACTCGATCAAAACGCGGACGGCAGCTTCGGCTTCGGCTTGTGTGCGTTTGGTTGGCATAGGCCCAACATAGCCCGCGCACCGGCCGAGGCCATCCCTACGTCGCGAATGTCATGATCAACACGATGGCCGCGATGTTGAGGCCAAAACCCACAGAGAGCATGCGCTTGAGAGTTACCAAGCCGGACGAATATGCAATTGCATTGGGTGCGGTGGCCACTGGGAGCATGAATGCGAAGCTCGCAGCAAGCGCGACGGGGAAGGCCAGCTGCTGAAGTGGCGTCCCGGTCGCGGCGGCGACAGCGGCGACCACCGGGAGCATCGATGTCAGCGTCGCGACATTGCTGGCGAGTTCGGACACCAGAATTGTCGTCACCACTAAGAGCGCGACAAGAGTGAACGCTGACAGGCCATCGAGTCCGCCGATCCATTCGCCGATCCAAGCCGCGAGACCCGTGCTTTCCATGCCGGCGGCGAGAGCAAGGCCGCCGCCGAAAAGGATCGCAATCCCCCACGGAATGCGTTCCGCAGTTCTCCAATCGATCAACTTTTCGCCGCGGCCCCGGCCAGACGGTATAAAGAAAAGCAACAGAGCCCCGGCAATGGCGACGCCTGTATCGGTGAGCGCCGAAAGGCCGGGGAGTTCGGCGATTTGAACGCGAAACATCCAGCCAAGCGCGGTCAGTGCGAACACAGCGCCAATGCGCATTTCAGGGCGTGTCATAGGACCGAGCGCTTTGAGTGCGTCTTTTACGATGGCGGCGATCGCCTCAAAGCGCGTGTGGCCTTTTCCGAACAGCGGCCAGCACAATAGCAACCACGCGGCTGGCAGCATTAGCAGCATGATCGGAATGGCATGTGTCATCCAATCAATGAAGGCGATGGGTTCGCCGGCGCGCTCAAAGAACGCCATAGCTATGAGGTTGGTGGGTGTGCCGACAGGCGTGCCGATGCCGCCAATGGTGGAGGCATGCGCGACGCCAAGCGTCAATGCGCCACCGAGCGCGAGATCAGGCTTGCCGCCGCCAGACATGGCGCGCGCGGCGCCGATGGCGATGGGGGCCAGCATCAATGTTGTCGCCGTGTTCGAGATCCACATCGAGATCAGCATCGACGCGATCATGAAGCCGCCGACGAGCGCGACGGGCCGGCCACCAGCGATTGAGGCGATCGAAAGGGCTATGCGTTCATGCAGGCGCCAGCGCTCGACGCAGGCGGCGAGGATGAAGCCGCCAATGAACAGAAACACGATTGGGTCGGCGTAGGGCGCAGCAGCATCCTTCATGCTAATCGCACCGAGAAGCGGTAGGGCGGCAAGCGGAATGAGCGCCGTCGCGGCGATCGGGATCGCCTCGGTGACCCACCACACAACCATGAGCGCCGCGAGCGAGACCACGCGCCATGCTTCTGGGGATAAGCCGTCGGGCGCAGGCAGGAGTTGCAAGCCAATCGCGATCATGGGCCCCAGGACAAGCCCAACGCGGCGGCCAGAGCGGCCAAAGCCGGTCTCCTCGCCTGCGATATTCTCGTCGGTCATGGCATTTCCCCCGCATGCCGGATTTGACACCGGCTTTTCCGCCTCATACCTCAGCGCTTCTTCTTTGGAAGCCTCAGTTGCCCCTGTGGTGGAATTGGTAGACGCGCCGGACTCAAAATCCGGTACCGCAAGGTGTGTCGGTTCGACTCCGACCGGGGGCACCAGCCTACGCTCGCTGACGCGACCTTCGGCTGGCTTACGCCGAGAACGTTCACCATCCGAAAGCAGATTGCGACGCTCGCGCGCGATGACGGCCTGGCCCGAAGCGTGCTAGCGCCGGGGCATGCTGAACGGAATTAAAGAACGCATGATGTCGGCGGCTCGCAGCCCACATGCGGAGCGCGTGCTGTTCTTGGTTTCGTTCGCGGAGAGTTCGTTCTTTCCTCTGCCTCCGGATTTGCTGCTGGGACCGATGTCTGCGGCGGATCCAAAGAAATGGCTGCGTTACGCGATCGTGTGCGCGATTGCTTCTGTGCTCGGCGGCATTGCCGGATATGCGATCGGGCATTTCTTCCGCGAATGGCTGCTGCAGTTCGATACTTTCCAAGGCCAGCTTTCGACCTTCCAAATGGCATTCGCGTGCTGGGGCCTGCTGATCATCCTGGCCAAGGGTCTGACGCCGGTCCCCTATAAGCTCATTACCATTGCAGCCGGCTTGGCGTCGTTTTCCCTGCCGGTGTTTATCGTGGCGTCGCTCATAACCCGGGGCGCTCGGTTTCTAATCGTTGCTTGGCTGTTTCAGAAATTCGGACCGCAGATTGCGCCGGTCATGGAGAAGCGCCTCGGGCTCGTCTTGCTGGTGGTCGCGCTCGTAGTTGCGGCGGGTCTCGCGTACATGCTGTTTGGCACGCACGGCGGGACGGCATCGATCTGCCCGACTTGGGTGGCGAACTTGCCCGGCGCCGGCTCGAACTAAACGCGGCGGCGCGCCGCAGACTGTGGCCGCATTTTCAGGCTAGGATCGGGACATGGTTTCTCGTCTCCGCCCGATCTGGCCCATCCTGACGCTACTCGCCTCCGGCGCGATGTTGGCGACGGCCATCCTCTACTTCCAAGGCATGCAGGGTCTGCAGCCGTGTGCGCTCTGTTTGAAGCAGCGCGAATGGCATTGGGGCGTTGTCGCGATTTCGGTGCTCGCTCTGATCGTCACCCGCTTTCGCCCGGGCTGGACGAGTTGGGCTATCGTTGCGATTGGGCTCGTACTGCTCGGTAGCGCTGGGATGGCTGGCTATCACGTCGCGGTCGAGCATCACTGGGTCATCGCGCAGTGCGATGTCGGCGGCACAGTGAACCCCGGTGATCTCAGCTTCGACAATCTTGGCCAAGCTTTGCACCCGCCGCGTTGCGATGAAATTGCTTGGTCGATGTTCGGAATTTCGATGGCTGGCTACAACGCCATCGTTTCCCTGGTGCTGGCGCTCGCGAGCTTCTACGTGGCGCTCGCCGGAAAGCGCGAACAATGAGCCGGTCCCGTCCGCCGATGCCTGGTGAGAATGTCGAGAAGCGCAGGCTTGATGAAATGATCCGTGTTGATCACGCGGGCGAGTATGGCGCAGTCCAGATTTATCGCGGCCAAAAAGCCGTGTTCAGCCGGATCCAAGGCAAGTCGCACGCCGCAAAGCTCATCGCCGAGATGGAAGCTGGCGAGCAGGAGCATCTGAAGACGTTCGATCGTCTGATTGCTGAACGGCGTGTGCGGCCAACGCTCATGGCGCCGGTTTGGCGTGTAGCTGGCTTTGGCTTGGGCGCCATCACTGCGCTCATCGGCGAAGAAGCGGCGCACGCGTGCACTGAGGCGGTCGAGGAAGTGATTGAGAAGCACTACGGTCACCAGAGCGATGAACTCCAAGGTGTCGATGCCGAGTTGAAAGACGTTGTTGAGCGCTTTCGTGAAGACGAACTCGCCCACAAGGACACCGCCGTCGAACAGGGCGCGCATCAGGCGCCCGCGTATCCAGTGCTTTCGGCCGTGATCAAATTTGGCTGCCGCGCTGCGATCCGGATCTCGGAAAAAATATGAGCGCCAAAGTGCGCGCTGCGCGCCCAGACGATCTGGACACGGCCGCCGCAGTGCTGACGGATGCGTTCGTCGATGAAGCGGGCCTCAATTATTGGCTGAAGCAGGACGCGACCAAAGAGCGCCGGCGCCGCAAATTCTTCGACGCCGTGCTTGGCAACATGCTGCACCCAAAGCGCGAGGTATACGTCGCCGAGAGCGGCAGCGCGATGACGGGCGCCGCGATCTGGCTGGGTCCAGGGTTGAAGGCGTTCGATTTTCCGTGGTGGCGTGAGCTCTATTACACGCCGCTTTTCCTCTCGATCGCGGGCGCTTCCGGGTTGCAGCGGGCTCAGGACCTGGGTGCGCGACTAACGTCGTGCCATCCCGCCGTGCCACATGCGCACCTGCAGTTTCTCGGCGTTTCAGGCGCGGCACAGGGACAGGGTGTTGGCTCAGCGATACTCAAGGAGACTCTGGCGCCGCTCGATGCAAGCGGGACGGTTGGCTATCTTGAGGCGTCGACTGAACGCAACGTTGCGCTCTATGCGCGGCACGGCTTTGAAGTGACGAACGAGTTCGATCTGCCGGGGCTACACTTTTGGTGCATGACGCGGATGCCGCGTTAGTCGCCGGGCTTTTCGCCGGCGGATTGTTCTTTCGTTTTGAGCGCGTCGGCGAGGCGCGTTTTTGCGCTGCCGGGTTTAAGTGGCTTCTGCTGGCTCTCGTGCGGTGACCAGCCGGTCGCGGTCAGTATTTCGAAGGTGGCGCGGACTCGGTTGTCTTCGTCGGCGTAGCGCTCGCGGTAGAGGTCGAAGGCGCGCGCGAGGATGCGGCGGCTCAGGGCGCGTGGGTTGCGTTCGCGGAGTGCCGAGGTTTCGCCCATGGCGCGTAGATCAGCCAGCAAGCGCATTGGTTCGCCATAGCGGACAGTGACGACATCGCGGTCAGCGGCGGGAAGCGCGTAATCAGCGCGTTGGAGGAGGCCGGCAACGTCTTGCAGATCGGCGAAGGGGGAAATGCGCGGGCCTGCGCCTCCGGTGAGTTCAGATTCTGCTTCGATCAGCGAGAGGCGAAGTTCGCTGAGCGTTTCGCCGCCGAAGAGTGAGGCGAGCAACAGGCCATCGGGCTTTAGCGCGAAGCGAAGCTGGATCAGTGCGCCGGGAAGATCGTTGATCCAGTGCAGCGCCAGCGGTGAGACGATGAGTTCGAACGAGCCGGGCGCAAATGGCAAGTGCTCGGGATCGACGAAATCGAGATCGGTTTCGAGGATTGAGCCGATGCGGGCTGAAAGTTCGGGGCGAGCGCGCACTTCCTCCGAGAAAAGCCCACCGCCGCCGAGGGCGAGCACACGTGGGAACGGGCGTGGGATTGCTTCGAGGCGATCGGCTAAATCCGCTGCCACGCGTTCGTGCAAAAACGACGCGTCG
>Ga0075163_10008540_pt1 | contig 13483 bp, 15 predicted proteins | sample JI1023141ADNA_FD_71478 | JGI IMG/M metagenome (GOLD analysis project Ga0075163, IMG submission 71478) | Wastewater effluent complex algal communities from Wisconsin, to seasonally profile nutrient transformation and Carbon sequestration -... | ecosystem: Engineered > WWTP > Effluent > Algae...
GTCTGCCCAGAACTGGTTTAAGCTATTAATTTCATGTCCCCTATGATGCAAGTTTTTTGCTGTTTCACTAGCAATATAACTCAAGATGCCTATCGAAAAAGTGTAATAGCTCATTAAAGAAATCTGTTTTGCCACAAAGCTATTAAATGGTTTTGTTAAATTAATTTTACTTACTAATATAATCACTACATAAAACAAAACCGCTTTTAAAATGGAGATCATCAAGATGAAACTATACATACTGAAAAAAGCCAGTTTGCTTTTTGCATACATTTCGCTTAGATCCAATTTTTGATATAAATTTTGTACAAATTCCGGCTTGTATAAGCTGACAATAAAATTTACTATCAAACCTCCTGCTTCAATGCATAAGCCAACAAAGATGATCCAAGAAACGATCTTTAAGATCGTAAATACAACATTGTTTGTTTTTGACATAGCTAATAAAATTAGAGTTTATGTGGCAAATATAATAAATAATTATTGATAAACAATAAAAATGCATTAAATATCAATTAATTCATTAAATCGTCTTTTGAACGATTATGGAGTTACTCGAAGTTTGTATGTTTACCTAGCCATGCTGACTGCGGAAGCAACCCTGTTCTTTTCCGTTAAGGATAAGCGTTGGCCTAGCTAATACTTTGATATTACCGCCGGTTTTTAGCTAGATCAAGTTATAGATATAAAGGTACCTTGTAACAGTGGTGTTTAATTAATGTTAACGGATCTTTGTATTTCCTTGTTCTACAATTTCGTTTGAAAGTAATTGTTTAATAAAATCAAAGTTGGTAGAGTTGTCATTTTTGATTGTAAAAAAGTATTTAGTCTGCCAATTTTGAGTTTTTTCTGCTTGCTTACTTGTGGCAATATCCCAAGGTGGATAAACTCGAATTCCACGTTTCCCTTCTTTTCCATTTCGAGTGATAATTCCCTTTTCAGCCAAAATAAGTTTTGGAAAAACAAATTGCCCTAAATTGTCGCCGCTTCTTGCTGTTATTATTACAAGATCTAGGTTGTCTTCAAAGTCAAAGGGTTGAGTTATTCCGTCTTTGTTTCTTTTCCATAGTGTTACAAATTGTCCTGATTTTGTTGGCGTAATTTTAGAAATTCGGTGTTGAATTATCTTTCCATTAATAACAAACGAACATGCCCCATACTCTACACTTTCTAAATTTTGTTTCAAATTCGTTAATTCAAAACCACATTTATCATAAACTAATTCTTTTACAACTTTAAGGTCGTTATGAATTAGGGTTAGTGTTGTCAAAGTGTTTTCGGTTGTCATGCTACATGGATTCTTTTTTTTATAAAACGATTCTTTGCTTTTCGTGTTTGAGTGTTACAAGTATTGCTGTTAGCGGTTCTTTGTTTTTTTATTCAGTTTATCTGCCGTAATTATTCTGTTGGTAAAGGAATTAATTGTTAGTGTAATGTTTCTTTTGTTATTTGAAATGTATATGTTTTTCCCTGTCTTTTTAAAATGGGTTTCATCTGTTTCCTTTATAATTGTAAAAACCAGTTCTTCAATTTTGGTTTTAGAAAGTTTTATATTCAATTTCTTATTAATTCTTTCATAAACAAGTTCAGTGTAACAGATGTTGTTTAAAATTTCATTTTTAGAGTTGCTCATTTTACTTTTTTACAATGCTTAAACTTACATGTCAATGATGTATTAGAATTTGATAGGTCGTTGGATGATCACGTTTATCGATCTTCCTTTTTTGAATATTTCAAGATCACACCTCCCGTTAAAAGCGGTTGTGTTGAAACGAGCGATAAATTTTTAGAAGAAATACTTTGTTTGAAAAGTGGCCTTCCACTTCCTAAAATAACCGGCGCTATCCCAATGCGATATTCGTCAAATAGATCATCATTTATAAATGTCTCTGAAAGGTTCGCACTCCCAAAAACGTACATGTCTTTTCCTCCTTGTTCTTTAAGTTTTTTTATTTCGTCTGAGGCGTTTTCACCAATAATTGTAGTGTTGTTCCATTCAGCAGATCTTAAGGTCTTAGAAAAAACAAGTTTTGGTATTTTATTCATCAATTTCGCAACTTCTAATTCAGCAGCTTCTCCTTCTGCCTTGGTCCAATATTCTGCCATACCTTCATAGGTTACTCGTCCAAATACGAGATAGTCGGCAGATTTTAATTGTTCAATACTTAGTTTTTCAAGTTCTTGTCCCCAAATAATATTATGAAATGATAGATCCCAATTTTGTTTCCCCTCAAAGTATCCGTCGAGGGTTATTACGTTCCACATTATAAGTTTTCTCATTTTATTTTTTTTTATTGATCAGTAATAGTTACATCGCTGCTTGAGGTCATTGGTACCGTTAATTCTTCTGGCATTAAAGCCCCGGCTTTAATAGTGGCATTACCGCTTAAGCTTTGTGTAAATTGGGCTCGTTTTATCCATCCGGTCTTGCGATCTATTTTTATATCAGATGTCATGGTTCCATCCATTTCATACTTCATCATTATGCCATTTATTTCAACAAACGCGTCCTTATTTTTAGTGCTTACTTTCGCGTTGCCTTTCAAATCACAAATAGAATCGTTGATGGTCTTTAATTCAAAAACGCTTGTATAGTCAGAAGAAATGCCAATACCCAGGGAGCCGGTAATAGTCCAGCGTTGGCCTTGCGCTACAGGTTCGGTTGGAAAAATGGCCGAAGACTTTTCTATATTGGAAACAAAACTTTTTTCACCAAAGGATTGGATCAGTTGATTCAAAATGGCTTGTTTGGCGGCATTATCACCTTTGAATTTCTTACCTGCATCCTCAAATAGTGCAGCCACACCTTTGATCTCTACAACTTTTCCTACGTGATTCATAACCACTTTAAAGGGTTTATTTTTTAGATTTTGCATTGCCATAGAAATAAAATCGTTTGGCATAGGATTTTCGGTGCTGTATTGTTTAATGGTTTGAGGTGTTACCATACTCATGATCATTCGTTCGTAACGAACTTCCATAGTGAAAAGATCATTTTTTACCTCTAGTACTTTAAAACTTGTTTTTGCAACAACAGTTATGCCGGTGCTTACCTGTTGAGCGCCCAGGGTTTGGTAAATGGTAGTGCTTGAGCTAGAATTCTGAATATAGGTTTTGCCTTTTTCAAGATTCAATCTTAGTTCTTGTTTTACTAAATTTACTGAAGTGTTTGTGTCTACTGCAGGCGCAGAGGTATTGATCTCGGCGCTGCCAATTGGTTGATCTTTTTCTTCGGGCTCAGAACAGCCTGCCAAAATAAGAATGGAAGCTAGGGTTAAAATAATGTTATTTTTCATTGTTGTTATTTGTCGTTTTTAGTTTCGCCACTATGATTTTTATTTGACATTATGAGTTTCAATTTTACGTCGTCATATATGATTCCAATAATTAAAACTGTAGCCGCAATTGCTAATACATAGAGTTTTAATGTGGAATAGAGAATACCGCCTAAGAGCCCACCTAAAAAGAAAAAAGTAATAATGGTCAAACGTAATTTTATAGAAGAGTAAAGTTTGTCCTTTTGGTCTTTTTGTTTGTAAAAAAATAGTTGGGATAATTCTATTCCCAGATCTGTAAATAGTCCTGTGAGATGTGTTGTACGAACGGTTGCATTTGAAATAGTTGTTACCAATGAATTTTGCAAGCCCATTGCAAAAAGTAAAGAAAAAGCAAGAAGATCCGGATTTTGTGCGATCAGAAATTGTCCGAATACCGCTAAAAAAAGTAAAATGAGACTTTCAATGATCGTCGGAATTATATAAATTAATCTGTCGTTTGTCTTTGATATAAATTCAACAATAAGGTTTGATACAAACGAACCTAAGAAAAAGAAGAAAATGTATAAGAAATAGATGAACCCTTGCCAAAAATTAAGTTTAAAAATTTCGTCTACAAAAAAAGCAAAGTGTCCTGTTACATTTGTTGTTAAGCGTTGCACAGCTAAAAAACCAACCACATTTACAATTCCGGCCACAAAAGATAGCAGCGAGGCAATTCCTAAATTGTGGCTTAAAGTTCTTGTTTTTCCCTTGTGTATGAACATAAATTAATTGTCAATTTGTTTGTGCCGGTGTTTCATCTTAAAATGGCTCATTGTGCTTTGCAATAACACATGTTCGAATTTCCGAAAAATTACGCGTTTTAAGCAACAAATTTAGTTTAAAGATACTCACTTAATTAGCGAGCCGCAAATTATCTCGATTATTATTGGGTTGCCCGCTTACTTTTGCTTGCGGTTAGTGGTTGGTGGTGGTACACAGATACGTCATGTTGACGTGTCTGCTTTTGATTTAGTCGAGCTTTGCTTTATGTAGTTGTAAATATTATAGAGAGTTGCTTGTAAACATTATTGAGAGGATTCCTAAGCTGGAGCCAACTATAATTACAATGTTTAATATTTTCCATCTTTTGTCCATTGGTTTTAAACAGACGCTGCTAACAACAACTGACACAACGCAAAGAGCCAATACTGCAAGCGTAGCTAACATAAATACAACAAAAGAATTTAAACCTGAGTCTGTAGAAACCTGTCCGGAGTACGCAGTCCATGTGTTAAGTGCGCGAATCCACAAAAAAAATGTTACCCAGGCAATAACTAAACAAATTAATGAAAAGTAAGTAAGTCGTTTGTGTCTGCGTGTATTTACTGTTACCATTTGTCTGATGATTTTTTTCGAGTCGTTGGTCCACCACTTACCACTAACGTTTGGCGAATAGACCCAGGCGGGCTTACGAAGCATCACCTGTCTTAACCCACCAAAGGTTATTTAAAGATACAAATGTTTTTTAGTGAGCCGCAAATAAAATGTCACGAAGTGGCCGAAATATTGCGCGCGAACGATGACCGAGTCAGCCCGCTTGGGTTTATTTGCTGTTAGTGGTTGTAAGCGCCCCACAGATTACTTTATCCACGCTTCAATTTTCGATTTAAGTTTTTGAGTGAGGTCTGTTGGGTCTTTATATATAATATGCGGAAAATGATTTGTGTCGAAGTGCGTTTTTCCAAACCAATCTTCTTTGCATGTATAGATTACCTTAAGTCCTCGTCCGAGTGCAAATCCAGCTTCGAAATAAACACCGTCTTTTTGTTCCGTAAAATCTGAAATACAAAATTTAGATTTCTTGATGTTTGCGATTATCTCATCATTAATTGTTTTTTCCGATTCAATATGAACTTCGTCAATAAGTATTGGTTGGAAGCCAGTTTCAACAATTGCAGTTTTAATCGCGTCACGTATGTCTGTCATATTTTCACTAAAAGACATGGCTATAAAGCAATTATTTGAGGTTATGCCGCTTTCCGTTAACTGAATTTGGTAATTAAGCCCTTTGAAAGTAATCGTTAATGCAATGGTAAAACCACTTTGATTAAATTTACCATCTATTAAACCGTGGTCGTCGAGAGCTTTGAAATAAAAATTGCATTCGTCAACGTCTTTGAAATACAAGCCACCCCAAAATGATCTTTCCGCTACAATTTTATTTACTACCATTTCTTGACCGTCTTTTTCTTGCATTTTAAAGACTGCCAAAAAAAGGTTGTCAAGTTTTTCTTTAGGTGTCTTAGGTCCGTCAGATAAACTGATTAGTCTCTGAAGTTCACTTTCGTCGATATAGTTTCTCATTGGCCATTTCCCATTGAAAATGTCTCCCCGAATTGCAGTAAGATTATTTTTTACTAAATCTGATGATTCCCAGTCATAACTGCTGCTGAGAGATAAGCCCATATTTTTACCATTGAAGGTAATGAAGTAGTCAATAGAGTCGGCTTCACTAGGCAAGTCTGTTGTCTTTAGTTCTGTAAAAGGACAGTACATAGGTGCAGGAGTCATTCCCATAATTTATTTTGTCTAAATGTGTTTTGTCTGAGCGCTTATTACCACTAACGTTTGGCAAGCAAGAGTAGGCGGGCTTACGAAGCATCAACTTACTTTACCTACAAAAGGTTATTTAAAGATAAATGTTTTTTAGTGAGCCGCAAACAAAATTTCCCGAAGGGGCCGCTGTCTTGCGCGCGAACGATGACCGAGTCCGCCCGCTTACTTTTGCTTGCTGTTATAGCCAGTTAGCGACACACAGATTTTTCCCGTTTAAGGTCTTTCGGCTAAATTGAAAGTGTCGCAATTAGAAACAATAACAACTATTTCATTACCTTCTTTGTCGGTGTCGGTTTTCATAATTGTGTCGCAAAACACAACTTTGTCTCGGTTAAGGAAAGTAGTTTTATTGTAATCATTTAGGAAACCGCAATCAATGTCGTCTTTTTTGCAGATGTCAAGATGAAGGTCTCGGTTTACCAATTCGCTTCCTTTTAGGTCAAAAAGTTTCATAGATGCTTTTTTAGTCGATAAATTGTAAACTAAAAAAGTAAAGTCTTGTTTGGTCTCGTGAATTTTTACTACTAAAATATTTGGATCGCCAAAGAATTGTCTGAACGATGAAGTGTCTTTAAAAGTTACAGAGTCGACAAGTTGGGATGAATACATGAGGTCAAAAGGAGTTTTTATAAATGGAACTGTTTTAGCGAAGTCAGCAAAGCCAGTTTTTTTCTCAGGCTCATGTCGGCATGATAAAAAAGCGATAACTAAAAGAAGTAATGTCGGTCGGTTCATGTCGATTCGCTAATTGGCTATAACGTTTAGCCGCCTGGTGCCGTTGGGCTTTCGAAGCATCAACAGAATTAACCGACCAAAGGTTATTTGAAGATACTTACTTTATTAGTGAGCCGCAAATTATTTTCGCGAAGCGGCCTTTGTCTAGCGCGCGAACGATGACCGATTCCGCCCAATGGCACCAGACGGCTGGTTAGTGGTTGGTGGCGGCCCACAGATACGTCACGTTGACGTGTCTGCTGTTAGATTATTCTTTCACAAATTTGTCCTTGGATTTAGAAGCTTTTAATGCTCTGTCAAACATGTCAAGTCCGTGCTTATTTTTAGGGAAGAAGTCTTTGCTATTCATATCAACGAACTGATTTTTGCTTTTTTCCCAAGCCATCAAATTTGTTTTGTCGAAGTATAGGTTTTCGATGTTCTCGTCCTTAACATAAGTTTCGATTTGTAGAGGCCATGTCCCTAGCGAATAAAAAACAATTTTGACGAGACCGTCTTTAGTCGTAAAGGTTTTAATAATTTTTGAGTAACCTTCTTTTGTTTTATAGCATTTTATTTGTCCGTCGGAATATGTTTTGTTTATGAGCTTTTTAATAATAAAAGTATTAGTGTCAATTCCCTTATTTATTGTCTGGGCCCAATTATTCGAAACCCTTTTTGTCTCCATGTTCATGGAAGGAAGGTTAACTTGAGCAGCTAATGAGTCAAGCCGTGAAGTCTGTGAAAAAGTCTTTAGGGTAAAAAGTACCAATATGAAAATTAGTCTGACCATGAATTATCTTTTTTCCGGCGGTCTGTCCGCCACTTACCACTAACGTTTGGCGAGCAAGAGTAGGCGGGCTTACGAAGCATCACCAGTCTTAACCGACCAAAGGTATTTTAAAGATACTAAAGGTAATTAGCCGCCGCAAATTAAATTTCGCGAAGCGACCTTGTTAATAGCGCGCGGCGATGACCCGATTCCGCCCAATGGCCATTAGTTGCTGTTAGTGGTATGGTGGCGGCACACAGATACGTCACGTTGACGTGTCTGTTGTAAGTACCTATTTTTTATTTAGGTCTGTTTAGGTCGATACATTTTTTTAATTTTAAGAGTACTTTGTCTAGAGAGTTGTCGAGCAAATAGGCCGTAGGGTATGTAATAGAGCTTTCTCTAATTGAAAGTCCAATAATTTTTGTTTCTGGGTCAGGAACAGAGTCGTGAGTATAACCACAAAGACTTATAAAGTAAGAACTGTCCTCGAAGAATTTTTTATTAAGCATAGCTTTATTGGTGAAATACAATTTTGAAGTTATAGTGTCTTTATTATGTTCGACGATAATTCGCATACTGTCAATTGAGTTTAGAAAGTAAGTAACCTGTACGCTGTCATTTTTACTTTCCGTCGATAGAAAAAATTGATATTCATTAGGAAGTATTTTATAGTCGTTGTCACAATTTAAATTTTCGTAAAGCCAACGATTGTCTGCGAGTGAATGTCGACTTAGGCTTATACGATTATTCCATTGCTTCAGCTTATAAACTCTTTCTCCTTTATAGCAAAGGAATTCGCTAACAGTGTCAGAAGTCGTGTTGTTGTAGGTCGAGTCGCAAAAACAAACATTTAAGTCGTTTTTGGATGAGTCAGAACTTTGGCTACATGAAAAAACGAAAAAAAGCAAAGAACTAAATATTATTAATTGTGTGTTTTTCATTTGTTTTGTCGAAATGAGCTTTGTCTAGCGGAATGTCCGCCACTTACCACTAACTACCTTATAAGAGCCATAAACTTCCGCCTATACAACACCCCTTAGGCTAACAGGCGGAAGCTTATGGCTCTTATCTAAAGGTACAATTTTATGTGTAAAAACAAAAAACCACCCGTTCAGGTGGTTCTTTAAATGTTTTTTTGTCAGTTCGTCCTTCGACTTCGCTCAGGATAAAAGTATCGAGAACTATCGTCCTCTGCGTCCGTAATGAAAATGATGATTGCGGAAAGGTTTATTATAATGATGATGGTGGTGACGAATTCTTGGATAATTTCTATAACCTCCCCACCAACTCCAACTATTAAACACAGGCCAGCCCCAACCCCAACCGCCGCCAATGATCACATTTACGCGTGGCTTTGGTTGTACATTCGTGTTTGCAATGTCATCGTTTGTATTAACACCTTCGTTAGAACCCGATCCGGTTCCGTACAATTCTTTACTTCCGTTTTTATATTCAATAAGCGCTACATCGGTTTTGTCAACCACATAAACAGGCCCATCAGGATTATTGGCTTTTTTGTATTTGATCTCGTTTTGATTTATCTCTACAACTTTAGCGGCAATTTTTTGTCCGCTTACAGTATACAGTGTGTCTTGCGCAAACGAATAGCTTGTTGCAAAAACTAAAGCAAGGATCGAAAGATGTTTCATTTTTTAGATTTTATTTAGCGTTATGTTGTTAAGACGTTCGCCGTTAGCATAAAGTTACAACAAGGCCATGGCTTTATAGAATTATTATCGTTAAATAAGGCAATTTTTAACACGAAAGCCCTGTTAATAAGCCTTTTGAGCATATGAAGAATTATGATACCTTTACACACTTGACAACAGATACTAATTTGACATTCAGCGACTTTAACTTTGAAGAATCACTTCTCGAAGGTTTGTACAGCATGGGTTATAAATTGCCCACTCCTATACAACAGCAGGCCATACCTGTAATTTTAAATAACAAAGATATAGTAGCTTGCGCGCAAACAGGTACCGGTAAAACGGCTGCATTTTTGCTGCCCATCATTCAACATATTTTAAAGGCCGAAACGCGCCATTTAAATACGCTCATCATTACACCAACACGTGAGCTTGCTTTGCAAATAGATCAGCAAATAGATGGCTTAGGTTATTTTTGCTCGGTAGGCTCTATCGCCATTTACGGTGGAAGCGATGGTATGGCTTGGGAAAATCAAAAACAATCCATGGAAAATGGAGTTGATATTGTTGTTGCAACGCCGGGTAGATTAAAAGCATTATTACAAAATGGTTCCATCAACTTTGAACATTTGCAGCATTTGGTTTTAGATGAAGCCGATCGTATGCTCGACATGGGATTTTTTGATGATATTAAACAGATCATTGGGTACCTTCCAAAAAAACGCCAAACAATTTTATTTTCGGCAACCATGCCACCAAAGATGCGCTTATTGGCTAATCAAATTTTGCATGAGCCCGAGAGTATCAATATTGCTATTAGTAAACCGGCTGCTGGAATTTTGCAACAGGCCTATGTTTTATATGATGCGCAAAAAGAACCGATATTAAAAGAGATCTTAAAGAATGAAGATTTTGCTTCGGTAATTATTTTCTCTTCAACCAAAGAAAATGTAAAGCGCCTAGAGAAGAGTTTGATAAGAACTGAAAAATCCATCAAAGCATTTCACTCTGATCTTGAACAAACCGAACGCGAAGAGATCATGCGGGATTTTAAAGCACGACGTTTACGTATTTTAATTGGTACCGATATTTTATCGCGTGGTATTGATGTGGATGGAATTAATTTAATTGTAAATTTTGATGCACCTCCCGATCCTGAAGATTATATTCATCGCATAGGACGAACAGCGCGCGCAAGCAAACAAGGTGTGGCTATTACTTTCATTAACGAACGTGATATGCCAAAATTTGGGCAAATAGAAGCGCTGATGGGAATTGAAGTTACAAAATTAGCTTTGCCCGAAAGTATGGGGCCGGTACCAAAATATGATCCTGAAGCTAAGCGGAAATTTGAAAGTGGAAATAAAAATTTTAAAAAGGGCGGATTTAAAAAACCTTTTAATAAAAGTAACGATCGCAAAAGAAGCTAAAATTTTCTAAGCAATTATGTCACCAAGGGGCCTTTTTAATTCATACAGCAATATAGGAACTAAGCCCGACCAAAAACCTTGGGAAGCATCACTCACTCGTAAATTAAATATACTTGCGTTCTTTGGAGCATTGAATGTTATTTTTGCGCTAGTTGTTTTTATTAAGTTAGACTACACTTACTTTTTTTGGGATTGTATCATTGTATTGAGTTTGGCTCCTGTAGTAGTGTTGTTTAACTCAATTGGAAAGTATGTTTGGTCGGCCTATCTTTTTAGTTTTATTGGTTATGGTATGTTTGGCTCGCTCAATTTAAAAATGGGCGAAAACTCACATGCATTTGTATTGTATTTCCCCTTGATGATGAGTATTGTTCAGTTGTTAGCGAGAAGGGAAATGATGAAGCATATGATCGTCATTTTGATCGTGGGATTTATTTCAACTAGTTTAGTGATGTATGGTTGGCGTGAGCATTGGATGGAAATTCAATTTACACCTGAAGTTTTGAATAAAATTAGATCGATAAATTTGTTTTTTGGGTTATTCACTACGCTTTTGTTTGTTACAACAATTTCGTACGAAGGTATTCGCCAAGAGAAAGTGATCAATAATATTTTGCGTGAGAAGGAAGTTCTGTTGGCAGAGGTATTTCATAGAGTGAAGAATAATATGAACATTGTTACAAGCTTACTCAATTTAAAAAAGAATGCTTCGTCGTCTTTGGAAGTTCAAGAAGCATTGGAAGAGTGTAGAAATCGCGTGTTTTCGATGGCACTTGTGCATCAAAAGATCTACAGTACTCAAAACTTTACCAAGCTTAATTTTAAGGAGTATGTGAGTGATCTTGTAAGTGCATTACGCGCTTCGGTAGGAAGCAAGCAGGCTATTATCGATCTTGAATGTGAAGCTATAGATCTTGAATTGTCGCATGCTATACCATGCGGATTGATATTGAACGAACTCATTACCAATTCATTTAAGCATGCTACAACTCCGGGAGGAAATCTAAGAGTTTCTATTTGGATCAAACAATTAAATAAAGAAGTGATGATATCTTATAGAGATAACGGACCCGGTTTACCTGAGCAAGAAAGTATGAATGCTGATACATTGGGACTTGTTTTAATAAAATCACTTACAGAACAATTAGACGCCAAATTTGAATTTGGAAATGAAAAGGGATTTACCTTTGATCTTAAATTTGCAGTGAAGCAATAGTGTTTTAAAAATTACTCCTTAGGTTTATCGCTTTCGCCGGTTCGTAGCGAACTAAAAAAAGTAAGAAGTAATTCTTTTTGTTCTTTAGTAAGGGTAGCGTTTTTGTGCATTATGGTGTACGAATACATTGGCATTTTATCTTCATCTACCATTTCTACCCCTTCCTTCATTTTCTTATCCATTCTTCGAGAGCTATAGGTTTTCCATTCCGAAAAATTTAATTCATCGCGTCCATCATTCACATGGTCTTTTATCCACCATGAAAAAGGTGCAATATTGGTGTACCAAGGGTAGGTAACATTATTGCTATGGCAATCATAACAAGCATCCTTAAGGATAGTGACAATTTCATCGCTTGGCTGAGTTACGGCAATAAAATCATTGGCGGGATCGGATGTAGGATTGCTTTTTTCAATTCTAAACGCTTGCATTACAATAAAGATGAAAAGTAGTGCCAGGCCAATATTTTTGAGAGTAAATTTTCGTTTCATGATGAAATGGTTTGTTCTTTATTGTATATATTTAAAAACTTAAAGGTAGTAATTTGGATCTGCAACACATAATACAGGAATATGGTTTGCTTACCATGATTCTGCTGGCAATTGTTTCTTTTGTAGCGGGCTTTATAGACGCTGTGGTAGGAGGAGGTGGACTCATTTTAACGCCATTCATGCTTATTAATTTCCCTCGCTTAGAATTACCCGTGATCTTTGGAACAAATAAAATATCAGGCTTTTGCGGCACGGCATTGGCAGTAGGTAATTATGCGAGGCGGGTGAAGTACAATTTTAAACTGCTTTCAATTTTTTCTGTTTTGGCTTTGCTTGCAGCATTCGGCGGCGCCCAGGTGGTGAATTTGATCCCAACCAATTCGTTAAAGCCTTTTTTGTTGATCGTTCTTATTATTATTGCGGTGTATACTTTTTTTAAGAAAGATCTGGGCGATCATCCTACAAAACAATTACCGTTTATTAAGCAAGCCATTTATGGTGGAGCATTTAGCATACTCATTGGTTTTTACGATGGATTTTTTGGACCGGGCACCGGGAGTTTTCTAATTTTAGTATTTGTTGTAGTCTTAGGTTTCGATTTTTTGAATGCATCGGCTTATGCAAAATTTATTAATTGCATCACTAATATTGGTGCTTTGTTAGTTTTTATAAGTAAGGGACAATTTATTTTGCCGATGGCAATTATTATGGCCATTTTTAATATGGCAGGAAGTTATTTTGGATCAAGCATGGCACTTACCAAAGGAAACGGATTTATTCGTAAGATATTTTTAGTGATCGTTACGCTAATGATCGCGCGGTATGGCTGGGAAGTATTTTCGAATAAGTAACAACTATTTCCTTTTAAAGCCACAAAATAAGAAATTCTGAATTGTATTAAATGGGGTAGTGTGATCTTCACTTATGCATTTTATTCTATCGAAATTTGTTTTAAAAACTTTTGTCATCGATTCTTCAGTATATTGTTTTACCTGCAAAGCGCTGCATTTAGTTGGGCCTTTCTCTGAGAACGTTCCTACGGTTAAATAACCATTTGGATTTATGGCGTTTTCGGCTAATCTCACATATGTATCTATTTTGTCATCAGTTGTAAGAAAGTGAAAGGAAGCTCGGTCGTGCCAGAAGTCAAATTTTACTTTAGGTTTAAAGTCTAAAATATCACTCACTATCCAATTTACATGTATTGCTTTTTCCCCCAATCGTTTTTTAGCTCTTTCGATGGCTTTAGCAGAAATGTCTAAAACGTGTATATGACGATATCCTTTTTCTAAAAGCACATCTACAAAATGACTGTCGCCAGCGCCAACATCA
>Ga0075163_10008541_pt1 | contig 13483 bp, 9 predicted proteins | sample JI1023141ADNA_FD_71478 | JGI IMG/M metagenome (GOLD analysis project Ga0075163, IMG submission 71478) | Wastewater effluent complex algal communities from Wisconsin, to seasonally profile nutrient transformation and Carbon sequestration -... | ecosystem: Engineered > WWTP > Effluent > Algae...
TAAATACATTTTTAGCCATTTGCTTGCAGGGTCCGCACCATGTTGTGAAAGCGTCCACAAAAATAAGTTTGTTTTCTTTTTTGGCTTTGGCTTTTATTTCGGCAAATGTGCTATGCTCAAAATTGATGTTTTTAGTTTGTGAAACAGCTATTATTGATAAGCTTAAAAAAGCTAGTGAGAAAATTGATTTTAACATAAGTATTAGTCTTTGTAAGTTTTAGGTACTTTAGGATCAGTGATAATAATATAATCTCCTTGGTTTTCAAATTTCTTCCAATCAACATTCGGAAACGATTCATCTGAACCCGATGAAATAACTAGTACTCTTAACTTTGGATTATACTTTTTCAATTGAGTCACTACAGCAAAATGTTCATCGCTATGAAATCGGCCGTTAACTTGAAATACTTTTTTTGTGGGATTTTTCTCAAAATACTCATGTATAGAAAAAGCCATAGTTGCATCCCAAAGTGATTGGGCCATCACTAAACTAAATGAATCACCCATAGAAGGTTGCTTTTTCTTTTTAGAACTTCCTTGATCAAAAAGACCTACTAGTTTTTCATGGTATTTTCCAGAAGCGGTATCATAAGGCAATGGTGCAAAATATTTTTTCGACTCTAAAGGCAATTCCATTAATCCTTTTTGTCCCTTACGTCCTGCTAGATTAGAATAACGACCTGCGGCATTAGCGCAAATCACATCTAGTTTATTTAATTTACTAAATTCAACCATTGGTCTGTAATCTTTATAATTAGACCAAACACGCGCGTCTTTTTTGAAGTTTTTCTCTCTCACATCTGAGGTTAAATATTCATTCATAATCGGTTGTACATCGCGTTCAAACATTTCCATAGAAAGAGTCATGCTTGAATTATATTTTTGAAATAACGCTTCGAAAATTTTATTTTCTAAAAAATGTGTTACCGAATCATTATGTTCTTCGCCATAAAATAACACATCGGCATTTTTCATATCGTCTACAATTTCTGCAATAGTAATTTCCTTAGCAGATTTAACAGAATAGATTCGGTAATTTTGCTCAGTAACTTGAGCTGTCATTGTTGCGCTCACAATAAAGGTAGTGCAAAGGATGGATAAACATAAACGATTCATCATATCATTATTTAGTAAATAAATATAGTCAATTAAAAGCTAGATTTCTGTATTTTTTTGTGAATTTCTGGAGTTTCCATTAAGGCTGCCGAGCCATACCACTGAATCAATTCGGGTTCTAAGTATTTTTCTTTAATGGCTGCATCTCCTTCCAATAACTTATTGGCCTCCTCAAAAGTTGTGACGTTTAAAATAAACAGTCCTCGGTGAGTACCACCTTTTTCAAATGGTCCTGCCACAGCCAATTTTCCATTATCAGCCATGTATTGAATATTTTTCATGTGCCCTGCAAAAGCTTTATCTCTTGCTGTTTTGTCAGTTGATGTATTAGTGCCTGTTTTCAGCATCACAAATACATACATTTTCATTCCATAGTTATCTGCTTGTAAATTTTTAGCAAGTATGGAATCGTAAATTGGTTTTTGAGCATTTATAGTTAAAGATAAAACGAACAAAATAAATAATGTGATGTGTGATTTTTTCATATTAATGTAATTAATGGTTATTCTATAATAATATCGTGTCTGGTTAAAAGTCTAAATAAATCTTGAGATAAAAATTTTGCTTTTTTAATGTTATTAATTTCCGGGTCGATGGCAAAATTGCTGGAGCTTGTAAAATCAACGCCACCAAGGTTTGTTTTAGCAAAAACGGCTTCGTACAAGTCACAATCTGAAAATGATGTTTTAGATAAATCTGCATTGGTGAAATTGACTTCATGCATTTTGCAGGACTTAAATTCACTTTTATTCATCTTTTTACTATCAAAAGAAGCGTAATCCATCAAACATTTTTCGAAATACACTTCAAAAGAAAAATCCTTCGCTTGAAAAAAGTTAAGTCCCAATAATTTGCAATCTACAAACTCAACGCCTTGTAATTTGGCATTATTAATTTTGCAATTACTTAAATTACAGTTCTTAAAAGAGCAGTTAATAAAATTTAAATTGGAAATATCTGTTAATGTACAATTAACGAATTCACACTTTTCATAATCTTCCCTATCAAAGGGTTTAGGAAGAGCGTTCAAATTTGAAAAAGTTTCTGTGGGTTTTAATAATTTATTCATACACTCAATTAGTAAGAATAAAGATAGATAAATTATTAAAATAAATCCTATACGATAGTCTGGCTATAGTATAGGATTAGATAGTAGGTAAATAACTAATTCACAATAAGTTTTCCTTTAGAAATGATTTTATTTTTATTTTCAATACTATAAAAAAACATTCCAGCCGATACATCTAACTCTATTTCTGTTCTTGTACTAAACACTGTTTTTTCAAAAATTTTCTCACCTAATGTATTGTAAAGCATAATATAACTGTCTTCTAGCTGAATTCCACTTTCAGTAAAATCAACAATAATTTTTCCATCAGAAGGATTGGGGTATAGGAAAAAGCCTTTATTAGAATTATGTTCATCAATAGTTGTTATTGTGCAATCAATTGTAAATGATTTAAGGCAAGTATTGCCATTATAAATAGCTTCATAGGTATAGATACCAGCAACAGTTGGCAACGTTCGAATAGAAGTATACAATGCTACATTAAAATTCGTATTACTAGTCCCCGTCCAACTGTCAAAGGTTGTTCCGTTTGGATTTATAATGCGCATATTAGTAATTAGTCCAACAGAGTCATCTCTTATCCACCTATAAAATCTAGCAGTACCAGCGCTTAAAGAGAAACAACTTTGTTCGTTTGGGGTTTCTGTAGTTCCACAAGATGGCAATACGGGCGCAATAGTATTTGTTTGAATTTTTAAAATACCTCTATCTTTATATGGTTTTTGAACTGCCCATAACGAAGAGGCAATTAAAGAGTTACATGTACCATAGAAAGGATCTTTAAAAGTGCTCGAAGTATTGCCGCTCCAAACTTCAAAATGAAGATGTGGTATATTTGAAGAGCCTGAACTACCAACAATTCCCAAAAAATCACCTGTAACTACTGTTTGTCCAACTATTTTAGAAGTTAGTGAGTTTTGTTTCATGTGATAATATAAGGTACGAGATCCATCTGAATGAAGGACTGCAATATAATTTCCTTGAGCCGGACTAGCTCCAGTTACACAGTTTTTATCAAAATTACCGTCTGATTTTGAAACTATAGTACCCGAAGCTGCTGCAATAACTTCAACTTGATTATTATCCATTTTATAAAAAGGATAGGGTTGGGGAACTATATCAGTACCTGCATGACCATTATAAGTTCTTGTTCCACAATTGTAATCCTGAATTCCCGAAGTAATGTTATTATCAACATTGTTAGTGATTAGATAATAACTGCAATCGCTAAGGCTATTAACTTGTTTTAGCGGCCAGTTTAAAGATGGTGTCATTATTTTACCGGGTTCCGTATTATTAAGTCCAAATAATTTAATATTAATATTGCATTCATTTTCAATTTTCTGATATTCCTTTTGACTAATACATGGATTGTTTTCATTGTTAATTTCCATTATATTATTTCCAAGTGTTTCATTATTTAAGTTTTGCCCACATGCTCCCGTTTGAATTATAATGAACAACAGCAAAACTCTACCTGCTTTTAATGGTTTAAGTATTGATTTTTTCATTTTATTATTGTCAGTGATTTTAGTGCTGACGCCGCACTTAGTTTAAAAATTAATTATTAGATACTTAAATAATACAGTGATGAATACAAATATTATACAAGTATGAGAAACAATTAAACAAAGTGTATGAAGTGCGCTTTATACAGTATAAAGTGTACGATTCTTTGGTTATATAATAAAGCCCAGCTATGAACCTAATCATAGCTGGGCGAAGAAGTATTATTATTTTATTGTTTAATTAACTTTACTATATGTTGTTTTTCTGATTGAGATATCTTAACCAAATAAATACCAGATGCAAGGCTTTCAATATTAAACTGCGATTGCTGTTCTTTAATGTTTTCACACAACCAAACTTGGCCAAGCGCATTTGTAATTTGAATTTGAGTAGATTCGTCATTCCAATTAGCTAGAAAAACGTTAATATTGTCATTACTTGGGTTAGGATAAATTTGAATAGATTTAAGTAAAGAAAGAGTGTTTAGTCCTGTACACAAACTAACACTTTGTGTTATCATTACAGAATTTGAACATCCATTTATATCTGTTCCATTTACAGAATAACTTGTAGTAACTGAAGGGCTAATTACAATACTAGGATTATTATTGGATGTATTCCATGTGTAAGTAGAAGCACCACTAGCAACTAATGTTGCGGTTTCTCCAACACATAGTAATGTATTATTTGTGACAGCGGTTAAAGAAGGCAACCCATTTACAGTAACCGAACTTACAGCTGTATTTGAACCTACACAACCCAACGAACTAGTCCCTGTAACATTATATGATGTATTTGTTGTTGGACTAACTACAGAAGAGCCACTCGAATAAGTATATGTATTTGCACCGCTTGGGTTAATTGTGAATGATTGTCCAGAACAAATTACTCCACTATTAACAGTAATTGTAGGTGTGGGTTTTATAGTTGCTGTAACTAAAGTTCTAGGACTTACACATGTTGCCGTTTCTATTTGCCAATCGTAAAAAAACATATAAACAAGGTTACCAATAGTGGTTCCTGTTATAGAAGCAGTACCAGCAAGCGAATAAGGATAAGGTGTTGGATTTCCTTGATAGGCAAAGTCTAATGTATCTCCACCAATCCTATACCCAGCTCCTGGTTCAAGAGGTAGATTTAATAATATAGTCGCATCGCCTATTGGCAAATTAATAGTATAATTCAATAATTCATTTCCTAGTCCATCATAAATTAAAATATTTCGTTTGCCGCTCACATACGCATGTGTTTTTACTGATTTCAAAACACAAGATTTCAATATATCAAAATTAACATATTGCGCATATACAGAACCGTATACGCCTGTAGCCGTTGGTGAATATATTGCTCCCAAAGTTCCTGTAGTACCAGCTACTTCATTAGCTACATAATAATTTGTTGATGATCCTAATATAGGTGTTGTATAATTTTGGCCCGTATTTATTGATGATCCGCCTAAAGCTGTGTTATACCAATTTAATGTGCCAGTTCCTATTGCAGAAAGGTTAACCGTATTTGTGCCACATACGCTGTTTGGAGTAACTGTAGGGCTAGGGGGAGAATTTATAGTAATGTATGCATTTTTTATTTTTGTGTTTACCCCACAAGGGCTTGTAGAAGTTAATTGCACGGTGTAAGTACCTGGATTTAAATAAGTATTTGAAGCATCGGTGTTAGTACTCGTATTTCCATCCCCAAAATTCCATGAATTTGTTAAATCATTTGATGAAAGATTTTTGAAATTAACCGTGAATGGTGAAGAACAACTATATACACCATTTGCAACAAAATCTGCAGTAACAGTTGCGGAGTATGCTGAGCCAATTCCAACAGCGTACCATGCATTTGTAACTTCTATTACTTCGCTAGAACAAACTCCATATAAATCTTCAGTTGCTTGAATACTTGATACTCTAGCATCAGCAAAATTTGAAAATCTAGTTAAATAAGTTGTTAAACTACGGTAAACAATTTTTTCCATTTTATTCATACCTATAGCATTAACCGTGTATGTATTAGCAATATCATTTGTTCCTATTCCTCCATTACAAAGTAAATAAAACCAAAAATTTTGTACCCCTGCGTTTGTATGTGCCATCGTAGATATATTTAAACCATTATACCAGTTAGTTCCCAAATAAGTATCGGGGTGCGATTTTAAGTTTGGATTCGACATATTTCTAATATAAGTACCAGGGGTTACGGATTCTTGATCTCCGATTAAATAATTTGCAGTTCCTGGCGCTATATAAAATTCAGCGCATGTTCCTAACATATCAGAAAAAGATTCATTTAAAGAGCCTGATTCACCACCATAATGTAACATTGCTGAATATTCTGTAACTCCGTGTGTGAATTCGTGAGCAACCAATACGCTGCCAACTAGTGGATTAAAGCCGCCAGCAACACCCGTTCCGTCCCCAAAAGCTAAGACACCACCAGGAAGGTGATAGGCATTATTCTCATTTATACCATAATGAACATAAGCAGTTAATTTCATTCCTAAATTATCTATTGAATTTCTACCATGTACAGTTTGGTAGTAATCATATACTGATTCTAATGCCCAATGTGCATCATTTGCAGCATTATCTTTGTTTGTAGCAGTATTCCACGATGTGGTAGAATTTGTAAACGATGTGGCTGAACTTAATACAAAACTATTGTTATGTAAGTTTTTTGTTTCTATCCCAAGTCCACGCGTTGTTTCTTTCATTTGATATACTCCTGGAGCAATTGTTGATGTTAAAATTGGTTTTACACCAGAGTATAAGGTTGTGCCAGTTGCTGGAACATCAATACTTTCAATTCTATCTTCAGTTGCTACAACCTTGCCATTTGCTGCATCTATATAAACCCAATTCCTACTCATTGGAGCATGTGCAAAAACATCAAATTTATAACATAGATGCAATTCGTGTTTTTCAAAATCAAAATTTTCAGCAACAATAACTAATTCTCCTTTTGGGTAAAACACACTATTTGCATCATCTATTGCGTTTTTTTCAAACGATTCTTTTTTAACCTCCCATTCATATGTAACTGCTCCAATGTGTTTAATTGCACATTTCAAAGCTTTCTTTTCGTTAATTAATGGCACTACACTTAAATTCACACGATCTAACCAGATACCATTTGCTGAAATTAATTTCCCATCTTTTTCATGTGTAAGATATTCGCCCATTTCAACTTTAATGTTTTTATAATATTGTTGGTAACGATTATGCACAAAACCTAAATTATCTTTTTCTGAACGATATAGAATTAAATTTTCATCCATCGACATATTTAAAACATTCCTAAGTTTTAACATTGCATCAGTTGATTTAACTGAAGAATGTTCTCCGAAATTAATAAATGAAGGTATCTTAGATTTTTCTGAATAACGGACAATTTTACACCCTTCACAAATTTTATTTGCCTGCGCCCCGGTAAACACTTCGTTTTTATTTTGGTTATGTTGAGCACTGATGGTGCTAAATGCAGCGACCAAGATTACTAATTGGAATAAATTTTTCATTTGAATTTGATTTAAATAATGATTACTGTAAGGAAACTTATTATCCTATCTTTTAATAGATATTCAAAGATATTGCCAATAAGGCAGTAACTATAGTATAATTGTATGAAGTGTAACTTTTACTGTATAAAAAGCATGAAATAAATAGAAATCCTAAATGTTCATTTTAGCTAAAAACTCAATTTTAACATTCCTGGAGAGCGGAACAATAGAATTATCTATCATTGTAATATCATCGTCTGATTTCACAAACGCCTTTACGTGGTCAATGTTAATTAAATGTGATTTGTGAACTCTAAAAAAATTAAAATCTACTAAAAGCTCTTCGGCATCTTTTATAAGTTTAGTTATTAATTCATATTTTCCAGAAGTGAAAAATACTTTGGTGTAATTTCCATCCGCTTCGCATCGCACTATAGAATTAGCTTCCACAAATATTGTTTTATTATTGCTTATCAATAATGGTATTTTTGATTTATTAGTACTTAAACTAATCACATTTGTCAGCATTTTTTTCAACAATATATCTTCTGCTGCTTTTTCAATTTTCAATTCAATTTTAGAAATAGCAATATCCAATTCATCAATATCAATTGGTTTTAATAAATAATCGAAAACACCAGCTTTAATAGCGTCTATTCCGTAATTCTTATGAGCAGTAGTTACAATAATTTCAAAATTCACTTCACTTACTTTATTTAAAATACTTAAGCCTAACTCATTTGGCATTTCCATATCTAGAAAAACAAGTTGAGGGTTATATTTTTCAATTAAATCTACACCTTCTAATACGTTGGATCCTGTTCCCAAAATATGAATTTTTTTAGCGAAATGTTTTTCTAAAATAAATTTCAGTGTTTCTCTTCCGCTTTTTTCATCGTCAACTATTATCGCTGTTATCATAATCAATTTTTGTCTTTTTTAAACTTTACAACAATTTTAGTACCATTTGATGAATTATCATTATTTAAACAGTCAATCATATCAATAGTTATTTTAAATGAGTGTGTTTTTTCTAACAATTTTACTCTATCGTATATATTCGCAATGCCTTTTGATTTATGTTTTTTGTTTTTTTGTGCAGCTATCTCCTTTGCCTTTTCTCTCCCTATTCCATTGTCTGTAATTTCACAAATACAAGACTCTAAAGAAACAATTGTAAATGATATAACTAAATTTTTAGTGCCTATTTTTGGCATTAGTCCATGCCAAATAGCGTTTTCAATAAAGGGCTGAAGCATCATAGGAGGTATCATAATATTTTCAGTTGAATACCCGTTATCTTCTATATGTATTATATGATGAAAGGAATTGTCAAATCGTTTAGATTCAACATCAACATATAATGAAAGTGTTTCTATTTCTGTTTTTAAAGGAATTAGTTGTTGCGAAGAGTTATCAAGAATATTTCTAATTAATTTAGAGAACTTTGCCAAAAAACGATAGGCCTCTTCGGTATTATTGGTAACAATACTATGTTGGATTGAATTTAATGCATTAAAAATAAAATGGGGATTCATTTGTGCTTTCAAAGCTGTTAGTTCAGCATTCTGTAAAAGTAATTGAAACTTGCTTTGCTCTTTTTCTTTTTTTATTTTGAAACTTCTATAAATAAAAAAAATCAAAACAAATATTAAAATAGAACTAACAATAAAAGAATAAATCAAATATCTTTGCTTTTTTAATTCGGAAATCTGAACTTCTCTGTCTTTATTTAATGATTCTATTTGTTTTTCTTTCTGCTGAGAATCAAACCGCTTTTCAAGTTCCATTATCTGCTCTTGTTTATCAAGTGTATAAATACTGTCATGAATCGAATAAAACGTGTCTTTATAAGCTAAAGCTAATTCGAAGTTTTTAATATCAGAATAAAAAGCAGCCAGATTTTCGTAAGACTGAGATATTTTAACCAAATTTTTGGATCTCAACACAAGATTTAAACCAGTATATAGATTTTCCTTTGCTTTTGGAAAATCTTTTTTTACTCTGTAAAGCTCTCCTAGATTACTATACAATCCCCCTATTCTACTTAATTCACCACTATTTTCAAGAGCTTTTATAGATTGATTAGTATATTCAATTGCTTTATCAAGATTTCCTCTTTCGTGTTCCAGGAAAGCCATATTAGTGTAAATATTATTTATGACATTTACATCGTTACTTTTAATTGCCACTGGTAAAATAAAATTGAATATTTTTTCTGATGCATCATATTCTTTTGTTTCAATATAAGCTAAAGCCATATTGCTTAGTGGATCTACAGCGTACTCAAAATTATGCTGAGCAATATAATAAGTGCTAGTTTTTTTCCAATATTTAATAGCGCTTCTGTAATCCTTTTGATAAAAAAATACAGTTCCAATATCTGCAAGGCCTTCAATGATTAATGACGAATCTTTTGTGTCCTCCCATAATTTTTGGGCCTCAAAATGTTTTTTAAGAGAACCGTCAAGATTGCCTTTATTGGTTTCAATAATACCTAATAGCCTTATACTATGGGCTTTTCCAAAAGAGGATTTGTTTTTCACTGAATATGCCAAAAGACGGTTTGCTACTTTAATTGCATCGTCATAACGATTAGTTCTGATCAAAATAAACGCTTTCAGTTTTTCGGATTTAATAAATAGTTTAGTTTGATTTTCTTTTATAGCCAATTCGCTGCATTTTGATAAAGCATTAATAGCTCTGTCATTTTCTTCATTCAGATCAAGCCTATAGGCATACTTTAATAAATCATATGATTTTATTGAATCAACTTTTGTTGAATTAAGAAAAAAAGATAAACTATCCACCTGAGCAAAACAACTCAGTGAAAATAAATTCAGAAATAAAATAATGAAAACTACCTTCATATAAATTAAAGGTAGCAAAAATCTCTAAAATAAACTCAGTTGTTTATCTCCTGCTTTATAATTGAAATCAGTGCAATTAAACTCAAATTTTGACTCTGTAGGCATAAACTTATCTCTTGAAATTTTAAACAATTGCATGATGGATTCCGCTATTTTTCCTTCGCCTTTCATTCTCACGCTTTTGCGAGAATCACTTACTTTCCCTCCGTGGCAATCCATAATTTGATGCCACACTTTGTCTGCTCTATCTGGGAAATTTTTTACTAACCAATCCTTAAATATATGCTCTACGGAACCATTTAAACGGACTATAGTAATACCCGCACTTGTTGCTCCGGCAGCTGACGCCACTTCCAACACACTTGGTATTTCATGATTATTAATACCGGGAATAATAGGAGCTACCATCACTCCGCAAGGAATGCCATGTTTAGATAACGCCTCTAAAACTGCCATTCTATTTTTATAAGTTGCTGTTCTTGGCTCCAATAACTGACGCATTTTTTCGTCAGTTCCAGTTATCGAGATCATCACATGCACCAAATTATGTTCCGCTAATTCTGTTAATACATCGATATCCCTGGTTATTAGAGAGTTTTTGGTAATAATAGAAATGGGATGTTTGTATTTTAAACAGGTTTTTAAAATATTTCTAGTTAACTCTGTTTCACGCTCTATAGGTTGGTAACAATCCGTATTCCCTGAAAGCATAATCGGTTTTGGTTTCCAATTTTTTTGACTGAAATGTGATTCTAATAATTCAACGGTATTTTTTTTAACAACAATTTTTCTTTCAAAATCAAGTCCTGCACTATAACCCCAAAATTCATGTGAATTTCGAGCATAACAATAAATACAACCATGTTCGCAACCCTGATAAGGATTCAAAGAATAACCCAAACCAATATCCGTACTTTCTACTTTATTAATAATGGTTTTAGGGTAAGTATAAATGATTTCTGTTTTTTCTTTTTGCAAAAATTCTTCGTCCAAACCTTCCACATGCTCCTGCACATATTGATTCTTTTGAAAACGACTATGAGGATTAAATTGTGCTCCTCTTCCTTTAAAATAATTAATGATTTTGTTTTCCATAGCCGTTATTTTACTCGATAAAGTTACGGCTATGTATAGCAATTAGTTGCTATAAATTGTAGCAATTTGAATTTAAATGAAAATAAAGATATGGTGTATTTACAACCACTTAAATATTTTCCTTAAAGTAGTTACCTTATCTTTATAAGGTGCATATCTTAAGGATACATCTAACCATGTACCTTTTTTTGAAATAGATTTTTTGTGCGAAAATGTATCAAAACTGTACTTGCCATGGTATGCACCCATGCCACTATGCCCTACTCCACCAAAAGGCAAACGCTTATTAGCAATATGCATAATCGTATCGTTTATACAACCACCACCAAAAGAAAATTGATTCATTATTTCGCTAGCGAAATTAGTACGCTCTGTAAATACATATAGTGACAATGGTTTTTCGTAGCTTTCAATAATTGCTTTTAATTCGCTTTTGTTTTGATAAGAAATAATTGGTAATAAGGGTCCAAATATTTCATTCTGCATGAGATCACTTTTTAATTCTGGTTCATCAATTAACGTTGGAGCAATAAATAACGTTTCTTTTTCTGTCTCACCACCAAAAATAACTTTATAAGATTGAATATAACCAACTAATCGTTCCCAGTTTTTTAAATTAATAATACGTGCTAAATCAGGCGAGTTTTTTATATCAGCGCCATACGCTTTGGTAATTTCATTTTTTAGTTCGTTAATTAAATTTGCTTTTACGCTTTGATGTACCAAAATATAATCAGGAGCAATACAGGTTTGACCTGCATTAATAAATTTGCCCCAAACAATTCGCTTTGCCGTTAATGCCATTTTTGCTGTTTGATCAACAATACAAGGGCTTTTACCTCCAAGCTCTAATGTTACTGGCGTTAAATTTACGGCTGCTGCCTTGGCAACAATTTTACCAACAGCAACGCTACCAGTAAAAAATATATAATCCCAACGTTGGTTTAATAATTCAGTTGATTTTTCTTGTCCACCTTGCTCAACACTCACATGATTTTTATCAAACGATTCGGCAACAATTTTTGCAATAATAGCAGATGTGTGAGGCGTTAATTCAGATGGCTTTAAAACAACTGTATTGCCAGCAGATACCGCCGCTACTAAAGGACAAATAGCTAACTGAAAAGGATAATTCCAAGGGGCAATAATTAAAACCTTACCATAAGGTTCAGAAATAATATAATCGTTAGAAGGAAAATTTAATAAGTTAAAATTTACTTTTTGGGGTTTACAATAACTATCGATATTAGCAATAGTATCTTTAAGATCAGAAATAATATAAGACGTTTCGGTGGCTACTGCTTCAAAAGCGGGCTTTTTAAAATCATCATACAGCGCTTTGATGATTTCGTCTTCGTACTTAATAACATTGGTCAATAATTTTTTTAATGAATTTTTCCGTGTTTCTATGTTGTGAGCAAAATTCATTGTAAGAAAATTTAGAGAATTAATAGGCGTTAATAATTTCCGCTTTGGAAGTTCCATTGTATTGAATAATCAAATGCTTATTCTCATTCACAATAGTTTGCTCATTGGAAAAAGCTTTAAAATCAAAGTCTAATGGTAATACCACGTAACGGTATTTATGATGGTTTAATTTTAATTCGTCAATTAATTTATTTTTCTCGGTAAAATCAATTTCTTCTAGAAACAAACTCTTAGGTTTTACTTTGAAATGCAAATAATAATCTACCGCTATTAACTGCTGCAAAATAGCATCGTTTGGAAAATTTTGTTTTGAATAGTCTGTAATAATTTCAAAAACATCGTTTAACGCATATTTATGAAAATCTTTCTGCGTTCCAAAATAATGTCCAAGACCTAATAAAAATTCAAAAATGCTATAATGATGGGTTACATATCTTAAGGTATTAGTCGCTTTTTTACCGTTCCAATAGATTTCAAGCGCATGTTCCAACTCCACAATTTGATGTAATTGTTCTTTACTTAAATAGTTACTTTCAATAATTTGATAAGGAGGATTTGGATCGTATTTAAAGCCATATTGTTCTGCTTTATGTCTTACGGGCGTTCCTTTCAAGAATTTCAAAAAACCTAATTGCATTTCGGGAGCAAAGAGTTTAAATACTTCTTCAATACTGTATTTGATATCTTCCCAATAATCTAAGGCCATACCAACAATTAAATCCAAGTGCATTTCAACTTTGTAATCTAATTGCTTAATAATACTCGTCGTTTTTTCGAAGCTTTGCTTGCGACTCACTTCTAAATTTGCTTTTTGATTAACGGTTTGTATGCCTATTTCGAATCTGAATAAATTATCAGGAACATGTTCGTGAATAAATTTAATGATATCGGGAT
>Ga0075163_10008542_pt1 | contig 13483 bp, 9 predicted proteins | sample JI1023141ADNA_FD_71478 | JGI IMG/M metagenome (GOLD analysis project Ga0075163, IMG submission 71478) | Wastewater effluent complex algal communities from Wisconsin, to seasonally profile nutrient transformation and Carbon sequestration -... | ecosystem: Engineered > WWTP > Effluent > Algae...
TTCGCGGGCTGAATGCGCGCGTCAGCCACCCTGCAGCGTGTCCCAGAAGTCGCACAACTCGGTGCGCACGCCGGTGCCGGGCGACGCGGGGACGTCGAGGATGGCGTGGCCGTCGTCGGGGGCGTAGAGCGGCCACGCGAGGTCCACGGTGGCGGGGTCGCCGGTCGCCGCGAACGCTGCCCACATCGCCTGGAGCTGGTCACGCATCGTCAGGTCGTCGGGGTTCGGCTGGTACTCGAATTGGCCGGACAGCACCGCGTCGAAGTTGCCGAAGATGTAGACGAGCTCGAGGCCGTGGGTCGCCGCGGGCTGCACGCCGGGCGCGGGGTCGTAGCCGTCGTAGGCGAACACGTAGCGGTACACCGGCAGCGACTGGCCGGCGTCGGCGGCCCGGGCGGAGCGGCGGGCGTTGCACACGAACTTCACGTCGCTGGTCAGCGCGACGTACGCGGCGGTCGCGTCGGCGTAGTCGGCGATGGGGTAGTGGGCGAGGACCTCGTCGGCGAGCGGGCCGAACGTCAGCTGGACGATCTGCATGTACTGCGCGTCGGTCAGCGGCGGCACGCCGGCGGCGGTCTCGTCGGCGTTGTTGCCGACGATGATCGGGACCTGGTTGTGTGTCCCTTCGGACATGGCCGTCAGGCCATCCACGGGCAGCACCGAGCCGTCGACGTGCGGGCCCCAGCCCTGCGAGAGGGCGGCGACGTCGGGGTAACCGTCGGGCGTGAGCTGCACGAACTCGTCGGCCGTGATCGTGCGCAGGCAGGCCGGGACGTCGGCCGCGCCGTCACAGCCGGCGGAGGCGACGAGGGGATCCGACATCTCCTCGGCGTACTTCGTCAGCGGGCGCTCGCGACAGGCGCCGCTCTGCACGATCGCGGCGTGGTACAGGCCGGCCGCGGCGGGCGCGTGCAGCAGGGCGCAGGTGTTGACGGCGCCGGCGGACTCGCCGAACAGCAGCACGTGGTCCGGGTCGCCGCCGAACTCGGCGATGTTGGCCTGCACCCAGCGCAGCGCGGCGATCTGATCGAGGATCCCGTAGTTGCCCGAGACGGCGTCCGGCGACTCGGCGGCGAGGTCCGGGTGGGTCAGGAAGCCGAGCGCGCCGAGGCGATAATTAAACGTGACCACCACGACGTCCTGGGCCGCGGCCAGGCCGGCGCCGTCGTACAGCTCGTCGGATCCGGCGCCGACCGAGTTGCCGCCGCCGTGCACGAACACGAGGACCGGGCGGGTGCCGGGGCCGCTCGCCGGGGTCCAGACGTTGAGCGAGAGGCAGTCCTCTTCACCGAGCACGTCCGTGAGCTGGCCCTGCTTGTTTTTTAGTAATTGCGGGCACACCGGGCCGTGGGTGGTCGCGGGCTGGATCTCGGGCGTGCATGCGGGCGCGGACGGAGGGCGCAGGCGCAGGTCGCCGATCGGCGGGGCTGCGTAACGCACGCCGAGGAATCCGAGCACATCGCCGATCGTGGCGCCCTCGATCGGACCGTGCACGGTCCGCACGACGGCGCCCGACGTCGGCGTGTCGCCGCAGGCACCGGGATCGGTGTCGGTGGTGTCGGTGGTGTCGCCGGTGCCCGGTGTGGTCCCGGGATCGTCGGTGGAGCTGCCGGAGTCGCTGGTCGTCGGCGCCAGCGTGCTGGTCATCGGCGTGGCGGTTGTGGTCACGTCGGTGGTCGTGCTCGCGTCTCCGCCTCCGCTGTCGCCGCAGGCGAGCGTGACGGCGAGCGCGGCGAGGAGCACAGAGGAGGGCGCGCGATGCATCGCGGCATCGTATCGCGAGGTCACGCGCGGGAGGGCCCGCGCGCTGATGCAACGCCGGTACGGGTCGACACGCACGGAGGTCGGCCGTTACTCTCCTGCGCATGTCTTATGGTCGGGCGGGTGTCCTCGTGGTGGTCGTGGCGGCGTGCAGCGTGCCGAACCCGTGGTTCGGATCGATCGACACGCGCCCCGCGACCGACGGCGAGAGCGGGTCGATGACGGTGACCTCGGAGCCGACCGGGTCGGGCGCGACCGACGGGACCATGGGGTCGACCAGCGGAACGACCACTGAGGAGACGACCGGCGGGGCGCTGTGCGGCGATGGGATCGTCCAGGCCGGTGAGGCGTGCGACGACGCCAACGCGGATGACTCGGACGGGTGCCTGACGAACTGTCAGCTGGCCGCGTGCGGCGACGGGATCGTGTTCGCGGGCGTCGAGGCGTGCGACGACGGCAACGACAGCGACGTGGACGCGTGCCTCAGCGCGTGCGTGGAGGCGTTCTGTGGCGACGGGATCGTGCGCGAGGGGGTCGAGGCGTGCGACGACGGCAATCCGGTCGACGACGACGGGTGCACGGCCGGGTGCGCGCTGTCCACGTGCGGCGACGGGGAGGTCGATCCGGGCGAGGAGTGCGACGACGGCAACACGATCGACGAGGACGAATGCACCAACGTGTGCCTCGAGCCGGCCTGCGGCGACGGCGTGAAGCAGGAGGGGGAGGCGTGCGACGACGGCAACGACGCGACCAACGACGATTGCATCCTGTGCATCGCGGCGATCTGCGGCGACTCCTACACGAACCTCGACGAGGAGCAGTGCGACGACGGCCCGCTCAATGGGACCTACGAGCACTGCCCCCAGGACTGTGACGGGCCGATCCCGAAGTGTGGCGACTCGATCGTCAATGGCAACGAGCAGTGTGACGACGGAAACGGGGTCGATGACGATGGCTGCACGAGCAAGTGCGCGTTCCCCAGCTGCGGCGACGGCATGGTGCAGGCGGGTGAGGAGTGCGACGACGGCAACAACTTCGACAACGACGACTGTTCGGCGGGGTGCACACAGGAGAAGTGCGGCGACAACGTGGTCCAGCAGGGCGAGGAGTGTGACGACGCCAACGACAACGACCACGACATGTGCCTCGGCACCTGCAAGGCCGCGAAGTGCGGCGACGGCGTCGTCTTCGACAACGTCGAGGCGTGCGACGACGGCGACGGCGACAACGGCAACGAGTGCACCAACGCGTGCAAGAAAGCGATCTGCGGCGACGGGATCAAGTGGGCCGGCGTCGAGGAGTGCGACGACGGCAACAAGGTCAACACCGACGGCTGCGTCAACAACTGCAAGGCGGCGAAGTGCGGCGACGGGATCCTGCAGAACGGGGAGACGTGCGACGACGGGCCGTTTAATAATATGGGCAGCTGCGGCCCGCAGTGCTCGGTGATGGTGTCGCCCAACTGCGGCGACGGGATCGTCCAGGTCGGCGAGGAGTGCGACAAGGCCGGCGGCCCGCTCGGCGTCAAGTACCCGGCCCTGTGTCAGAACGACTGCCGGCTGCCGGCCTGTGTGCGCGTCACCAACAGCCCGATGGCGGACCCGGTGTTCCTCGGCAACGACTGGCTGACCGGCTGCACGGACATCGGCGGCGACAAGCTGGTGATCGCCCTGTACAGCCCGCAGGGGGTGCTCGTGTACGCGGCCGAGGGCAAGCGCCCGGGCGCGTGGCTGTGGAAGCAGGGCAGCATGACCGCCGGTGAGATCGGGGCGGAGAACGAGTGGTCCTTCGCCAAGCACGATTACCCGGTGACGATCACCAGCATCGCGCCGACGAACAAGAGCGGGGCGATGATGGTGACCAGCAAGATCGCCGAGCCGGAGGGCGAGTACTCCTGCGAGCACTCGCTCGGCGACGGCTACGGGATCGGGCTGTTCGAATCGGTCGACAAGCCGGACGACGCCCGCCTGCTCGTGATGGGGCGCCGAGGCGGGGTGACCGGCAACCAGCGCGCTCTGGTCGGCTTCACCGACGCGATGGAGATCTCGTTCAGCGAGGCCGAGGTCATGCACCCGTGCGGCGAGGCGCCGAACCTGAAGGGGTTCCTCGGCAAGTTCGTGATGGCGCTGTTTTGACGGGTCACTCGGCGAACAGCTGGAGGCTCTCGCCGATGTCGTCGCTCATCTGCGTGGTGGTCGCGAGGTCGGGGTGACGCAGCATCAGGAAGCCGTCGGACACCAGGGTGTTGCGCCAATTGCGGCGCGAGGCGCCGATCGGCAGCAGGTTGTTCCACACGATGTGCTCGCCGTAGAGGCGGAGGATCCGCTCGAGGCCGTGGATCCGGGCGATGCGGCCGTCGCCCTGGGCTCGCTTGTAGATCGTGCTGACGTTGTATTTGCGCTCGATGCGGGCGTCGAACCGGTCGAACGCGACGGCGCGGCCCCACTCGCGGTACACGTCGAAGTCGCAGGCGAAGTTCATCTGGTCGACCTGGTGCGCGCCGGGCGGGCGGGCCCCGATCTCGCCGAACACGACCTCGCCGTCGGCCTTGCGATACCACTCCATGTGGGTGAAGCCCGACTGGAAACCGAGCGCGCGGATGACGGCGTGCCCGAGCCGCACGCCGCCTTCGAGCGTCGCCTGGTCGACGTGGCGCAGCGCGATGACCTGCGGGCTGATCCACTCGTTGCTGCGCGCGACGAGCGGGCGCGGGCGATACCAGGCGACGTTGAAGTAGGCGACGTGTCCCTGGATGGTGACCGTGTCGAAGGTGAACTCGTCGCCGTCGACGAACTCCTCGACGCTGACCTCGGGCACGTGGTGCAGGCGCGGTAGCACCGACCGCAGGTCGTCGGGCGACTCGACGCGGTAGGTGTCGGCCGAGCCGGCGCCGGCGATCGGCTTGACGATGATCGGGTAGCCGATCCGCTCGGCCGCCTCCCAGCACGCGCCGGTGTCGGTGCAGCGGATGTGCTTCGGCGTGCGCAGTCCGGCCCGATCGAGGACCTGTTTCATCGCCTCCTTGTCGCGGAACGGCACGGTCTGGGTGACGCTGAGGCCGCGCAGGCCGAGCGCCTCGCGCAGGCGAGCGGCGAGCAACATGCCGGGCTCCCACAGGCACTCGACGCCGTCGAGGTGGCGGGCCTCGGGCCAGCTGCGCACGGCCTCGACGACGGCGGCCTCGTCCCACAGCGATCGCACGGGCAGATAGCCGGCGAGGTGACGCTGCACGAGCTCGGGCAGCGCGCCGGGGGCCTGGTCGCCGATCCCATAGACGCGCGCGCCGGCCTCGGCGAGACCCCGCGTGAACTGCGGCATCTCGGCGGGGTAACCGGGGGACAGGATGAGAATATTCATCGCGTCCGTGGGTTAGCAGGGATCGCAGGGCGGCCGCAACAGGCACCTGGCGCGGCTGCGTCCGCGGACCCGCGCAGCCGCTGTGACGGTGGCCGGGGGCGCATGCGAGAAAGTTGACGGTGGCCGGGGGTTTGCTAGCCCTAAACCCATGGCTTCACGTGAACGGATCCTCGGCGGGTGGGTGGTGGCAGGGTTCTGCGGGGTCGTCGGGGCCGCGTGCTCGAGCGGGGATGGCGGACGCGAGGAGACCTCGTTCGGGTCGTTCACCAGCATGCCGGTCGTGACGACCCAGCCGCCGGTCGACGAGACGACGACGTCGCCGAGCACCGGCGAAGAGAGCTCGAGCACCGGCGACGACACGACCGGCGTGGCCGAGGCGTCGACGATGCACGTCGGCGTGTGCGGCGACGGGACCGTCGACGAGGGCGAGGAGTGCGACGACGGCAACACGGACGACACCGACGCGTGCCTGACCGCGTGCGTGCTGGCGACCTGCGGCGACGGGTTCGTGCAGCTCGACGTCGAGGCGTGCGACGACGGCGACGACGACGACACCGACGAGTGCCTGGCGACCTGCGCGGTGGCCAGCTGCGGCGACGGGGCGGTCCAGGCGGACGTCGAGGCGTGCGACGACGGCAACGACGTCGAGACCGACGCGTGCCGGTCGAGCTGCGAGGCGGCGAAGTGCGGCGACTCGGTGGTCCAGGAGGGCGTCGAGGCGTGCGACGACGGCAACCTGGTCGAGCTCGACACGTGCTCGAACAGCTGCGTGGTGATCGTGCCGGAGAAGAGCTGCAAGGCGGTGCTGGCGCTCGCGCCGGACTCGACCAACGGGGTGTTCACGATCGATCCGGACGGCGAGGGCGGCGAGGCGCCGATCAAGGCGTACTGCGACATGACGCAGGACGGCGGCGGCTGGACGCTGATCCTCAACCGCAACGTGAACTCGGACAACACGGGCCAGCCGGACATCGAGGACGCGAACGGGAGCTTCGACAACACGCGGGCGTCCAACTGGAACTTCGACATCGACCTGTTCTGGGCCGACGCGACGCAGGTGGTCTTCGCCGACAAGCAGAACGACAATTGCAACAACTGCGCGATCGCCCAGTACCACTCGGCGATCCGCGTCGACAAGCCGGCGATGCCCGCGTACGCGAGCACGTGCGCCGGGGCGTCGACGATGGTCAACGTGCTCAAGCTGGTCGGGCCGATGGCGGGGACCATGGGCACGGCGTTCCAGTGCGCCGCGAGCCTCGGGTGGGGCAACTGCGGCGGGTCGGCGTGCCACCTCGGCGTGCACTCGAAGAGCACGGCGACCGACAACGACTGGGGCGGGAACATGTGGAACGAGATGCACTTCCCGACAAGCAACTCGATGTTCGCGAAGTTCGGCGACGTGGCGAACGAGCCGAGCGCGTTCCGCCGCGGCTGCGGCGGCGGGCTGGCGTCGAACTTCAACTCGTCGTCGTCGTGCGGGCTGTCGATGCAGTCGAGCGCGAAGGCCCGCTGGACCGTGTGGGTCCGCTGAGCGTCAGCCGGGCACGCAGAACTGCAGGACCTCGTCGGCGACCGCGGTGAGGGTCTCGGGCAGCTGGCCGTCGCCGGCCTGCAGGTAGAGCGGTTGGGTGCCGCCGGGGTCCTTGGCCTTGTAGCCGGCGCCCATCTGCACGCAGTTGGTCTCGAAGTCGACGGCGGTCTGGCCGGCGCAGGCCATGTCGTTGAGGAAGGCGAGCGCGCCCATCTGGGCCTCCTGGCCGAAGAACCCGACGATGTACGTTTGGATGCCGGCGGCGGCGAGCTTCTGGGTGGTCAGCAGGGGCGAGGGGTCGGGGCAGCTGAGGTCCCAGTCGGCGCCGTCGGTCACGAGCACGACGACCTGACGGCGGCCGGGGATGGCGTTGGCGACCAGCCAGTCGCCGGCGGTGTCGAGGGCGAGGCCGGTCGGGGTGGTGTTGCAGATGTGCGTGGTCAGCGGGTCGACGGCGGCGGCGATCGTGGCCCCGCTGGCGAGCGAGGGCGGGACGAGGATCTCGCCGGCCTGGCACATCGGGTTGGTCGCCTGCTTGCTGTCGGTGACCCGCTCGGCGAGGGTGATGCACTGACCGCCGCCGGGATCCATCGGCCACAGCTCGAGGCCGAAGCGGAGGTTGTTGTCGAGGCCGCTGGTGACGACCGACTCGATCGCGCCGATCGCCTGCGACCACTTGCTGCTGGCGTAGGCCGGGGCGTCGACCGGGGTCTGGCCGTCGGGCGTGCGGTGCATGCTGAGCGTGCGGTCGAGCGCGAACAGGACCTCGGGCGGGTCGCACTCTTTCTGACAGCCGCAGCAGACCTCGTCGCCGATCGCGGCGAGCGCGGCGTCGAGGTCGGACTTGTTGTCGGCCTGCAGGTAGATCGGGATCTGGCTCTGCGGGTCGACGGCGATGAAGCCCTCGGGGGTGGCCGAGCACGGGCCCGGGAAGCCCTTGGCGGTCTGACCGGCGCACGCGAGGTCGTTGAGATAGGTGGTCGCGCCCATCATGGCCTCCTCGCCGGAGAAGCCGACCACGAAGGTCTTCACGCCCTGCTCGGCGAGGTCCTGGACGGCGCCGAGCGGGGAGGGATCGGGGCAGCTGAAGTCCCAGTCGGCGCCGTCGGTCACGAGGATCGCGTACTGCTCGCGCCCGGGCTCCTGGATGGTCGCGAGGTACTCGCCGGCGGTGATCAGCGCCGAGCCGGTCGGGGTGGTGTTGCACAGCAGGGTCGTGCCGGGGTCGAGGATCGCGGCGAGCGAGCCGCCGTTGTCGATCATCGGCGCGAGCACGACCTCACCGACCTCGCACTGCGGGTTGGTCGCCATCTTGTTCTGCTCGATGCGCTCGGCGAGGGTGACACACTGGCCGCCGCCCGGGTCGCGTGGCCACAGCTCGAGGCCGAAGCGCACGGTCTGATCGAGCGGGGGCATGCTGAGCGTCTCGATGCCGGCGATCGCCTGGGCCCACTTGCTGCTGGCGTAGGCGGGCGCGTCGACGGGGGTCTGGCCGGCGGGGGTGCGGTGCATCGACTGGGTGCGGTCGAGCACGACGAGCGCGTCGGGCGGCAGGCAGTCGTCGCCGGTGTCGGTCGACGAGTCGGTGGTATCGGCGGTGTTCGTGTCGCTGGTGTCGTCGTCGGTGGTCGGGCTGGACGGGGTCGTGGTGGTCGGCGGTGGTTCGGTGGAGGGATCCGAGGAGGGATCCGAGGAGGGATCCGAGGTGGGGCCAGGGCCGCTGTTGCTGGTGTCGGTCTGGCTGCCGCCGGTCGGGACGTCGCCGGTGCCGGGGTCGGTGGCGGTGGCGACGGTGTCGGTCGCGGGGGTGGACGGGGTCGTCGGTTGCCCGGTCGCGGTGTCCCGCGTCCCGCCGTCGTCTCCGCAGCCGAGGGCGAGCGCGAGAACGCCAACAGAACAATGTAGGGCGGCAAATTTCATCATTCCACCCTACCCGGACGGGGCGCCCGCAAGAAGGGGCCTGGCCGCCTCGTTTCACTGGCGCTTGTGCGCGCGCGGGGCTTGCGGCATACGCCGGGCATGGCCAAGGCGCACGAGACATGGACAGTGCTTCCCCATCAACCGATCGAGGTGCTCGCCGAGAACCTGTGGCGCGTCGAGGGCGGGCTGCCGGACATGCCGCTGCGTCGGGTGATGACGATCGTGCGCCGCGAGGAGGGGCTCGTGGTGCACAACGCGATCGCGCTCGACGCCGCGTCGATGGCCCGCATCGACGCGTGGGGTCCCGTGCAGTACCTCGTGGTGCCCAACGGGTACCACCGGCTCGACGCGAAGGTGTTCAAGGATCGTTACCCGCAGGCGCGGGTCCTGTGTCCGCGCGGGGCGAGGAAGAAGGTGGCGGAGGTCGTGGCGGTCGACGGGTCGTACGAGGACTTTCCGGCCGACGAGCGCGTCCGCTTCGAGACGCTCGCGGGGCTCAAGAAGTCCGAGGGCGTGATGATCGTGCGATCGAGCGACGGCGTGACGCTGGTGTTCAACGACGCGGTGTTCAACATGCCGCACGGGCGCGGGTTGACCGGGTGGATCCTCAAGCACGTGACGCAGAGCTCGGGCGGGCCGCGGGTACCGCGGCTGATCCGGCTGTTCCTGATGAACGACCGTGAGGCGCTGCGCGAGCACCTGGTGCGGCTGGCCGGGCTGCCGGACGTCGTGCGGGCGATCGTCTCGCACCACGAGACGATCACGGGCGACGTCGGGGCGGCGCTGCGGGGCGCCGCGGCCCGGCTGTGACCGCTAACCGCGGTCGGGGTCCTCGAAGCAGTAGAAGCGGAACATGGCGGCGCAGCTCTGATCGTCGAGGATGGCGGACCAGGAGGAGTCCTTGGCCTCCGTCGCCCCCAGGACGGTCGACTCGTTGACGGCCGCCAGGGTCCAGTTGTAGCAGTGGTCCTTCGAAGCGCGGGTGCCGTTCGCCTTCGTGTTGGTCCACGCGAGGTCGAGGTCGGCGTAGTCGCCGTTCTCGTCGCGGTCGATCGGGTGGGCGAGGGTGCCGTCGGTGAGGTCGGCCCAGCCGGTGGCGATGATCGGGCCCACGTCGTTGCTGAGCTTCGCGCGCAGGCGATACTGGCCGGTGAACTTGGTGTCGAAGCGCTCGCTCGGTGATGTGGACGCGGTGCTCAGCCAGGCCTTGTAGGTGCCCGCGAGCTTGGTGGCGTCGGCCAGCTGTCGGCAGCGCTCGTCGGCCAGCGCGAGGCCCTTGAACTTGGCCGGGTTCTGCCAGTCGAATTCAAAGTTACCCCGCACGCGGATGCTGCTGACGAATACGAACCGCTCCTCGTGGGCGCAGTCGGCGGTGCAGCCGTCGGCGTCCTCGTTGTTGCCGTCGTCGCAGGCCTCGCCGCGGACCGGGTTGACGAGGCCGTCGCCGCAGAAGGGGATCGAGCAGTCGATCTCGCAGGTGGTGGTCTGCTCGTGGCCGCCGTCGCAGGGCTCGGGGCCGTTGACCTCGCCGTCGCCGCACCACGCGACGGTGCGGCAGCCGGGGGCGCAGGCGACGCTGCTCGGCTTGTACCAATAGTAGGGCTCGCTGGTGTTGGTGCCGTTGTCGCAGTCCTCGTCGCCGGACACGACGCCGTCGCCGCACACGCTGCACTGCTCGGGGCAGGTCGCCAGGTCCTCGTCGGGGCCGCACGCGGGGTCCTCGTCGCAGCGCGACTCGCCGGACTCGGAGCCCGAGGCGTCGCCCGAGGCTTCGCCGTCGGCGGTGCCATCGGTCGAGGTCTCGATGCCCTCGTCGTCGCCGGCGGGCTCGCCGGAGCTGCCGTCGCTGGAGGTTTCGCCGGGGTCGGTCAGGGCGACTTCGCCCGCGCTCGACAGGTCGAGGTTCGAGCCACAGGCCGGCGCGAGGCCGAGGAACGCGAGTAGGAGGCGGCGTGGAGGCATGGGCGACCCGAGAGGCGGTTTCGCGCATGAGTAACACCGCGCGCGGTCTCGTTCGAGGCTGCGCCGGTGTTCAGCGTCGCGAATTGACGACCAGGCGGGCGCCCGCGAGGCGTCCGCGGCGACGCGCAGCCGGGGCGAACGTCGTCGCGAGCGGCCCGGCGGCGGGGCAGCCGGGTGTTGTGATCGACGTCAGGACTGTCGCAGCTGGCGCTCGAGGCTGATGCCGAGGCGATCCATGCGGCGGTAGAGGGCCTGACGGCTGAGGCCGAGTTCGGCGGCGGCGCGGGCGACGACGCCGGCGTGGGCCTCGAGGGCGGCGACGATGGCACGGCGCTCGGCCTCGGTGTCCTCGTTGCCGGGGCCGCGCGACGACGCCTCGGACACGGGGTGATGGCGCGGGCGGATGGTGTCGGCGGCGACGGTGGCGTCGTCGAGGCCGAGGTCGCCGGGTTCGACGACGCCGCCGTGGCACAGGAGGATGGCGCGCTGGATGCGGTTCTGCAGCTCGCGCACGTTGCCGGGCCAGTCGTGGCCGAGCAGCGAGCGCACGGCGGCGGGGCTGAAGCGGGTCGGCGGGGCGGTGGTGACGGGCGGGCGGTACTCGGCGGTCGGGCGCTCGGGGGAGGACATGGCCTCGGTGATCCGCATGTTGGTGCGCGAGTCGCTGGCGGTGGTCCGCGCCTCGCTGAGGGTCTCGCCGAGGCGCGCGGCCTGGCCGAGGGTCGCGAGGAAGTGCTCGGCCAGCGGGAGCACGTCCTCGCTGCGCTCGCGCAGCGGCGACACGCGGATCTCGATGACGTTGAGGCGGAACAGCAGGTCCTCGCGGAAGTTGCCGTTGGCGATCATCTGCCGGAGGTTGGCGTTGGTCGCCGAGACGATGCGGACGTCGACCTTGCGCGTGATGGTGCTGCCGAGCCGCTCGAACTCGCCGGTCTGCAGCACGCGCAGCAGCTTCATCTGGCCCTTGAGCGAGAGGTTGCCGATCTCGTCGAGGAACAGGGTGCCGCCGTCGGCGGCCTCGAACCGGCCGATCCGACGCTTGGTCGCGCCGGTGAACGCGCCGACCTCGGCGCCGAACAGCTCCGCCTCGAGCAGGTCGTCGGGCAGGCCGCCGGCGTTGACCTTGACGAACGACTGCTGGCGGCGCGGGCTGTTGGCGTGGACGATCTCGGCGACCTTCTCCTTGCCGGAGCCGTTGGGCCCGGTGATCAGGACGGGCGCGTCGGCACGGGCGACGCTGGCGGCCAGCGAGACGACGCGGTGCATCGCCTCGCTGGCGTAGACGAGGCCACACAGGTCGTAGCGGTCCTGCAGCTCGTTGCGGGCGCGGGCGCTCTGGGCCCGCAGGCGGTGGTTCTCCAGCGCGAGCTCCCGCATGCGCAGCATGTTCTTCACGGTGGTGACGACCTTGGCGTCGTCCCACGGCTTGGCGAGGTAGTCGGCGGCGCCCTCCTTGACGAGGGTGATCGCCGTCTCGAGCGAGGTCCACGCGGTCATCAGGAGCACGGGCAGGTCGCCGTCGAGCTCGCGCAGGCGGCGAAACAGCGAGGCGCCCTCCTGTCCCGAGGTTGTGTCGTCGCTGAAGTTCATGTCCTGGATGACGGCGCCGATGTCTCCCTTGGCGACCAGCTCGAGCGCGGCCTCCGGCGTGTGGGCGACCTGCGTCGCGATCCCGTGGACGTCGAACAGGATCTCGAGGGCCGTGCACACCGAGGGGTTGTCGTCGACGATCAATACCTGTTGCATGGCGCCTCCGTTGTACCCGCAAGCCTGGTCCGCTGACGACCAGCGGTAGGGGTCCAGGACGGTCGCGAGGGCGGGCGCCACGACCGGTCATTTGCACGCATCGTGCCGCCTGGGTGGCTCCAGAGGTTCTGCGTACGTGGATGCGCGGAACTGTCCGCATCCAGGAATTTTGATCGGACACCTGTCCGAGGCGGACGCGTGGTAAGCAAGTCGCGGTATGCAGGACGTGTTCTACCAGGGCACGCTATCGGCCAGCGGGCTGCAATTCTCGACCCTGGAGGGCCGTCGACCGCGTCCGTCGGATCCCCCGCTGCCGATCGTGCTGTGCCTGCACGGGTTCCCGGATCACAACAGGACGTTCCGGGCGCAGATCGTGGCGCTCACGCAGGCGGGCTACCGGGTGGTCGCGCCGCTGCTCCGCGGCTACGAGCCGAGCTCGCAGCCGATCGACGACGACTACCACGTGATCCGCATGGTCGAGGACGTGCTCGGGTGGATCGAGTACCTGGGGGCGCTGCGGGTCCACCTCGTCGGGCACGACTGGGGCGCGGTGATCGGCTACCAGGTCGCGGCGCTGGCCCCCGAGCGGCTGCTGTCGCTGACGACGCTGGCCGTGCCGCACCTGCGCCACCTGCTCGGCGGGGTGGTGCGCACGCCGAGGCAGGTGATGAACTCGTGGTACACGCTGTTCTTCCAGGCCCGCGGGGTCGCGGAGCTGGCGGTGAAGGCCCGCGACTTCGCATTGATCGAGCGGCTGTGGCGGACGTGGTCGCCCGGGTTCGAGTGCCCGGAGGAGGAGATGCGGCTGGTCAAGCGGACGCTGCGCCAGCCGGGGGTGATCGGGGCGGCGCTGGCGTACTACAGGGCGGCGTTCGATCCGATCTCGCGGGCGGCCGCCGAGACGCGCCGGCTGGCGTTCGCGCCGGTGACGGTGCCGACGCTGGCGCTGACCGGGGCGGACGACGGGTGCATCGACACGCGGATGTTCGACCACCTGATGAAGGCCGAGGACTTCCCGGGCGGGCTGGAGGTCGCGCGGATCCGCGGGGCGGGGCATTTCCTACAGCAGGAGCGTCCGGCCGAGGTGAACGCGCGTATCCTCGAGTGGCTGCGCCGACACGACGCGGCGGAGTGACGGCGATGCGGGCGAGGTGGCTGGCCTTGGGGACAGGTTTGATCGGGTGCGCGGCGAACCTGCCGGCGCAG
>Ga0075163_10008543_pt1 | contig 13481 bp, 5 predicted proteins | sample JI1023141ADNA_FD_71478 | JGI IMG/M metagenome (GOLD analysis project Ga0075163, IMG submission 71478) | Wastewater effluent complex algal communities from Wisconsin, to seasonally profile nutrient transformation and Carbon sequestration -... | ecosystem: Engineered > WWTP > Effluent > Algae...
CTGTATCACGAGACCGCCGAGCGAGTGGAGCTCGATGTCCTGGATGCCCTATGCACCTACCTGAACTGCGGGCTGCCTGACTTGCTGGAGTATCAAAAGAGTGAGCAGGCCTCTCCACCCCCAACTCCCTGATCCAACGGATAGGCTGAAGGCGGATGTGACGCACGTATCGGGGGCTGTGCCCAAGGGGCACGGTGCCTGAAGGTCAAACCAGCCATGGCTCGCAAAAAGCGCGATTTTGCCCGGGCACAGGATGGGCACGGTTTGGGCACTGGGTGGGCACAGGCCGCGACCCGAGCCCGAAAAGCAAAAAGGCCCAAGCACGTAAATGCTTGAGCCTTAAAGCTTTTGTTTGGTTGCGGGGGCAGGATTTGAACCTGCGACCTTCGGGTTATGAGCCCGACGAGCTGCCAGACTGCTCCACCCCGCGTCCGTGTGTGCTGCGACTTTCAACTTCCCGAAACTCACCCCGAGGGGCGCTGGAGCGGCAGAAGAGTCTCGAACTCTCGACCTCAACCTTGGCAAGGTTGCGCTCTACCAACTGAGCTACTGCCGCTTTGTTCCGGTGCTTCCACGCTGCGTCAGGAACGCCTCGGGAAGGGCGCGAATTATACGTCGGACGGCGCGGTTTGCAATAGCCTTCCGCGTTTTTTTGTGTGGCCGGGCTGAATGACCGGCTGGCGGAGGCGGGCGGTGTGCCGATGCACCGGCTTCGCGCCTGAATTGACGGGGCTGCTTGCGCCGGTTTTTGCCCGGTGCTAGCGTGGTCCGGCAAACAAGAACAAGAACACACATCTGTGTGCAGCGGGGGGCTGCCATGCCGGTTTCCAACGGTTCCTTGCTCGACGAGCCCACATGCCAGGCCTTCTTCGAGCACATGCTCAACGGTGTTGCGTATTGCCGGGTGATCTTCGATCGCGGTCGCGCGGCCGATTTCGTCTTTTATTACACCAACCCGGCCTTCTCCACCCTGACCGGGCTCGACGATGTCTGCGGCCGCCGGGTCGCCGAGTTCTTCCCGCAGCTGCGCGAGAGCGATCCCGAGGTCTTCGACTTCTATGGCCGTGTGGCCGTGACGGGCGTTGCCGAGCGGGCCGAGCTCAAGGTGAATGCGCTGGGCGAATGGTTCGCGATCTCGGCCTATTGCCCGCGGCCCGGCTATTTCGTGACGGTCTTCGACGTGATCACCCGCCGCAAGCGCGCCGAGCTGGCGACGGCTGAGAGCGAGGCCCGTTTCCGGCATTTCGCGGCGCTGACCAGCGATGTCTTCTACGCCTGCCGGCGCGGCGCGGATGGCCTGTTCCGCGTCGAATGGCTGGGCGGCAGCGTGGAGCGGGTGTTCGGGCTGACGCCCGAGGCCTTCATGGCCCTGGGCTGCTGGCGGACGCTGCTGGTGGACGAGGACGGGCCGCTGTTCGACCGTCACATCACCGGGCTGTCGCCGGGGCAGTCGAGCGATCTGATCCTGCGCGCCCGCCACCGGGACGGGTCGCTGCGCCATCTGCGCAGCTGCGCCGTGATCGACCACGCCGCGGCGGGCGATGGTGCCCACCTGCTCTACGGCGCCCTGCAGGACGTAAGCGAGTCCGTCCGCGCCGAAGCCGCGCTGCGCGAGACGCTGGCCGAGGCCGAACGCTTTCGCGTCGCCCTCGATCACGCCCCCTCGTACATCTACATCAAGGATGGGCAGGGGCGCTATGTGTATGGCAACCGGGCGACCCTCGAGCTCTTCGGCTGCGTGGCCGGCACCCTGGCCGGGCAGGACGACCGGAGTTTCTTTGCGCCGGAGACCGCGGCGCGCATCCGCGAGATCGACCGGCGGGTGCTGGCCGGCGAGACGACCCGCGAGGAGATCGAAGTCCGGGGCGGCGGGCTGGCCGACGGGCAGGTCTTCTGGCAGGAGAAGGCGCCCATCTACGCCGATCCGGCGCGGCGCGAGGTGTGGGGGCTGTGCGGCGTGTCCACCGACATCACCGCCCGCAAGCGCCTCGAGCGGGCGCTCGAGCTGCAGGCCAACACCGATTCGCTGACCGGGCTCGACAGCCGGGCGCATTTTCTCGACGTGGCGGGCAAGGAGCTCGCCCGGCTGCGCCGCCATCCGGCGCCGATGGCCCTGGCGATGCTCGATCTGGATCACTTCAAGCGCGTCAACGATCGCCACGGGCACGAGGTGGGCGATCGGGTGCTGGTGGCCTTTGCCCGGGTGTGCCGGCACAAGCTGCGCGAGATCGACCTGATGGGGCGGCTGGGGGGCGAGGAGTTCGCCGTGCTTCTTCCGGACACCGCCGGGGTGCAGGCCCGGGAGGTGATCGAGCGCCTGCTGCGGGCCGTTGCCGAAGTCGAGGTTCGGGTCGAGGGCGGGCCGCCGATCCACATGACCGCGTCGGCCGGGCTGGCGATCTGCGGCGATCGGGACACCGACATGGACGCGCTGCTCAATCGCGCCGACGCGGCGCTCTACGAGGCCAAGCGGCTGGGCCGCAACCGGCTGGTGGTGGCGACGGGGCCGTGACGGCCGGGGGCGGCGGGCTCAGGCCGGGCCGCCGAGGATCCGCCCGCCCGAGTTAACGCAGCAGCGGTCGCGCCCGCCGCGTTTGGCGGCGTAGAGCGCCTGGTCGGCGGTGGCGATCAGGTTGTCCTCGTCGGGCGTGGTGGGCTCCCGGCTCGAGATGCCGATGCTGATGCTGGTGCTGATCACCCGCTCGCCGACCCGGATCGGCGCCTCCCTCACCTTCAGGCGCAGCCTCTCGGCAGCCTGCAGGGTGGCGCGGAGGTCGCTGTTCTGGCAGATCACCAGAAACTCCTCGCCGCCCATCCGGATCACGTGGTCGTCCTTGCGGGCGGTGCCGCGCAGCAGCTGGCCCACCTCGGCCAGCACCCGGTCGCCCACGGCGTGGCCGTGGGTGTCGTTGACGGCCTTGAAGCGGTCGATGTCGATCATCATCACCGCCAGCCCCTGCCGCGAGCGGGAGGCGGCGCTCCACGCCTGGCCCAGGATGTCCATGCCGGCGCGGCGGTTGGGCAGGCCGGTGAGCAGGTCGGTGAGGGCGTAGTGTTCGAGCTTGCGGTTGCTGATCGCCAGTTCGGAGGCGAACTGCTTGAGCTGGGCCCGGTCACGCTCCCAGCTCTCGAGGAGCTGCACGTAGTGCAGGGCTGCCCGCATGCGGGCCGACAGGGCGCGCATCTTGATGGGCTTGGTCACGTAGTCGTCGACGCCGGCCTCGAAGGCTTCGACGATCTCCTCTTCGGCGTCCATGCCGGTGAGCATGATCACGTACATCGACTGGCCCCACTCGGTGGCGCGCAGGGCCCGGCAGAACTCCAGGCCGTTCATGACCGGCATCATCCAGTCGGTGACGACGATCTGGGGCATCACCTTGACGGCCAGCGCGAGGGCTTCCTCGCCGTTGGCCGCGCAATACACGTCGGGCCCGGCCAGGCTGCGCAGCTGGGCTTCGAGGAGAACCCGGGAGGTGGGCTCGTCCTCCACCAGCAGCACCCGCATCGCCAGGTTCCTGGGCTCGGCGGCCTTGGGGGCCGGGGCCTCGGCCATGCTGGCGAAGAGGGGCAGGCGCCGGGCGGGCAGCTTGAGCAGCTCGCTCCACTCGCGCCAGCGGGCCAGGATGCGGTCGACGAGCTCGCCGACCTCGGTGCCGTCCAGGCCGAGCCGGCCGCCCAGCAGGAAGAGTTCGGAGATGAGTTCGCCGCGTTCGTCCTCGGGGGCCAGTCCCATGTCGGCGATGCGCCGGGCGTGATGGAAGAGCTGGACCAGCTGGTAAGGCCGGGAGCCTTCGGTAAAACCGGCGGCCTCGGGCGCCTCGTGGTGGCACACGGGCTCGGCGAGGGCCTTGGGGATGCCGCAGTCGGCCAGGATGACGGCGGTGAAGGCGTTGTGGTCGGTCTGCAGGCGCTCCTGCTCGAGGGCGATGAGCTGGCTGTCGTCTTCGCAGGCCTCGAGCAGGCGGCCGTATTCGACGGGGTGCACGGTGGCCAGCGCGAGGCAGCCGATGCGGGCCATCAGGCCGCAGGCAAACAGCTCGTCCGGCGAGCCGATGCGGCTCTGGCTGGCCAGCGCCTGGCTGGCGACCGCCATCAGCAGTGCGTGGGACCAGAAATACGCGTAGTCGAAGGCCTCGCAGGGGCCGCCCTGGAATTGGTCCACCAACGAAAACCCCACCGCGAGCTGGCGCACGGTGGTCATCCCGAGGCGCACCACCGCCTCGGAGACCGACACGAAGGGGCGCCCGGAGCCATTGGCTGCGGCGGTGTTGGCCAGCTGCAGCAGGCGGCTGGTCAGGGCCGGATCGGTTTGCACGACGCGGGTGATCTCGCCGATGCTGGCGTTGTCCCGGCCGCAGATTTCCATGATCGCCAGCGCCACGCCTTTCGGGCTCGGCAACTGGCCGCTGAAGCGGAGCTGTTCGAGCGGCATGCCGTGGGGCTGATCATGCCCGCCGGGCGCGCCGGTATCGGGTGGAGAGGTCGTCATCGGGTTTCCTTCGGGAGCGCTCAAGCCCGCAGTGCGTTGTCGAGACCGTTACGCCTGGCGGCTTCATTTTTATTTATATCGGTTTTATTCCGGAAAAGTTCAGGGCTTGGCCGGCATTTTTTCGGTTCGTGCGCGTCGTGGGCGGGCAGCACCTGCAGTGGCGCATTCCCCGGACGCCCGGGCGCGGGGCGTGAGAGGGGTGCCGCGCCCCTCCGGAGGGGTGTGGGCAGCCATCGGAGGGTATCTCCGGCCCTCGGTTGCCCCGTGCTGGGGCAACCGAGGCGCGGCGAGAGGCAAGGGAGGGGGTCGGTCTACCCTTTCATGCCCCGGCGTGGGGCATCGATGGGGTCGGGCGGGGGAAGGAAGGGGGCGGCCAGCCCTCGGACGCCCCGGCGTGGGCCGTCCGAGGGCTGCGGCGGGGTAAGGCCGGGTTCAGCCGAGTTCGTCGAGCAGGGCGTGGACTTCGGCGACGAGCCGGGCGTATTCGGCCAGGGTGGGCCCGATCTGGCCGGCGGCTTCGTCGAGCCGGCCGGCCCTGGCGAGGGCTTCGAGTTCGCGGAATTGTTCGGCGGCCGCCTGCCCGCCGATGTTGGCGCTGCTCGACTTGAGGGCGTGGGCCGCGTCGCGGGCGGCGCTGGCGTCGCCGGCGGGGATGGCGTGCTCCAGCTTGCGGGCGAGCGCGGTCGAGCTCTCGAGATACACATGCAGCAGCCGCCGGGCGAGGCCCCAGCCGCCGTCGGGGTCGAGCTTGCGGTAGGGTTCGAGCACCTGGCGATCGATGGCGCCGCCGGCGCTTGGGGCCGCGGTGGGCGCAGGCGCTGTGGCCTCAGCCGCGGGGGCGGGCCGGCGCGGCAGCCAGCGCTGCAGTGCGGCTTCGAGCTGGGCGGTGGTGTAGGGCTTGGCGAGGTAGTCGTCCATGCCGGCGGCGAGGCACTGGTTGCGGTCGCCCTCCATGGCGTTGGCGGTGACGGCGATCACCGGCAGGTGCCGCCCGCCGCCCCTGGCTTCGAGGGCGCGGAGCCGGGCGGTGGCCTGGTAGCCGTCCATCACCGGCATCTGGCAGTCCATCAGGATGGCGTCGAAGGCCTGCCCGGCGGCCAGGGCCAGCGCCTCCTCCCCATGCTGGGCGATGACCACCGTGAGGCCCAGCTTCTGCAGCATCACGCGGGCGAGTTCCTGGTTGACCGGGTTGTCCTCGGCCAGCAGCACATGGCCGTGGAGCTGGCCGCCGGGGGCGAGCGTGGCCCCTGCGGGCGCCGCCGGAGCGGCCGCCGCGTTGCCGGCGCCCAGCGCCCAGCTGACGACGCTGTGGAGCTCCGACTGGCGCACGGGCTTGTTGATGCAGCGCAGGATGCCGGCCGCCTCGCGCTCGCGGGCGTTGCCGGTGATGAAGGTGGAAGTGAGCATGACCAGCCGGGTCCGGGCCAGGGCCGGGTCGGCGTGGAGGTGGCGGGCGAGCTGCAGGCCGTCCATCCCGGGCATGTGCATGTCGAGGATGGCGAGCTCGATGGGCTGGCCCTGCCCGGCTGCTTCACGCAGCAGCTCGAGGGCCTGGTCGCCGCTTTCGGCACAGCGCACCTGCATGCCCCAGCCGCCCAGCTGCAGGCGCAGGATGTCGACGTTGGTCTGGTTGTCGTCCACCACCAGCACCCGCACGCCTTCGAGCCGGGTGGGGGCGGGTTCGGGCGAGGCCGTGGGGCTCGCGGCGCAGGGCAGGCGCAGCTCGATGTGGAAGCGGGAGCCCTTGCCGACTTCGCTGTCGACGCCGATGCGGCCGCCCATCAGCTCGATGAGCCGCCGGCTGATCGCCAGCCCGAGCCCGGTGCCGCCGAACTCGCGGGTGGTGGAGCCGTCGGCCTGGGAGAAATGTTCGAAGATCTTCTGCCGCGCTTCGGCGGAGATGCCGACGCCGGTGTCCTCGACGCTCAGGCCCACCTGCAGGTGCCCGCCGTCCGGCACCGCGTGGGCGCGCACCACGACCTCGCCCTGGCGGGTGAACTTGATGGCGTTGCTGAGCAGGTTGGCCAGCACCTGGCGCAGCCGGAAGGCGTCGCCGCGCATGCGCAGGGCGACGTTGGGCGGGCTGAGCTGGCTGGCCAGCTCGAGGCCCTTTTCGGCGGCCGGCTGGGCGAACATGGCGACGCTGTCCTCGACGAGTTCGCCGAGGTCGAAGTCGATGGCTTCGAGCTCGATGTGGCCCGACTCGATCTTCGAGAAGTCCAGGATGTCGTTGATGATGCCCAGCAGGTGGCGCCCCGAATGCTGGACCAGTTCGGCGTAGCGCTGCTGGGCGGGGTCGAGCCGGGAGCCGAGGAGCAGCTCGGTCATGCCGAGCACGCCGTTCATCGGGGTGCGGATCTCGTGGCTCATGGTGGCGAGGAACTCGCTCTTGGCCTGGCTGGCGGCTTCGGCCTGCTCCTTGGCGGCGCGCAGCTCGGCGGTGCGCCCTTCGACCAGCTCTTCCAGGTGTTCCCGGTGCAGGCGCAGGCTCTCGTCGCGGGCGCGGAGCTCGCCCAGCATGTGGTTGAAGCTGTCCACCAGCCTGCCGATCTCGTCCTCGCCGCTGCGCGGAATGTGGAGGTCATAGCGCTGGGTTTCGGCCACCTCGCGGGCGGCCGCGGCGAGGCGCAGCACCGGCTCGCTGATGCGGTGCTGCAGGCGCTGGGCGGCCAGCACCGCCAGCAGCAGCACGAGGGTGCCCAGCCCGGCGGTGGTGAGGGCGTCGCGGCCGATCTGGTGCCACATGCCGGACGGGTCGACCACCATCGACAGGGTGCCCAGGGTCTCGGCGCCGTCGAGGCCGTCGGTGGTGGAGTGCAGGGCGTGGTCGAAGCGCAGCGGCCGGGTCGACAGGGGCAGGCCTTCGGCGAAGCCCTTGGGTGCGAGCCCGGCGAACACGGCCGGGTCGGCGCCGGCGGGGTAGGCGGCCAGCAGGCGCCCGTCGGGCAGCACGATGCGGGCGGCCACCACCTCGGGGTGCTCGCGCAGGCTGGCCAGGTTGACGGCCGCGGCCTTCTCGTCGCCGAACACCACCGCCGCCTCGGCGTTGGCGGCCACCACGTGGGCCAGGCTGCGCAGCTGGGACATCATGGAGCCCTGCTGGCGCAGGGTGCCGGCGACGGTGAAAATGACGAGGGCCAGCGAGAGCACGGCGAAGGCCATGCCGGCCAGCATCAGCAGCAGGCGCCGGCGCAGGGACGAGGCTTTCCAGTTCATGGCCTCACCCGCCGGGCCGCAGTGGTGGTGTCAGGTGCTTCGCAGGGCATCGCGGCGGAGGCGGGCAGGAGGGGGCGACGAAGCATGGGAGGGGCTGGGCTGTGGCTGGGTGATGTCCACCGACGGTTTGTGGCGCGTGTCCGCCGGAAAGGCGCAGGTCCGGACTCAAGCCATAGCGGCAGGAGGCTGCGCGAACTTTAGTTCCGGTGCGGCACGCAGCGTGAAGCATGCCCGCGTCTGCGCCGTGCCGGCGGGGCTGTCGGGGCGAGGGGCGCTCCCGGGTGGTCCGGCGGGGCGCTTTCTGGGATCATCCTGAAAACGGCAGTTGACCGCTTTCCGCAAGTTCGGGCACCGCAAGCGCACTCACCTTCCTACCTTCGGGGCGTGACAGCGCCACACACCCGCTGGCACGCCCGGACGTGCGCCTTGCCTTGTCGCTTCGCGCCAGACGCCGGCCCGGACGCATCATTCAGGACTATCCGGGCCGCAGCAGCCACGCCATCGCCCGTTACCAGGAGTCTTCCCATGTCGGCCTTGTTCACGCCCTTCGCCCTCGACGGCCTCACCCTGCCCAACCGTATCGTCATCGCGCCCATGTGCCAGTACTCGGCGGTCGATGGTGATGCCCAGGACTGGCACCTGATGCACCTGGGCAACCTGGCGCTCTCCGGGGCCGGCATGCTGGTCATCGAGGCCACCGGGGTCGAGCCGGAGGGGCGCATCACGCCGGCCTGCCTCGGCCTGTGGTCGGACGCCAACGAGGCGGCCCTCGGGCGGGTGGTCGAGGGCATCCGCAAGTATTCGGACATGCCGCTGGCGATCCAGCTCGGCCACGCCGGCCGTAAGGCCTCCAGCGCGTTGCCGTGGCAGGGCGGGCAGCTGCTGGCGCCGGAGGCGGGCGGCTGGCCCACGCTGGGGCCGTCGGCGCTGCCCCATCTGCCCCACGAGCCGGCGCCCCGGGCCCTCGACGGCGCGGGCCTGGCGCGCATCCGCGAGGCCTTTGCGGCGGCGGCCCGGCGGGCGGCGCGGATCGGAATCGACTGCATCGAGCTGCACGGCGCCCACGGCTACCTGCTGCATCAGTTCCTGTCGCCGCTCTCCAACCAGCGCGACGACGCCTACGGGGGCAGCCTCGAGAATTGCCTGCGCTTCCCGCTGGAGGTGTTCGACGCGGTGCGGGCGGCCTTCCCGGCGGGCAAGCCGGTGGGCATGCGCATCTCGGCCACCGACTGGGTCGAGGGCGGCTGGGACCTGGAGCAGAGCGTCGTGCTGGCCCAGGCGCTGAAGGCCCGCGGCTGTGCGTTCATGCACGTCTCGACCGGCGGCCTGTCGCCCCGGCAGAAGATGGTGCTGGGGCCGGGCTACCAGGTGCCGTTTGCGGTGCGCATCCGCCACGAGACCGATCTGCCGACCATCGCGGTGGGCCTGATCACCGAGCCGGAGCAGGCCGAGGAGATCGTCGCCAGGGGCCAGGCCGACCTCGTCGGCGTCGCCCGCTGCATGCTCTACGACCCGCGCTGGCCGTGGCATGCCGCGGCCCGCCTGGGCGCCCGCCTGACGGCGGCGCCCCAGTACTGGCGCTGCCTGCCCCGCGAGCACGCCCAGCTGTTCTCGGGCGCCCAGGTGGGCGGGCGCTGAGCTTGGCCGCTGAAGTCAGCCACTGAGGTGGGCCGGGCGCCCGCGCCGCGTCACGCGGTGCCGCGCGGGCGGGTGTGGCGGAGGATGCTGGCGATGAGCCGGTCGGGGTCGATGGGCTTGGCCAGGTGGTCGACCATGCCGGCCGCGAGGCAGGCGGCCCGTTCGTCGTCGAGGGCGTGGGCCGTCTGGCCGATGATGGGCAGATCCGGGGCCATGGCGCGGATCTGCCGGGTGGCTTCGTAGCCGTCCATTACAGGCATCTGCAGGTCCATCAGCACCACGTCGAAGCCCTCGGGGCCCTGCTGCCTGATGCGCTCAACGGCCTCCTGGCCATTGATGGCGAGGGTGACTTCGGCGCCTTCGCTGACCAGATTGTCCTCGAGCACCAGCTGGTTCACCTCGTTGTCTTCGGCTGCCAGGATGCGCAGCCCCGCCAGCAGGCGCCCCGGCTCGGATTCCCTGGCGGCAGCGGGGGCCGGCTCGGGCGCGGAGACTTCGACGCAGGGCAGCCGGACCTCAAAGCGGCTGCCCGTGCCGGCCTGGCTTTCGGCGTGCAGGCTGCCGCCCATCAGCTCGACGATGCGGCGGGTGATCGCGAGGCCCAGCCCGGTTCCGCCGAAGCGCCGGGTGGTGGAGTTGTCGGCCTGCTCGAAGGGGGCGAAGACGGTGGCGAGCTGCTCGGCGGTCATGCCGATGCCGGTGTCGACGACGCCGAACACGAGCGCGTCGCCCTCCCGGCCGATCTCCAGCGTGATGCTGCCGTGTTCGGTGAACTTGATGGCGTTCGACAGCAGGTTGACCAGGATCTGGGCAATCCGCAGCGGGTCGGACAGGCACATCGCCGGCAGCGGCGAGCACTGCCGGAGCTGCAGGCGCAGGCCCTTGCGGGTGGCGGCGTCTTCCATCAGCAGCAGGGTGTCGCCGACGACCCGGGCCGGTTCGACCGGGATGGCCTCGACGCGCAGCTTGCCGGCCTCGATCTTCGAGTAGTCGAGGATGTCGTTGATGATGCCCAGCAGGAGCTGCCCCGAGGTGAGGATGCGCGCGAAGACGGCCTGGGCCGCGTCGCGCCCGGCGTTGTCGCGGAAGCCCATCCGGGCGAGCCCGAGCACGCCGTTGAGGGGCGTGCGGATCTCGTGGCTCATGTTGGCCAGGAATTCGCTCTTCACCCGGGCCAGGCGCTCGGCTTCGGCGCGGGCGGCCTCGAGGTCGGCGGTGCGGGCCGAGACGAGCTCTTCGAGGCTGTTCTGGTAGCGGGCCAGCTCTTCGTCCTTGCGTACCCGCTCGGTGATGTCCTGCAGGATGGCGATGCCGCCGACGATCTCGCCGCCGGTGTCGCGCAGCGGGGCGCAGGTCATCGAGATGGCCAGCATCTGGCCCGAGTAGGTGGTGCTGTACGGCCCCTCGTAGCGGGACATCTCGCCGGCGAGGGCCATGCGCATGTCCGGGATGACGCGCTGGTCCTTCAGCTTGCGGCAGTCGAGGGTGTTCATGTAGCTCAGCGGCGCCCCCATGATGCGGGCGAACTGCTGGTTGCAGTAGCTGACCCGCAGCTCGCGGTCGTACTGGAGGATGCCGACCGGCGAATATTCGAGCAGCAGGCGGTTGCGCTCCTCGATCTCGCGCAGGGCCAGTTCGGCCAGCTTGCGGTCGGTGACTTCGGTGCACACGCCGTCCCACAGCGTCGAGCCGTCGCCCTGGGGGGTCGGGCTGGCGAGCATCGAGATCCAGCGCAGGTCGGCGCCGACCCGGACCCGGCCTTCCCAGCCGAAGGCGTGCCCTGTCTTCATGTGGGCATTGACCGTGTCGCGCAGGGCGCTCCGGTCGGCGTCGACGATGTTGCCGAGGAAGGCTTCGGCGGAGTTCAGCAGGCTGTCGGCGGTCAGCCCCACCTGCTCGCAGAAGCGCGGGCTGACGTAGGTGAAGCCGGGCCGGCCGGCCGCGTCGAGGCGAAACTTGATGATGCCCACCGGGACGCGGGCGATCAGGCCCTGGTAGTCATCTACCGCCCGCTGCAGGGACTGCTCGACCTGCTTGCGGGCGCTGATGTCCTGCACCGCCCCGTAAACCGCGACCAGCTTGCCGTCGGCGTTCCGCTCGGCCCGGCCCAGGCCGTGGATCCAGCGCAGGCTGCCGTCGGGCATGTGGAGGCGATAGACCATGTCGTAGGGCTGGCCGTCCCTCAGCAGGCCCACCTCGAAGCGGGCGCGGGCGGCGGGCTGGTCGTCCGGGTGGATCCGGCCGAGCCAGCCGGCGTGGGAGAAAGGCTGCTCCGGGCCGACGCCCAGCACCGTGTCGAAGGCCCTGGAGTGGGTCGCCTGGCCGCTGGCGAGGTCGATGGAATAGGCCCCGAGCCGGCCGATCTGTTCGGCGGCATCGAGGGCGAGGTCGCGCTTGCGCAACTCGTGGAGGGTGGCTTCGAGGTGGGCCTTGCTCTCGATGGCACGGGCCGCGGCGTCGCGCTGGCGCCCGTAAAGCCGCCCGATGGCCAGCGCCGAGCCCGACGAGACGAGCAGGAAGATGCTCAGCAGGATCGCGGTCCGGGCCGCATCGCGCCGCCATTGGGCGAGGTAGCTGTCCTGCGAGACGCCGACCACCAGGAACAGCGGCAGGCCCTCGACCCGCCGCACGGCGTTGAGCCGCGCGACGCCATCGGAGGTGTCCGCGCTGCGGTAGGTGAAGCTCGTCCGGCCGGCTTCGAGATGCTGGCGCAGCTCTTTGGACGCCCACACGTTGCCGGTCGCGCCGGCCGGGCCGGCGAGGGGCGGGCTGCGGGTGATCAGGCTGAAGTCTTCGTAGCGGAGGATCGCGCTGCCGCCTTCGCCCAGTTGCGGGCGGGCCAGCAGCTCGGTGAAGTGTTCGAGGGGCACGATCACCGTGACGATGCCGCCGAAGCTGCCGTCGTGCCGGTTGAAGCGGCGCGAGAAGGGCAGCAGCCAGCCCGAGCTGCCCGGCCGGTTGACCGGGCGGCCGACGACGAGGCCCCGGGCCGGGTCGTCGCGCAGGGCCTTGAAGCACTGGCAGATGTCCTGAACCGGCCCCGGGCTGCCGCGGCTGGCCCACCGGGGCTGCCCCTTTGCGTCGAACACGCGGATGCTCTCGGTCTCGGGCAGCCAGCCCTTGAAGCGCGCCAGCATCGCGAGGACTTCGTTTTCGTCCAGATAACTGCTGCCGCCCTGGGCCTCGCGGCTGAATTCGTCGGCGAGGGCCTGGAGCGCCACGTCGATGCTGCGGGCGCTGCTGGACAGGCTCTGATCGAGCACGTGGGCCAGATTGAGGGTGACGGTTTCGGCCTGCGTGCTGGCGCTGTGGCGGCTCTGCTCGAGGTTGAGCACGCCGAGGGCGATGGCCGCGAGGTTGCACAGCACGACGACGGCGCCGAGCAGCAGGGTGATGCGCTCGCGCGGGGCTGTGGCGGTGGCGGCGCGGGCGGCGGCAGGGGAAGGCTCGTTCATCGTCCGGCTCTGGCCAGGATAGGCAGGCGCCCAGTCTATTCCAAAACTTTTCGGTATACGGCAGACGAGCCGGAATCTGAAGCGGGCGGCCGCTGGGGGGCGGTGCCGGGGTCAGCGTTTCTTGCCGGGCGGCAGCGCTGCAGGGGATGACAGGATGATCTGCCGCTGCAGGCCCACCAGGCGCTCGACGACCGCCGGCCAGCCCAGCGCGGCGACCCGCTCCCGCGCGGCCAGGGCCTGGCGGGCACGCTGCGCCGGGGCGTCGGCGAGGTGCAGCGCGCCGGCGACGAAGGCGGCCTCGTCGCCGGGCTCGGCCAGCCAGCCGTGCACGTCATGGCTGACCAGCTCCCGCGCCGCCGCGTCCCGGTAGGCCACCACCGGCAGGCCGCTGGCGAGGGCTTCGGCGACCACGTTGCCGTAGGTTTCGGTGAGGCTGGGGAATAGGAACAGATCGCCGCTGGCGTAATGTTCGGCCAGATCTGTGCCGGTCTGCATTCCGGCGAACACCGCCCGGGGCTGGCGGTTGCGCAGGGCCGCCAGGGCTGGCCCGCCGCCAACCAGCACGAGGCGGGCGCGGGGGTGGCGGGCGTGGATCGCCGCAAAGGCCTTTTCGAGCAGGGCCAGGTTCTTCTCGGGGGCGATCCGCCCGACGTAGAGCACGGCCAGGTCGCCAGCGGCCAGCC
>Ga0075163_10008545_pt1 | contig 13476 bp, 8 predicted proteins | sample JI1023141ADNA_FD_71478 | JGI IMG/M metagenome (GOLD analysis project Ga0075163, IMG submission 71478) | Wastewater effluent complex algal communities from Wisconsin, to seasonally profile nutrient transformation and Carbon sequestration -... | ecosystem: Engineered > WWTP > Effluent > Algae...
CACCGAGCGAGAGCATGTAGCCCTTGCCGCGCACCGAGAGGATCGCGGTTGCGCCGTCGGGCCCAAGCTTTTCGCGCAGCCGGGCGACGGTCATGTCGATGGTGCGGGTGGTCACGCTCGAAGGCTGCAGGCCCCAGACCCGTTGGAGCAGCTCGTCACGCGAGATGGCTCGGCCGGCGTTCCGGGCCAGGTAGGTCACGAGCTCGCACTCCCGCTCGGACAGCGCCACGCGACCGCCCGAGGTGGAACGCAGCTCACGGCGCGCGAGGTCGACCTGCACTCCAGCCAACTGCAGCAACGTCACGTCGCTCGGGCGCTCGGGGGATCGTCGAAGCACGGCGTCGATCCTCGCCAGCAGCTCCTTCAGACTGAACGGTTTGACGACGTAGTCATCGGCGCCGCGCGACAGGCCGTCGACGCGCGAGGACTCGGTGCCAAGCGCCGTCACCGCGATGATGGGGATCGTCGGCTGCAGCTCACGAGCCCGCACCATGACGTCCAGCCCGCTCCCGCCCGGCAACACGAGGTCGAGCAGCAGCAGGTCGAAGGTGCGCTCGGTCACCTGGGCGATGGCTCGGGCGAAGGTGTCTGCTTCGAAAGGTTCGTGGCCAGCGAAGCGCAAGGCGTCGACCACCCCTCGGCGAATGGCCGGGTCGTCTTCCACCACCAGGATTCGCCGAGGTGCCATCAGTCACCATCAAACGCGAGAACCACGGTTTGGGTGTAACGCGCTCGTAACCGGCGTCATCCGGGTCGCCTGCCCGTCACGAAAAACTGCTGCTCCCGATCTCCACCAACTTCAGCTAGGCGACCCGCATGCCGCGTCGCCCTGAGATCAAGAAGGTGCTGCTCATCGGTTCGGGTCCCATCGTCATCGGCCAGGCCTGCGAGTTCGACTACTCCGGCACCCAGGCCGTGAAGGCGCTCAAGGAAGAGGGCATCGAGGTCGTCCTCCTCAACTCGAACCCCGCCACCATCATGACGGACCCGGAGTTCGCGCACCGGACCTACGTCGAGCCCATCACCGTCGAAGCCGCGACGCGCATCATCGAGCAGGAGCGCCCCGACTCCCTGCTGCCCACCATGGGCGGTCAGACCGCGCTCAACCTCGCCAAGGCCCTCGCCGAAGCGGGCGTGCTCGAGAAGTACGGAGTGCGTCTCATCGGCGCGCAGCTCGGCAGCATCAACAAGGCCGAAGATCGCCAGCTCTTCAAAGACGCCATGGAGCGCATCGGCCTCGAAGTTCCGAAAGCCGGCATCGCGCACACGATGGAAGAAGCCTGGGCCATCGTGAAAGACACCGGCTACCCCGCCATCATTCGCCCGGCCTTCACGCTCGGCGGCACCGGCGGCGGCATCGCGTACGACGAGAAGCAGTTCGAGACGATCATCCAATCGGGCCTCGCAGCGAGCCCCGTGAAGCAGGTGCAGATCGACCAGTCGGTGCTCGGGTGGAAGGAATACGAGCTCGAGGTGGTGCGCGACCAGAAGGACAACGTCGTCATCATCTGCAGCATCGAGAACTTCGACCCGATGGGCGTGCACACGGGCGACAGCATCACCATCGCTCCGGCGCAGACGCTCACCGACAAGGAGTACCAGCGCATGCGCGACGCGGCGATCGCCATCATGCGCGAGATCGGCGTCGACACCGGCGGCTCCAACGTTCAGTTCGGCATCGACCCGAAGACCGGCCGCATGGTCGTCATCGAGATGAACCCGCGCGTGTCGCGCTCGTCCGCGCTCGCCTCGAAGGCCACCGGCTACCCCATCGCGAAGATCGCCGCGAAGCTGGCCATCGGCTACTCGCTCGACGAGCTCAAGAACGACATCACGCGCGACACGCCCGCGTCGTTCGAGCCGGCCATCGACTACGTCGTCACGAAGATCCCCAAGTTCAACTTCGAGAAGTTCCAGGGCGCCTCGAAGGTGCTCGGCACGATGATGCGCTCGGTCGGTGAAGTGATGGCCATCGGCCGCACCTTCCGCGAGTCGTTCTTCAAGGCCGTGCGCTCGCTCGAGCAGAGCCGGCTGGCGATTCCGTCGAAGGCCGAGGCGAACAAGCGCCCCGAGGCCGAGCTGGTGGACCTGCTCAAGGTGCCGACGCCCGATCGTCCGTGGGCGATCTTCGAGGCGCTGCAGCGTGGGTGGACCGTCGAGCGCATCTTCGAGCTCACCAACATCGACCCGTGGTTCCTGCGCCACCTCTCGGCGCTGGTGATCGAGTTCAACGAACTCGCGGCGAAGGGCTCGCTCGCGAACGTGACGACCGAAGAGCTGAAGCTCGCCAAGTCGCACGGCTTCTCGGACGCGCAGCTGGCGATGGCCTTCGGCGTGAAGGAGCCCGTCGTTCGCGAGGAGCGGTGGAAGCGCAAGCTGCGCCCCGTCTACAAACGCGTCGACACCTGCGCCGCCGAGTTCGAGGCGTTCACGCCGTACCTGTACTCGACGTACGAAGAAGAAGACGAAGCGCCGCCGACGAACCGCGAGAAGGTCGTCATTCTCGGCTCCGGCCCCATTCGCATCGGGCAGGGCATCGAGTTCGACTACGCCTGCGTGCACGCCGCGTTCGCGCTGCGCGAGGCCGGGTACGAGACCATCATGGTCAACTGCAACCCCGAGACGGTGTCGACCGACTACGACACGTCTGACCGCCTCTACTTCGAGCCGCTCACCATGGAGGACGTGCTCGAGATCATTCACCGCGAGAAGCCGCTCGGCGTCATCGTTCAGTTCGGTGGCCAGACGCCGCTGAAGCTGTCGAAGCCGCTCGAGGCTGCGGGTGTTCCCATTCTGGGCACCACGCCCGAGGCCATCGACATCGCCGAAGATCGTGAGCGCTTCGCGAAGCTGGTCGAGAAGCTGCGCATCAAGCAGCCCGAGAACGGCGTGGCGCGGTCTCCTGACGAAGCGTTCCGCGTGGCCGAGGTGATCGGCTACCCCGTGATGGTGCGGCCGTCATACGTGCTCGGTGGGCGTGCGATGGAGGTGGTGCACGATCGCTCCGACCTCGAGCGCTACATGCGTGAGGCCGTGCTCGCGTCACCCGAGCACCCGGTGCTGATCGATCGGTTTCTCCGCAACGCCACCGAGGTCGATCTCGATCTCGTCTGCGACAACACCGGCGCGTGCATCGTCGGCGGTATTTTGGAGCACGTCGAAGAGGCGGGCGTTCACTCGGGCGACGCGGCCTGCATCATGCCGCCGCACTCGCTGGGTCCCGACGTCATCGAGCGCCTGAAGGACATCAGCATCGCGCTCGCGAAGGAGCTGAAGGTCGTCGGCCTGATGAACGTGCAGTTCGCCGTTCAGGGCAAGGCCATCTACGTGCTCGAGGTGAACCCGCGCGCGTCACGCACGGTGCCGTTCATCTCGAAGGCGACGGGCGTTCCCCTCGCGCGCATCGCGTCGCTCTGCATGGTGGGCCGCTCGCTCGCCTCGCTCGGCCTCACGCGCGACCCCGAGGTGCACCACGTCGCCGTGAAGGAGAGCGTGTTCCCCTTCGCGCGCTTCTCGAACACCGACGTCATTCTCGGGCCCGAGATGAAGTCGACGGGCGAGGTGATGGGCATCGACTCCCGTGTCGATGCGGCGTTCGCCAAGTCGCAGCTCGCGGCCGGCACGAAGCTGCCCACGGGTGGCAACGCGTTCGTCTCGGTGAAGGACGACGACAAGCCGGGCCTGGTCGATCTCGCGCGCCGCCTCAAGGCGCTCGGGTTCGGCTTGCTCGCCACCGGCGGCACGCACGACTACCTCGAGAAGAAAGGCGTCCCGACCACCAAGGTGAACAAGGTGCTCGAGGGCAGCCCGCACATCGTCGATCGCGTGCACGCGGGGGAAGTGACGCTCGTGTTCAACACGACGGCGGGGAAGAAGGAGATTGCAGACTCCTTCTCCATTCGTCGCGAGTCGTTGCTCAAGGGCGTGGCGCACTTCACGACGCTCGAGGCCGCGCGCATGATCGTCGGAGCCCTCGAAGCGCAGGCCACCTCGAAGCGCGAGTACAAGCCGATTCAGGAGTGGCTCAAGCCCCGCTGATGCGAAGGTCGGGTGCATGCCCCACCTGACCTCAGGCCTGCTGGCCTTCAAGAAGCCGAACGCGAAGCTGGTGCTCGAGCTCGGCGAGTGGATTCGCGAGCACTCGAGCCCGAGCGTGACGTACCTCGTGCAGCTCGACGGCGGCCGCGCGCTCGCGATGGCGGTCGAGGCTCGCGTCGGAGATGAAGGCGCCGCCGACGTCAGCCACTTCGTCGACAAGAAGGTGCTCGGCGACTTCGCGAAGGCCTTCAAGCGCCCGTTCTGGGGTGGCTTCGCCGAGGGCGGCTACAGCAACTCGCAGCTGGCCATCGCCGTCGACGCGAAGGGCAAGGCGCGGTGGCGCTCGCAGTGGGGCTTCGAGTTTCCCGTGAAGGTCGAAGCGAAGGGCCTGTACCCGCTCGCGACGCCTGACGACAACGCGGCGCTCTACGCCGCCGAGCGCGCGAAGAAGGGCTACGGCCTCATCGGCAAAGAGCTCAAGACCGACTTCTACGAAGTGCTCTCCATCGAGCGTGGTGATCCGCTCACCACGGTGTCGTTTCTCGAACTCACCGAGAAGACGACCGAGCGCGCGCTGACGAAGTGGCTCTCGAAGGACGTGCCGGTGAAGGCCGAGCCGAAGCAGCCCGCCGCCGACCAGGTCTTCATCGTGCTCGATGGCAAACGAGATCAGCCGCAGCAGGACATCGCCGTCCTGGCGACGATGATGGCGATCGCCTGTCAGCACCGGAAGCTGCCGCTGCCGATGTTCACCGCGTTCGGAACAGGCGAGCGCGTGACGTGCGCCATCAAGGGCCCGGCGGCCGCCGTGTTGTCGACGATTCTGCAGCGCCAGCCCTTCCTCGACTTCGTCGGTCAGAAACTCGAGGTGCCCGTGCGTGTGGTGAGCCTGCGGAAGGGCAAGATCGTCGCTTCGAACGGCCGCATGAACGCGATGGTTCAGGTGCGTGGAGGCGCTCCGCTCGAGGTGCCCGAGTCCATCGAGTGGATGGATTTCCCCGAGCTGCCAGTCGACGTGTTCGGCCAGTTCGATCGTGCGCTGCATCTGTGGGCGAAGCGCCAGGCCACCGAAGGTGGTGGCCCTCAGATGATCATGAGCACAGGGTTCGGGCTGTTCGGCTGATCAGCGGCAGCGGCCGATGCCCACGACGACATCAGTGGGCGTGAGCTGCACCCAGTCGGGAATGCCATCGCCCGTGACGTCGGCGAAGCGCTCGACTCGTCCGGTGAAGCCGCGCGTCAACACGTCGGGGTTCGCGAGCACCGTCGAGGTGAACTGACGGCTCACGACCTCACCGCGCCCATCACCATCCAGGTCGACGATGAACGAGGCGTTCGTGGTGACGGGAGCAGGTCTCCAATCGGTGCCTCGCGTGAACACCGCCGCGCCGCTGCCGGTCATCAACACGCCTGTGCTGCCCGCGAGATCGGGGAAGGCGTCGTTGGTGACGAAGCCCGCCGCGAGCCCCGTGTCGAAGTCGAAGGTGCCGATGCGCGGCGCCAGCGAGAAGCCGGTTCCACGCGAGTGGAGGACGTAGACCGAGCGCGGCACGTTCGCGTTCGCGAGCACCACGAGATCGGGCCTGCCATCACGGTCGACGTCGGCAACAGCGAGCTCCACCACCGCGGGGAGGAACGGCGTCACGACGGCGGGAGCGAACTGCCGCATGCCCAGGTTGCGGAAGAGCAGGAAGCCGGCCCGCGTGCGCGCCAGGACGTCGACCTTTCCATCAGCGTCGAAGTCGGCGGCGCGCAGCTGCACCTCGGTCGCCAGCTCGTCGAGGGTGATCGAGAGCCCCGTCGCGCCAAAGCGGAAGGAGGCTCCGAACTCGATGCGCGCGAAGCACGGCACCGGCGCCGGATTGAAGCCTCCATCGGGGAGCAAAGGAGCAGGGCAGTCGAGGCGCAGGATGTCGACGTTCGAGTCCGCGTCGAAATCGGCCAGCACCTCGGGCTTCGTCAGCGCGTCTTCAGCGGCCACCGTGAAGCCGCCCGTTCCATTCGCACGCAACACCCGGCTCTGCGTCGTCACCGGCAACATGCTGATGACCGACGCGCGGCGGCTGACGAGCAGGTCGTCACGGCTGTCGCCATCGATGCGGCCCACCACCGCGAACTCCACGCCACCGGGCACCGTCGTCTTCACCGTGCGCTCGAAGCCGCGACCCGTGGCCGTGTTGCGCACGAGCACCGGCTTCACGAGCGTGTTCGAGAGCACTGCGTCGAGGCGGCCGTCTCCCGTCAGATCCAGCAGCTGAAGCTGTGACGCTGGAGACGCCGGCGTGAAGCCATCGATCTCGAACACCTCGGGGGCCGAGAACGTGCCGGCGCCCGTCGACCACAACACCTCGAGGCCGCGACCCGTGCCGAGCGCGAGATCGGTGAAACCATCTCCGTCGAGGTCACCCGCTTCGATGGCCGCGAGCGTCGAGCCTGCGTTGGCTGCGAGCACTGGAGCCGCGAGCGCACCAGTTCCATCGCCAGCCCACACGAAGACGGCAGAAGAGGTGATGGTGGCCACGTCACGGTTCGTGTCGCGCGTGAGCTCTGCAGCCGCGAGCCCGATGACGCCGTTCTGCACCGCGGGCACCGGAGTCACCTGCGTGAACGCGTTCGCGCCGCTCGTCACGAAGACGCGCAGCTGACCGGCCTGCGAAGTCACCACGTCGGCGCGCGAGTCGTTCGTGAAGTCAGCAGCCCGCGCGAGATCGGCGAGCTGCAGGTTCGGCGCGGCGTTGCGCGTCTGCGAGAACGGCGCTCCACCATCGGCCGACTGGTTCACCCAGAGATCGGCGTTCAGGTTTCCAATCTGCGGCACGCGCACGAGGTCGGCGCGTCCATCGCCGGTGAAGTCCGCCGCCAACGCGATGCCGTTCTGCCCGTTGGTGAAGAGAATCACCGGCGTCTGGAAGCCACTCGGCGTCTGTTGCACGACCCACAACGCGCGCAGGTCACCGGCGATCAGATCGCTGCGGCCATCGAGCGTGAAGTCAGCGACTCCCAGCGGGAGCAACGTCGTGCCCGCGTCAGCGATGGTGGGAGCCGCGAACCGCGCGTTCCCCTGGTTCTGGAACGTGAAGCGGCCGGTACCCGCAGTGGCCAGCACGTCGAGCCGCGCATCACCCGTCACATCGACGGCCCAGAAGCGCTGGTCGAGCCCGGTCGTGAACGAGTGCGGCAGTGACTCGCCGATGCCCGCGAAGAAGACGCCGTTCGTGCACGCGGTACGGCACTGGCCTTCGACGCACGCGCCGCCAGCGCAGGTGTTTCCGCAGGCGCCGCAGTTCGAGGGGTCGCGCTGTTTGTCCGCACACGCTGCGCTGCAGGTGTCGATGCACGCGGTCGCGCAGGTGGTGCCCGTGCAGGTCGCCCGCTCGAGCGCTCCGCCAGCCGCACAGGCCGAGCACGAGGAGCCGCAGGCCGACGCGACACCTTCTCCGACGCAGTTCATTCCGCAGCGGGTGTTGCTCGCGGAGCACGTCGTGCTGCACGCCGTTCCATCACACGTGGGAATCGAGCCGGGCACGCCCTGCGCACAGCGGGTACACGAAGCGCCGCACGCGAGGACGTCGGTGGCGCGCGCGCACTCGCCGTTGCACGGGTTGAAGCCGCTCGCGCAGGTGTAGCTGCACGCGTTGCTGGCACACACGGCCGTTCCACCATCTGGCGGAGCACACGTCGTGCACGAGCTTCCACACGCGGTCACCGAGGTGTCGGGCACGCAGCTGCCGTTGCACTTGTTGAAGGTCGCGTTGCACGTGAAGTCGCACTGGCCGGCAGTGCAGGCGGCTGCGCCATTGGCCATTCCGGGGCAGGGCGTGCACGACGTTCCACACGTCGAGGGTGACGCGTCAGACACGCACTGCATGCCGCAGCGGTGGAAGCCGGTGTTGCAGGTGAAGTCACAGGCCTGCATCGAGGTGCAGACGGGCGTCGCGTTCGCGGGAGCCGTGCACGCCATGCAGCGCGTTCCACACGAGCCCACCGCGTCGTCGGGTTGGCAGGTGGCTCCGCAGCGGTGGAAGCCGTTGTTGCACTCGAAGTCGCACGCCGCGTTGATGCACGCCGGGCGCGAGTTCTCGGGAAAGGAGCATGGCCCGCAGCGGGTGCCGCACGAGTTCGCCGCCGTGTCGTCGGCGCAGACGGTGCCACACGCGTGGAAGCCGGTCTTGCACGCGACGCCACACACGCCGGCGTTGCAGGTCGGCGTTCCCGTCGGAGCCGTACACGGCGTGCACCGCGAGCCGCAGCTGGCGACGTCATCGTTCGACGCGCAGGTCTCTCCACACTTGTGGAAGTTCGAGGGGCAGGTGCCTGCGTCGGGGCGAACGAGATCGCAGCGCTTGTCGGCGCAGGTGTCGGTCGGGTCGCACTCGCGGCAGAAGAGCCCGCCCGTTCCGCACGCGGCCTTGTCGTTGCCGGGCTGACAGACTCCGGCCGACGTGCAGCACCCGTCGGGACACGTCGTCGCGTTGCAGGGCGGCTCCTCTTTCGGACACCCGGCGAACAGGAGGGTGACCAGCACCAGAACCGGAATCGAGCGCACGAACGTCGGCCTTTCCATCGTGAGGTCGGCCCTGCTGCCTCACGTGAGCGGGCGGCCTACGTAGCGTCGAAGCGCCACGGAGTCACTTGTTCGGGGTGGCCTTGTCGTCCGGCTGCGGCGCGATGGAAGGGAGCGTCTTCGCCGTCGACGAGAGCGTCTTGATGTCCTGCGTCTGGGTCGCCGTCGCGGCCGCCTCCGGCTTCTGCGCCGAGGGCGTGGGGAAGAACGCCGCTTCGTCGCTCAGCGTCTTGCGCGCATCGGCCACCCAGCTCGCGAGCTGCTTCTTGCCCATCACGCGATCGGTCAAGGACGAGTCGAGCGCGTCGAGCCGCTTGAGCACCTGCTCGGCCGACTGAAAGCGGGCCGATGGATCTCGCACCAGCAGCCCCAACACGATCTCTTCGAGCCCCTCGGGCAGGTCGCCGCGCAGCCCCTTCGGTGACGGAATCGGTGCCTCGAGACACGCGCGGTAGAGCGAGACGTCGTCGACGCCGGTGAAGGGCTTCTGCAGCACCAGCACCTCGAAGGCCGAGATGCCGAGGGCCCAGAGATCGGCGCGGGTGTCGTACGGCTGACCGAGCAGTTGCTCTGGCGCCGCGTAGCCGACCTTGCCGCGCAGCATGCCCGCCTCGGTGAGCTGCTCCTTGCCGGCGGCGCGCGCCACGCCGAAGTCGTTCAGCTTCACCTCGCCGATGCGCGAGACGAGCACGTTGGGCGGGTTCACGTCGCGATGCACGAGCTGCAGCGCAGCGCCCGTTGCCGAGGTGCGCGTGTGAGTATAGTCGAGCGCCTGGGCGAGCTGGTCGATGACGTAGACGCAGGCCGCGAGCGGCAACGGCGTCGCGCCTCTTCGCGCGTGGGTGAGCAGCCTGCTCAGGGGAAGTCCATCGACGAACTCCATCGCGATGAACCAGGTGTCACCGTCGGCGCCGAAGTCGAGCACCTGCACGACGTTCGGGTGCGCCAGCCCTGCGCCGAGCTCGGCCTCTCGACGGAAGAGCGCGATCGACTCGGGCCGGTCGGCGTACGAGGGCAGAATGCGCTTCACCGCCACCTTGCGCTCGAAGCCGCCCTCGGGGCTGTACGTGGCGAGGAAGACCTCGGCCATGCCACCCGCGCCGAGGCGCTCACCGAGAATGTACTTGCCGACGAGGTCCTTCTTTCGCGCGGCGTGCACCAGCGTGCGAATACGGCCGACGACCGTTGCGCCCACCAGGCCGATGGCAGGCGGAATCATCAGTGTCAGCACGATGGGCGGGCCAGCCATGTCGAGGGACAGCAGCCGGCGCAAGATACTGAGCGTCGCCATCGCTGCGGTGATTCCGATGACGGTCCTCGAGAGCGAGAGCGTCGAGAGCGCGACGAGCCCGCACGGAATCGCGACCGCCGTGGGAATGCCCGCCCAGGCCTGCGACAGCTTCTCGGCCTGCATCGCCTGAATGAAGCTGATCGCAGGGAGGTCGACGAACGCGACCGCGAGCGTGCCCCACTTCCCGAGCGACGGGACGTAGCGGGTCACCAGGTAGACGATGGTGGCGACGACGGCGAAGAAGAGCACGCCGTAGATGGTCGGTCGCAGATCCGAGCCGTCGTCCTTCGCGGGCGCGAAGATGACGCCACAGGCCAGCACCGACAGCGCGAGCCGAATCTGCGCCATGCGAAGGGCGGCCCCGAGCTGCTCCTCGGCCAGCACCTTCTCGAGGTTGGCTTTGACGGCTGGGTTGATTGCGCCCTTCTGGGCCATGCGTGTGCGACCTCCGCGAGAGCGACTCCGCTACCTCGTCACCAGCCACGCCACCAGCGCGCCGAGTGTGAGCGCGCCTCCCAGCAAGACGGCCCAGAGCCCCACCGGCCGCTTCTCGGCTGCTGGCGGCCTCGCAACCGGACGTTTTGGCGCGAGCACGGTGCGCTCCTCAGAGAGCGAGCTCGCCGTCGGGTCGGTGTTGTCCTTGAAGTTCACCACGCGCTTGAGGGCCGGTGTCGTCGTCTGAAGCGCCGCCGTGGACATCGGAACCGTCCGGTCCCGCTCACGGTTCGGAGGCGTCTCGAGGTTGGCCGTCGCGCGCGGATTCGAGATCTCCTCGAGCGCGGCGCCGAGGTCGCCCATCGGCGTCGCCTGCGTGACGTCTTCCGGGTGCTGGAGCCTGCCTTCGGGATCGGTGATCGACACCACGTCGGCGTCGGGCACCTGCGAGAGCTCCTGCATCGAGAGGCCGAGATCTTCGAGCTGCGCGTTCGACAGCACCGGCGCGACCGGCGGCCACGCGGGAGACTTGCCGCTGACGAGCTTGAGCTCGGCGGGTTTGCGGCGCCGAAGCCCGACCGGCCCCACGTTCGCGGCGTCGATGAGCGCATCGAGGAAGGCGTCGACGTCGGCGTAGCGTTGATCGGGTTTTCGGCTCATCGCCTTGAGCAGCACGTCGGAGACGGGGCGGGTGATCTGCGAGTGCAGCAGGTGCGGCGGGCGCGGATCTTCGGTGACGCGCGAGGCGAGCATCTCTCCCGTCGGTTCGATGGCGAAGGGCAGCTGCCCGGCGAGCAGCTCGGTGGTGAGCACCCCGAGCGAATACAGATCGCTGCGGCCGTCGAGGTTCGTCGAGCCCGCGGCCTGCTCGGGCGACATGTAGTGCGGCGTGCCGAGAATGGTGCCGGGCCGGGTCATGCTCGTGTTCATCGAGCGCATGAGGCCGAAGTCGAGCAGCGTCGCGAAGCCGTCGGGAGCGACCATGACGTTGCCGGGCTTCAGGTCGCGGTGAATGAGCCCCTTCGAGTGCAGGGCCGAGAGCGCGCTGCCGATCTGCACCACGAGCGGCAGCACCTCGGTGAGCGCCATGCGCCGCTTCTCGCGGAAGAGCGTCGTGAGGCGGCGGCCCTCGACGTACTTCATGACGATGCAGGGCACGGTGCCGTCTCGCTCGACGGCGTAGAGGTGCACGAGGTTCGGGTGATCGACCCGCGCCATGTTGCGGGACTCCTGCTCGAAGCGATGCACCGAGTCGGCGTCTTTCTGCAACGCGGTGTGCAGGAACTTCACGGCCACGGGGCGGCCGACGCTCAGGTCTTCGGCGCGGTACACGGTGCCCATGCCGCCCGAGCCGAGGCGCTCTTCGAGCTTCCACTTTCCGTTGACGACGTGGCCCAGGTTCGGGTCGTCGACGATGACGACTTCACGGCACTTCGGGCAGCGGGTGAGCAGCGGCTGAATGATGCCGGGCGCGGTGCGGGGTGGGCGAACGGGAACCTCGCGCTCGAGGCCGGTGTTGCAGCGTTGGCAGACGACACGGACCCGCGGCACGGGGGACATGTGAGCACGCACGGTCGGCCGGGCCAACCGTTCGAGCGAGCCGTCGATTGCTGGTACGGTTGCCTCCGATGGACGTGACGGGAATCGCGCCGCTGCTCGAGCGCCTCAGGGCCCGCGGCCGCAGATGACGAGCGTGGCCTGGGACAAGGACGAACTCGTCAGGTTCGAGCTCCGGCTGGCGGGCCAACTCACAGCACTTCAGTTGAGGCCGTTTCGCCTGCTCTTCCCTCAGTACTCACTCGCTCCGCCGCATGAGGTGCTGCGCCTGCCGCCCGGCACGAGGCTGCAGACCGGTGTGCTGAAGGTTGTGCGAGAGCGCCTCGAGCAAGCGTTGAAGGCGGGGCTTCCCGTCGAGGTTGCTGGACCGCTCGACTGATCAGCGTCGCGCGCCGAACGCAGCCGCTTCGATCAACGCTGACACCATCGGCGTCTCGTCAGCCTCACCCATCTTCGCGAGCGAGTACGCCGTTCCATGATCCGGCGACGTTCTCGGCACTGGCAACCCGAGCGTCACGTTCACCGTGTGCACGAAGTCGAGCGTCTTCGTCGCCACCAGGCCCTGATCATGAAACATCGCCAGCGCGACATCGAACCCGCTGCGATGAGCGAACAAGCCATCCGCCCCATGGGGACCGGTCGTCTTCACGCCGCGCCGCGCCGCCTGCTTCATCGCGGGAATCACGACCTCGATCTCTTCACGCCCGAGCAGCCCGCCTTCACCCGCGTGCGGATTCACCCCGCACACCGCGATGGTCGGCCGCTTGCCCAGCACCGGCGTCAGCCCCGTGTCGATGAGCCCGAGCGTCTTCACCAGCCCCGCCACCGAGAGCGCCTTCGACACCTTCACCAACGGAACGTGATTCGTCGCCAGCGCCACCGACAGCTTTGGCCCCTTCATCAGCATCACGACCTCGACGCCGAACGCCTCCGCCAGCACCTCGGTGTGCCCCATGAAGGGAATCCCGGCGCGGCTGATCTGCTCCTTCGACACCGGAGCCGTACACATCGCCGCCACGTCACCGCGCTTCGCTGCCTCGATGAGCGCCGCGAACGCCTCGTACTGCGCACGTCCTCCCGCGCGTGACGGCTCTCCCGCGACGCGATGCGTGCTCTTCAGCGCCGACACCGCGTGAAACTCCACGTCCTTCGAGAACCGCGACCGATCGCCTTCGTCGCCGAACACCACGGGCTCCAACACCCGCCGAACGCTCGGCCGACGCAGCGCCTTCGCCGTCACGAGCGGACCAATACCGCTTGGATCCCCCAGCGAGATGCCGACCCGAACGCGCTTCACAGCTTGATGTCGATGGACGCAGCCGCGCGAAGCTCCTGCACGTACTGCTCGGTGTACTTCTCGAGCTGGGTCCTCGCGAGGCGCTCCCGGAGCACGTCCTTCATCTCGTCGTAAGGCTTGGCCGCCATCGCGCGCCGCTCTTCCACCTTGATGACGTGCCACCCGAACTTCGTGCGCACGGGCTCCGAGATGCCGCCGATGGGCATGCCGAACGCCACCTTGTCGAACTCGCCCACCATCACGCCGCGCTTGAAGAACCCGAGGTCGCCACCATCGCTCGCCGACGGGCCCTCG
>Ga0075163_10008549_pt1 | contig 13474 bp, 11 predicted proteins | sample JI1023141ADNA_FD_71478 | JGI IMG/M metagenome (GOLD analysis project Ga0075163, IMG submission 71478) | Wastewater effluent complex algal communities from Wisconsin, to seasonally profile nutrient transformation and Carbon sequestration -... | ecosystem: Engineered > WWTP > Effluent > Algae...
AGCTTCAACCTGCTGCTGGCGCTGGTGGCGCTGCATATCGCGGCGATTTTCTATCATCTAGTCTTCAAGCGCCACAATCTGACGCGCGCGATGGTGACGGGCTATCAGTCGTTCGATGCCGGCGGCACCGGGCTGGCACGCGTTGGCTGGTGGCGGTTCGTCATCGCCGCTGCAATGGCTGTTGCCGCAACCTATTGGTTGTCGCGCGGCGGCCGGTTCTGACCGGCGCCGGCAATGCAATTTGCGATTTGAAGTGATGGTGGACGCACCAGGGTTCGAACCTGGGACCCGCTGATTAAGAGTCAGCTGCTCTACCGACTGAGCTATACGTCCATACGCAAAGGGCAGCTTGCTGCCGAGCGAGCGGCGCGATTAGCACCCGCTGCCGGGCTTGTCCAGCACTGTTGACGGCAATTCAGCCGTTTCCGCGATCGAGCAGGTCGGCGTCGCGCTGGCGGGCGATGCTCATGACGATGCCGAGCAGGATCATCACCGTCATCATCGCCGAGCCGCCGTAGCTGATCAGCGGCAGCGGGATGCCGACAACCGGCGCCAGCCCCATAACCATCATCATGTTGATGGCGAGGTAAAAGAACAGTGTCGCTGCCAGCCCCATCGCCGCCAGCCGCGAAAACATCGCGCGCGAGGTCAGCGCGACGCTGATCGCCCAGCCGAGCAAGATGCCGAAGCCGATCAGGATGAACAGCCCGCCGGCTAGCCCCCATTCCTCGGCCATGGTCGCGAAGATGAAGTCGGTGTGCAGTTCGGGCAGGTAGTCGAGGTGGCTCTGCGTGCCCTGCAGAAAGCCCTTACCGGTAATGCCGCCGCTGCCGATGGCGATTTTGGACTGGGTGATGTGATAGCCGGCGCCGAGCGGGTCGCTTTCAGGGTCCATGAAGATCAACACGCGCTTGCGCTGATAATCATGCAGCATCGACCAGGCGACCGGCAACGCCGCGACCAGCGCGACGCCGCCGCCGACGAACAGCCAGATGCTGACCCCTGACAGGAACATCATCACCACGCCGCCGAACACGATCGACAGCGCGGTGCCGAGATCGGGCTGCAACATCACCAGTGCTGCCGGCAGGCCGATCAGCACCAGCGGCGGCCATAGCGCGTTCAGCGTCCCGATGAACGGCCGTGGCAGGTTGTGATAATAGCGGGCCAGCGCCAGAATAATCGCCAGCTTCATGAACTCCGACGGCTGCAGCCGGATGAACCCGAGGTCGAGCCAGCGCTGGCTGCCACCGCCCATCTGGCCGAAGATCTCGACCGCGACCAGCGCCACCAGCACGACGGCGTAGAACCAATAGGCATGGCGCAGCCACAGCCGCGCGTTGACTTGCGAGATGATCAGCATCGCCGTCATCAGCACGCCGAAGCGGATCGAATGGATGATCGCCCAGGGCGCGAAATGGCCGCCGGCTGCCGAATAGAGGATGACGATGCCGAAGCCGCCGAGCGCCGCGATGGTCAGGATGGCCAGCCACGGCAGCTCACGCAGGCGCTGGATCCAGGGTGCGTTGAGCATCGCCTAGTCGCCCGTGGCCGGGGTTGGCGGCGGCGGTGCGGCCGCATCGGGTGCGACGGCGACGACGAGTTCGGGGTGCGCGGCCGCATAGGCGGCCGCTTCTGTGGCGGCGGCTGCGGCGGCGCGCTTGGCGGCAAAGGCGCGTTCGAGCGGTTCGAGCGTCGCCAGCGCGCGTTCGGGTTCGAAGATATAGGTCAGCACGTCGCGCGCGATCGGCGCGGCAGCGGTGCCACCATGGCTGCCGTGTTCGACGATGACGCTCACCGCATAGCGCGGCGCGTCGGCGGGCGCGAACGCGACGAACAGCGCATGGTCGCGGTATTTATAGGGCATGCGGTCGCTGCTGGTGCGGCCGGCACGGCGGTCGGCCATGGTGATGCGCTTGACCTGCGCCGATCCGGTCTTGCCGGCGACGCGGATGCCTTCGACCTTGAGCCGCGCCGCCTTGCCGGTGCCGCCGCCGGCGTTGACGACGTCGATCATGCCGTCGCGGATGATCTGCAGATGCTCGGCGCTGATGCCGAGGTCGCCGGGTGGTACACGCGGTGCATCGGCGAGCAACCGCGGCTCGACCTTCTTGCCCGAGGCGATGCGCGCCGACATCACCGCAAGCTGCAGCGGGTTGGTAATCAGATAGCCCTGGCCGATCGAGGTGTTGAGTGTTTCGGCGATGGCCCAGGGCTTGCCGTAGCGTTTCTGTTTCCAGGCGTCGTCGGGGACGATGCCGGCGGCCTGCGCGGGCAGCGGCAAGTCGAATTTCTGCCCCAGCCCGAAGCGCCGCGCGACGCTGGCGATGGCATCAATGCCCGCCGCGCGTCCGAAGGTGTAGAAATACACGTCGCAGCTATGGACCAGCGCGCCGTGCATCGCGACATTGCCGTGGCCGCGCTTGCGCCAGCAGTGCCAGATGTTGTTGCCGAGCCGGTACTTGCCGTTGCAGTACGCCGAATCGGTCGGCAGCGTGCCGGTTTCGAGCGCGGCAAGCGCGGTCATCATCTTGAACGTCGATCCCGGCGGGTAGAGGCCCTGCACCGATTTGTTGATCAGCGGGTGGCGTTCGCTCGCCTGCAGTTCGGCCCATAGCTTGGTGGTGATGCGCGTCGAAAACACATTGGGGTCGAACGCCGGCATCGACAACAGGCACAGCAGGTCGCCGGTTTCACAGTCCATGACGATGACGCTGGCGCTGGCATCGCCGACGCGGCGCGCGGCATAGGATTGCAGGTCGCGGTCGATGGTCAGCTTGAGGTTTTCGCCGGGGATGTCGCTGCGCGTGTCGAGTTCGCGGATGACGCGGCCACGCGCATTGACTTCGACGCGGTTGGCGCCGGCGGTGCCGCGCAGTTCGGCATCCTTGCGCTTTTCGATGCCGTCTTTGCCGATCTTGAAGCCGGGGAAGATCAGCAGCGGGTCGCGGGTTTTCTGATATTGTTCGGCGGTTGCGGTGCCGACATAGCCGAGCAGGTGCGCGAAGCGATCGGCTTCGGGATAGACGCGCGAAAAGCCGCGCACTGGCTGGATGCCGGGCAGGTCGGGTAGCCGCACATTGAGTTCGGCGAACGCCTGCCAGCCGATGCCGCTGGTGATGGTGACCGGCATGTATTTCGGCTGGCGCGCGACATCTTCGCGGATGCGCGTCAGGTCTTCCTCGGTCAACGGCAGAATCTTGACGATTTCGGTCAAGGTCGCTTCAAGATCGGTGAGCTGTTCGGGGATGAGTTCGAGCCGGTAGTCGGGGGTGTTGAGCGCCAGCGGCTTGCCGTTGCGGTCGATGATCCAGCCGCGCCGTGGCGGGATCAGCCGCAGCTGGACGCGGTTGCTTTCGGCGAGCAGCTTGAACTTTTCGCCCTGGAACACCGACAGCCAGGTCATCCGTGCGGTCAGCGCGACACCGACGACGCCCATCGCGCCGGCCACGACGAAGCTGCGGCGCGAGAACATCTGCTCGCGCGCCGATTCGGTGTTCATCGTCACGTGCGCGGGCCGATGAAGCGCCGCTGCAGCGCCGCGCACAGGGTCACGACGGCGGGATAGGCAGCGACGGTGATGAGCCACTGGACGAGCAACGGCGCAAACCCCGTCGCGTTGCCGGCAAAGCGCGCCGCCTGCCAGCCGAGCAATTGATAGACCAGCGCAACCGCCGCCAGCATCACCCAGTCGAAGCCGTAGACATGGTGGCCAAAGCGCGCTTCGAAGCCGCGCACGAACATCGCGGTCAGCGGCAGCAGCGTCGCATTGACGCCGAGCGGCAGCCCGAACAGCAGGTCGCTGACCAGCCCCAGCAAAAACGCCAGCCACGGCGGCATCATTGCCGGCTGGAACGTCGCCCAGATGAACACCCCGAGCAGCCCGAGCTGCGGCATCAGCGGCAGCGGCGCGAAGACCGGCGCGGTCATCAGCACGATCAGCCCCAGCGTCATCAGCCCGGGCAGCGTCCGGCGCCACTGACCGGTCCACCAGTCGATACGCTCCTCACGGCTCATCAGCCGATAGGGGGCGGTGCGGTTCATTGCGGGGGCGCCGCCGGTGTGTCAGTCGGCGACAGAACTGGTGCGGCCAGCGGCACGTTCATCGCCCTTGGGACATATTTGAGCGCCGGGGCGGCGGGCTTCGCGGCAGCAGCAACCGGCGGTGCGATGACCGGTGCGGGTGGTGGCGGCAAGGCACTGGCGGTTGCACGTGGTGTCGAGGTTATGATGCTCGGTTTCGTCCGGCCACCGCCGGCCTCGCGCGGCACCGCGACGGTGCTGGTTTCGACGGGCACGGTCGCCGGCACCGGCAGATAGGCGCTTTCGATCAGCACCATGCCGAGCCCGGCGGGATTGACGAATGGGCGCGCCAGCGGCGGCTCCTGGCTGCCATCGACGACGACGGCGACGGGGATGCCGGGCGGAAACACGCCGCCGTCGCCTGATGTCACCAGCCGGTCGCCGGCGACCAGCGGCACTTCAGCGCCGACACGTTCGCGGACTTCGACCAGCGCGCGGCTGGCGCCGACGACCAATGCGCTCTGGCCGGTGCGGACGATGGTGACGGGGATGCGGCTGTTGGCATCGGTGAGCAGCAGCACGCGCGTCGCTGAGGCGCCGACTTCGACAGTGCGACCGACGAGGCCGGCGGCGACGCGCACCGGCTGGCCGACGGCAACACCATTGGCGCTGCCCGCCGACACCACGGCGGAGCGTATGACAGCGCCGCTCGATGCGCCGGCAATGCGCGCACTGGCGACGACGCGTCGGTCGGGCGTGACCACCTTGAGCAGCGACCGAAGTTGCTGGTTTTCGTGGGTAATCGCGGCTTGTGTCTGCAACGCGCGCGCCTGCTGTGCTGTCAGTTTTTCAAGGTCGCGGTTGCGCGACGCCGCGCCGATATAGTCACCGACGTAGCCGAACCCCGTGCCGATCAAGTCGAAGGGGATGCGCACGACGCTCCACACCGGGGCCACCACATCGATTGCCGTGCCACGCAGCCGCGCGCTGTTTTCGGGGTTGGCGCGTGACAGCAGCAGCAGCACCAGCGCCACGGCAATGACCGCGCCCGAGGCAAGCGCCCCCAGCAGCGCGAGATTCTGCTCGCGCCGGGTGGTGCTCATGCGCCGGGAAGGGGGCGGCCAATCCATGCGGCCCGCGCGTACCGCTTAGGCCGTGGTCAGCACGCCGCGGTACACCGGGTCTTCGAGCGCGCGCCCGGTGCCCAGCGCGACGCAGGTCAGCGGATCATCGGCCACGGTGACCGGCAGCCCGGTGGCTTCGCGCAGCACCGTGTCGAGCCCGTGCAGCAATGCACCGCCACCGGTGAGGACGATCCCCTGATCGACGATATCGGCGGCGAGTTCGGGCTGGGTGTTTTCAAGCGCGAGGCGGACGCCTTCGACGATCGTCGAGACCGGCTCGGACAGCGCATCGGCGATCTGCGCCTGGTTGATGGTGATTTCCTTGGGCACGCCGTTCATCAGGTCGCGGCCCTTGATTTCCATCGTCAGCCCGATGCCGTCGGCGGGCGGCTTGGCGGTGCCGATTTCCTTCTTGATGCGCTCGGCGGTCATTTCGCCGATCAGCAGATTATGGTTGCGGCGCACATAGTTGACGATGGCTTCGTCCATCTTGTCGCCGCCGACGCGCACCGAGGTGGTGTAGGCCAGCCCGCGCAAGCTGAGCACCGCGACTTCGGTGGTGCCGCCGCCGATGTCGACGACCATGCTGCCGATGGGTTCGGTGACCGGCATGCCGGCGCCGATCGCCGCCGCCATCGGTTCTTCGATCAGATAGACTTGGCTCGCGCCGGCGTTGTTCGCAGCGTCGCGGATGGCGCGGCGTTCGACCGAGGTCGAGCCCGACGGCACGCAGATGACGATTTCGGGGAAGCGCGGGAAACGGCTGGTGTGCACCTTGCGGATGAAATAGTTGATCATCTGCTCGGCGACATAGATGTCGGCGATGACGCCGTCGCGCAACGGGCGGATGGCTTCGAGGTTGCCCGGCGTCTTGCCCATCATCATCTTGGCTTCGTTGCCGACCGCCTTGACGGTCTTGCGGCCGTTAATCGTCTCGATGGCGACAACCGAGGGTTCGTTGAGCACGATGCCGCGACCGCGCACATAAACCAGTGTGTTGGCGGTGCCGAGGTCGATCGCCATGTCCTGGCTCAGGAACGAGAACATTCTGCTGAAAAGCGACATTTACGCAAAAATTCCGAAAGTGGGAGATACTCCTTTGCGTGTAGGCGCTCAAAGGCACGAATTGCAAGGTGGATACGCATCTATTGCGACTCCTTATGCGTTCGACGGTTCGTCGCTTTTGCCGCATGACGCGGCGCATGACGTAGCCGGGCGAACGCGCTAAAGCGTGGCGATGCCGATCCGCCGCCTGCCCGACCATCTCGTAAACCAGATCGCTGCCGGCGAGGTGGTCGAGCGCCCGGCAAGCGCGCTCAAGGAGCTCGTCGAAAACGCGCTCGATGCGGGTGCGACGCGCATAGCCATCGACCTGTCGGCGGGCGGGGTCGAACATCTGTCGGTCAACGACAATGGCTGCGGCATGTCGGCTGCCGAACTGCGGCTGGCGGTCGAACGTCATGCCACGTCGAAACTGCCCGACGAGGATTTGAGCGCGATTGCGACGATGGGCTTTCGCGGCGAGGCGCTGCCGTCGATTGCCTCGGTCGCGCGGCTGTCGCTCGCCAGTCGCACCGCCGGCGGCGAGGGCTGGGAGTTGGTGATCGACAACAGCCACGTCGTCGCCGATGGCCCGGCGGCGCAGATGGCGGGGACGCGCGTTGCCGTCGACGGGCTGTTCGCGCAGGTGCCGGCGCGGCGCAAATTCCTGAAGTCCGAACGCTCGGAGTTCGCGGCGTGCGTCGATGTCGTGCGGCGGCTGGCGATGGCGCGCCCCGACGTGGCGTTCGAGCTGCGCCATGATGGCCGGCGTTTGCTCGGGGTCGAGGCGCAGGGCGATTTGCTCGCCGGCGGATTGGCGGCACGGCTTGCGGCACTGCTCGGTGCCGACTTCGCCGACAATGCGGTGCCGATCGACTTCGAACGCGAGGGGCTCAAGCTCGGCGGCTTGGCGGGTTTGCCGACCTACAATCGCGGCATCAGCGACCTGCAATTCCTGTTCGTCAACCGCCGGCCGGTCAAGGACCGCTTGCTCGTCGGCGCGGTGCGCGGTGCCTATCAGGATCTGCTGGCGCGCGAGCGCCACCCGGTGGTGGCGTTGTTCCTCGACGTGCCCAACGATTTCGTCGACGTCAACGTCCACCCCGCCAAGACCGAAGTGCGCTTCCGCGACGCCGGGCTGGTGCGCGGCATGATCGTTTCGGGCTTGCGTCGCGCGCTCGACACCGCCGGCCACCGCGCTTCGACGACGGTCTCTGCGGCGGCGCTCGGCGCTTTTCAGCCCGGCGCGCTCGCCTCGCCAAGCTTCTTCTCCCCTCCCGGAACGGGAGGGGCCGGGGGTGGGAACGCCTTTGCCGCCACGCGCAACGAATGGCCCGGCAGCTACGGCGTCGCCGAAGCCCAACCCGGCCACTTCGCCCCGCCGCAAGCCCGCGCCGAAGCCGCTGAAAATTTTCCAATGGGCGACTTCCCCGCCAGCGGCTTCCCGCTCGGCGTTGCGCGCGGGCAGGTCGCGGGCACCTACATTGTCGCCGAAACCAGCGACGGCCTCATCCTCGTCGACCAGCACGCCGCGCATGAGCGGCTGGTGATGGAACGCATGAAGCGCGCGCTCGCCGGTGGCACGGCGGCCAGCCAGGCGCTGCTGTTGCCGCAAGTCGTCGAGCTTGACGAAATCGCCGCCGACCGTGTCGCGGCGCGCGTCGAAGAATTCGCCGTGCTCGGGCTCGAAGTCGAACGCTTCGGGCCGCGCGCGGTGCTGGTGCGTGCCACGCCGGCGCTGCTCGGCGCGACCGATGCGGTGGCACTGGTCCGCGACCTTGCCGATGACCTCGCGGCGTTCGACGCTGCCCACAGCCTGACGGAACGGCTCGACGCGGTCGTCGGGACGATGGCGTGCCACGGCAGCGTGCGCGCGGGGCGGTCGCTGTCGGTCGCCGAAATGAACGCGCTGCTCCGCGAAATGGAAGTCACGCCGCATTCGGGTCAATGCAACCACGGCCGCCCGACCTGGGTCAAGCTGGCGAAGGGCGATCTCGAAAAACTGTTCGGGCGGCGCTGATGCGACTGGCGTTCGTCTATAATGCCAACGCCGGGCTGGTCGCCGGCATGCTCGATTCGGTCCACAAGGTCGTGTCGCCCGCGACCTATCCGTGCAGCCTGTGCGCGGTGACCTACGGGTTGGTGGCGATGGACCGGCGCTGGCGCGACTGGCTGCGCGGTTTGCCGATGCCGGTCGAATTTTACCACCGCCCCGATTTCCGCGCGGCATTCCCCGCTGCTGCGGCGTGGCCGTTGCCGCTGGTCGCACTCGACCGCGCCGGCAGCCTCGATGTGCTGCTCGGCGCGGCCGAACTCGATGCGGTTGCCGATGTCGGCGCGCTGATCGCCGCGCTCGAAGCGCGGCTGCCGGCTTAGCCTGCGGCCTCCAAACCATCGAGCGCCGAGCGGCCGCGCTTGACCATCAGCTTGTTGAGCGCGTTGACATAGGCGCGCGCGCTGGCGACCATCGTGTCGACATCGGCGCCGGTGCCGCGCACGGTGCGGCCATCTTCCGCCAGCATCACCGAGACTTCGGCCTGCGCATCGGTGCCGGCGGTGACGGCATGGACCTGATAGAGCTGCAGCACCGCGCCGTCGTGCGGCACGAGCTTGCGGATCGCGTTGAACAGCGCATCGACGGGGCCGTTGCCGCGCACCGCGGCGGTGTGTTCCTCGCCGTCGATGGCGAGCGTCAGGATGGCGCGCTGCGGGCCGTTCGAGCCGCAATAGATTTCGACTTCGACGACTTGAATGGCGTCATGGCCGCGCAGCACTTCGTCATCGACCAGTGCGACGATGTCCTCGTCCCAGATCGTCTTTTTGGCGTCGGCCAGGTCCTTGAAGCGCTTGAACGCATCGCCGAATTCATTGTCGGACAGGTTGTAGCCCAGTTCGTCGAGCTTCTGGCGGAACGCCGCGCGGCCCGAATGCTTGCCGAGCACGAGGTTGGTCGCGCCCTGCCCGACGCTGTCGGGGGTCATGATTTCATAGGTGCCGGCGTCCTTGATCATGCCGTCCTGATGGATGCCGCTTTCGTGCGCGAAGGCGTTGGCACCGACGATCGCCTTGTTGGCCTGCACCGCCATGCCGGTGATGCCGCTGACGAGGCGGCTGGCGCGGGTGATTTCGGTGCTGACGACATTGGTGCGGAACGGCAGGATGTCGCCGCGCACCTTGATGGCCATGGCGATTTCCTCGACCGCGGCGTTGCCGGCGCGTTCGCCGATGCCGTTGATCGTCGATTCGACCTGCCGCGCGCCGCCCATGATTGCCGCCAGCGTGTTGGCGACGGCGAGGCCGAGGTCATTGTGGCAATGCGTCGAGAACACCGCCTTGTCGGCGTTGGGCACGCGCTTGATGACATCGCGGAACATCGCGCCATAGGTTTCGGGGGTCGCATAGCCGACGGTGTCGGGCAGGTTGATCGTGCTGGCACCTGCGGCAATCGCGATTTCCACCGCGCGGCACAGGAAGTCGGGATCGGTGCGCGTCGCGTCTTCGGCCGACCATTCGATATCGGCACACAGGTTGCGCGCGTGGCTGACGCTGGTGCGGATCGCCTCCAAAGTCTGCTCGGGCGTCAGGTTGAGCTTGACGCGCATGTGCAGCGGCGAGGTGGCGATGAAGGTGTGGATGCGCGGTTGTTTGGCGTGGCGGACGGCCGCCCAGGCGCGGTCGATATCGCCCAGCGCAGCGCGCGCCAGGCTGGCGACGACGGCGGTTTCGCATTGCCTGGCAACCGCAGTGACGGCTTCGAAATCGCCTTCGGAGGCGATGGCGAAGCCGGCTTCGATGATGTCGACGCCGAGCGCTTCCAATTGTGCGGCAACGCGCAACTTTTCTTCGAGGTTCATCGAGCAGCCGGGGGACTGTTCGCCGTCGCGCAACGTGGTGTCAAAAATTCGGATGGTATCGGTCATGGCATGTGCCTCAAGATTCGGGTTCGCTGTTTCGGGGTGTCTTGTCCCTTAAGCGCATGTCCATCGCGGCCCGTTGGGGGCGAACAGAAACGACGCGCCTAAGGGCGCGTAAGTCGAAGCAGGGCGCAAAGTGCGCGGGGCTGACCGCTGTTCATGGGCTGACCGTAACGCAAAGCGGCGCGGGCTGTCCAGTGTTTACACAGGGCAATGTGGTCAGTCTTTACGGGTGTCAGCTATTTGAATAAATACGTAGCAGCTGCTACAATCCGGCCAGCCCGTCGAAAATCAGCTTGGCGCCGACGAGAACCATCAGCGCATAGATGATGTTGATGAAGCGTTCGCTGGGCACGCGGCGCACCAGCCAGACGCCCGCCAGCGTCGAGCCGATCGCCACCGGTAGCAACCACGCCGCCACCGTCAGATTGGCGCGGTCGAACTGCCCGAGCGCAAAATACGCCGGCACCTTGACCCAGTTGATCGCCGCAAAGAAGATCGCGCTGGTGCCGATGAAATGGTCGCGGTCGAGGCGTTGGCGCATTGCATAAAGCTGGAACGGCGGCCCACCGGCGTGCGCGACCATGCTGGTAAACCCCGCCGCAACGCCGCACACCGCACCGTAAAGCTTCCCCGGTATCGGCCCGTGCGGGACACCGGTGGCGCGGTGCTGCCACGCCTTGGCCAGCCGCGAGGCGCCGAACACCACCGAAATCAGCCCGACCAGCAGTTCGACCGCGCCGACCGGCACGTGCGCCGCAAACACCGTCGCCAGCGCGACGCCGGCCGCCGCGGTCGGCAACAGTAGCGCCAGCACAGACCGGCTGAAGGTATGGCGAAACGCCCAGACGCCGACGACATCCTGCACGATCAAAATCGGCAGGATGATTGCCGCCGCACGCACCGGCGTCGTCACCAGGCTGAACAGCGGCACTGCGAGCGCACCGACGCCGCTGAAGCCGCCCTTGGCCAGACCGAGGATGATGACCGCACTGACGGCGATCAGATAAAAGCTGACTTCGGGTGGCATCGGCGTAAACTCCGCTGCAGTCGATAGCCGGGAACAGGCGACGCAGCAATTTTCAGCCGCAGGCCCATGGCCTGCCGGGACGCTTTTTGTCCGCAATCCGGCTGGATGTTTCGGGTTGAAGGGGGTGGGCGTGACAATCGAACTCTATGCACTGCTGACCGCGGTTCTGCTGGGTCTCGTCCACATTTCGGCCGCGGCGTTCACATTCAAGGCACAAGTCGGCAACCGCTACACGGTCGGCGCGCGCGACGCGGAGATCAAACCGGTCGGGGTCAGCGCGCGTCTCTACCGCGCAAACGCCAACTTTCTCGAAACCTTCGGCTATTTTGCCGTTTGCGTGATCGTCGGCCAACTTGCCGGTGCAACCGGAAAGCTCGGCGAGATTGGCTGCGGCATGTATCTGGCGGGGCGGATGCTGTATCTGCCGCTCTATGCCGCAGGGGTGCCGTGGCTGCGCAGTTTCAGCTGGAATATCGCGACGCTGGGCATTGTTCTGGTCGGCATCCAGGTGCTACCGCTGGCAGCGCCGTCGCCAGATTGAAAGCGGCGTCGCGCGCACCGACCTGAAGCCGCATTTGCCCAGCCCGATGCATGCCGGCCCGTGAGGCCATGCATTTATGGGGTGGGTTGTTGGGCTTGCACGGCATTAACCAGATAAATGTTACACTATTGATTTTGTCTTGAACGCTAACGCACTGACATTCAATATTTTCCAATATTGGCACGGCTCTTGCTCATAGTCCGGCAGTGAATGGTTTTTCCATTCACGCCAACTGGGGAGTTCACATGATCAAGAAAATTGCTTTGCTGTCTGCCGCCGCATTCGGCGTGATGGCAGCAACGCCGTCTGCCGCCGTAGCCTATCTGCCGGTCGGCCCGCAGACCAATGTCGCCTTGTCGACGGTGACCAGCGGTGGCTGGACATTATGCTATTCGGCCGGAATGGATGTGGCGTTCGGCACGAGCGCATCGGTGACGCTCGCTGGGTGCACGGGTAGCCAGCTGATGCTGGCCGGGCGCCAAACCGGCAGCTCCAACCTGATGCTATTGGCGCAGACCCTCACCGTCGATGCGCTCAATCCGACCGGTGCTGACGCGAACAATGTCTTCACGACATCAAACGGCACGGACTGGTTCTACAATGATGACTGGTCGTGGGGTTTCAAAACCATTGGCAACCCATATTACAAATATCAGTGTGACGGCCCGTCTGCAGGTTCGATGTGCCTTCACGTCCTCAATGTCGGCGGCCACCATATCGACACGGTCGGCACCTGGGGCAGCGACTATGAAAAGCTGGTGTTCACCAGCGATGGCGGCGGCGCGGTTCCCGAACCGGCAAGCTGGGCGCTGCTGATTACCGGCTTTGCGCTGGTTGGTGCAGCGGCACGCCGTCGCCGGGCGATCGCCACTGCTTGAGATCGATCACCGACCGATATGCAACCGCCGCCAGGGAGACCTGGCGGCGGACTTGCGTCGGGGCGCCGGGCGTTGCCGTCAGCCACAGCGGCATTTTGGTGGTTGTCGATATCGGTTGGCATGGTGTGTAAGGTCGAGCGCGGCCCAGCCTGTGCGTGTGATACCGTCAAGGCGTGCGTAGACCGGGGTTGTCACGATGCGAGGTTGAAAATGAAGCGCAGACGTGGGCCAATGCTGGTGGCGATGCCAATGCTGTGGGTCGCAATGTTCTTGACGGTTGGCACCGCCAATGCCCAGAACGCTGCAGCTTCCGATGCCGTTGTCTGCAGCGCCGTCTGGCACGACAACGCCCGCAACCGCGACATGCCGGTGCGAATCCGCATGCCGGCGACCGGCGCGCACGTGCCGGTGGTGCTGTTCAGCCACGGCCTCGGCGGTTCGGTCGCCGCCGGCACGCGCTGGGCCGCCGACTGGACCAGCGCCGGCTTCGCGGTCATCCACCTCCAGCATCCGGGCAGCGATACCAGCGTCTGGGAAGCGCTGCCGCAGCCGCAACGCATCGCGGCGCTCAAGGCCGCGGTGAACGCGCAGCAGATGGTGGCGCGGCTTCAGGACGTCAATTTTGCCGTCGACACGGTGATCGCGCACGGCAAGTTCGGCGACTGCGACCTCGCGCGCCTCGACAGCCGCCGCATCGGCCTGGCGGGACACAGCATGGGTGCCGGCACCGTGCTGGCGGCGGCGGGGCAACGCTATCAGGTCGGCACGGAATTGCGCAGTTTTCCCGATCGGCGCATCAGGGCGTTCATCGCGTTCAGCCCGTCGGCACCGCCGGTCGCGCGTGCCGCGACGCCCGGCGACGATTTGACGGCGGCAGCAATGGCGTTCGACCATATCACCGCGCCGTTGCTGTCGGTGACCGG
>Ga0075163_10008550_pt1 | contig 13472 bp, 16 predicted proteins | sample JI1023141ADNA_FD_71478 | JGI IMG/M metagenome (GOLD analysis project Ga0075163, IMG submission 71478) | Wastewater effluent complex algal communities from Wisconsin, to seasonally profile nutrient transformation and Carbon sequestration -... | ecosystem: Engineered > WWTP > Effluent > Algae...
TTACGAAGGAATGGTCGTGGGCGAAAACTCCCGCGAAGACGACATGGTGGTGAACCCCTGCCGCACCAAGCACCTGACCAATATGCGTGCAAGCGGCTCAGACGGTACGGTGAAACTCGACACCCCGCGCCAACTCAGCCTTGAGCAGTACATCGAATTTATTTCCGATGACGAGCTTTTGGAAGTAACGCCACAGAATATCCGTATCCGCAAGCGTTACCTGAACGCTACCGACCGCGCCCGCATGAAAAAACGCTCGTCCTTGGCTGTGGCAGAAGAAGCATAACGTTTTTCAAGGATAATTCTAAAGGATAAAGGCGGAAGGATAAGGGATATAACCTTGCTCTTCCGCCTTTTTCTGTGTAATTTGGGGCATCAAACCATGAAATGAACAGATAGATTTGATCTCAAATCTAAATATAGTCATGCCTCAAACACTCACAACCATACGCAATACACTAGCTTTGCATAAACAAGAATTATGCGATACCTTCTTTGTGCGCCGCCTTGCTGTCTTCGGCTCTGTGGCAAGCGGTACGGAGCACGAGGACAGCGATATTGATATGCTTGTAGAGTTTACGCACCCTGTCGGGTGGGCAATATTTGATTTGAATGATTATCTTGAACAGCTTTTGCAACGCAAGATTGATTTAACAACGCCCGCAGCACTCAAGCCGCTTATCCGCAAAGAAATTTCACAAACTACTCAGGAAGTCTATTCCGCATGAACCTCTCCCCGCACACCAAAACAATCTTCACTATCGCCGCCGCGCTCAACATCATCGGCGCTCTTTCGGCACTGGCGGCAATGCCACTGCATTTGCAACTCTTCTACGGACATGGTTCAACAGATATTTTGGTAAAATTTTACCATTACAATTTTTGGTGCGTCGTGCTCGCAATGGGCATCGGCTATGCGATTGTTGCCCGCAATCCCGCAGAGAATCGCGGCTTGATGCTGATTGGTGCTATCGGCAAACTTGTTGCCGCCGCCTCGTGGGTGCTGATGTATGCAATAGGCGAGGCTACACCGCTTGTATTGGCAGGTGTGGCGTATGATGGCTCGTTTGGAATACTCTTTCTTTTGATTCTCAAGCAATCACGCTCACGCAAAACAACATAGCATCAAAATCTTGCACAATAATTTGTATCTTTTACACTTCTATAATTTTTCATTTCTTTCCACTCAATTTTCTACGCTTCCATGAGAAAAATCATTTCCTCCTCCAACGCGCCTGCTGCGCTTGGTCCGTATTCGCAAGGTATCGAAACACAAGGCACAATGCTCTTTCTGGCTGGGCAGATTCCGCTTACGCCCGCAGGAGAAGTCGTCGCAGGCGGCATCACCGAGCAGACCACGCAAGTTCTGGAAAACATCAAAGCCGTTCTTGCCGAAGCAGGCTACGAACTGGGACATATTGCCAAAGCAACCGTGTTTTTGAAAGACATGAATAATTTTGCTGCCATGAACGAAGTCTATGGCAAATATCTCGGCGAAATCAAGCCTGCCCGCTCCACGATAGAAGTGGCACGTCTTCCAAAAGATGTGCAGGTCGAAATTGAAGTTGTTGCGGTGAAGTAATCTTCTTTGTGCATTATGCTCTCTCAACACCTTTACTGTATTTGCTCAAGCGCAGTCCGCCCACGAACATTGTTCCGAAGCGGGCTGCGATTGTTTTGTGTCCTCGTGTGGTTGCGCTCTTCGCTCGTCACCCACGCAAACGCACAAACACGCGACACGACCACCAATGAAAAAACGTTCGTCCCCATCGAAAGTATGATGCAAACGCCGACATCCACCAGTGCAACAAGCAGCACACGAGCCACCATGACCAAAAGCCCCGTTCTTGCACTGGCGCTTTCGCTCATTCCGGGCTTAGGACAATTTTACGTGGAGAGTTATTGGAAAGTCCCAATTTTTCTTGGTGGTTTCGGGACGGCAGTGGGTTTCACGATTTACAATAGCACACAATTTGCCAATGCAAACACAGCGTACATCAACACAATTGATTCTCTTAACCCCATTGGCACAAAGGATAGGTTACTACGCCAACGCGAGATTTACCGCGACCTCCGTGATGTTTCTATCGTAGCGATGGCGGGTATTATTGGACTTGCGGCAATAGATGCTTACGTAGGAGCGCATCTTTTCGATTTCGATGTAAGCGACGAGTTCAAAGCCAGTCTGCAGCTCGACCCCTTCCGGCAACGCATTAATCTTGCTATTCGCTGGGAAGCGCCACGTTGGGAAGCGCCACGCCCGGCAAAGCCGGAGAATTACGAATTAGGAATGAGGAATTTCGAGCAACAAAGCAGCTTCCAAGCCTCCAAACCATAAATAACTCCCTAATTTCTCACTCAAGAAACTTTCTGACACTGTGCTTTCATCTCTCTACCATGACGATTTGCCCGTAACTATCGGGATTTTGGGCGGCGGACAGCTTGCCAAAATGAGCGCACAAGCCGCATACCGACTGGGCTTGCGCGTTGCCACGATTGAACCCGCCGAATACTCGCCCGCAGGCGTGATGACTAAGCTAGATTTTACTGAAGGCTGGCTCAATCCCGCAGAAGTAGAACGTTTCACCGAAGTAAGCGATATTGTCACGCTGGAAAATGAGTTTATTGCGCCGGAGATTTTGGAACGGATTGCCGAACGCCGCTTGGTGCTGCCTTCGCCGGAAACGCTGCGCTTGGTGCAAGATAAATTCACACAGAAACAAACGATGGAACGCGCCGGAATACCCGTCCCCGTCTTTGCTGCCATCAATAGTGTGGAAGAAGCGTACACTTTTGGCAAAGAGCATGGCTACCCGTACGTGATGAAGACTCGCACTCTTGGCTATGACGGCTATGGCAACGCCGCTGTCGGGCGCGACAATCAAGCAATGGTAGCTTTTATGCGCTTCACAAGCGACCCCGATGTTCCCCGGAAAATGATGGCGGAACAGTTCGTGAAATTTCGCAAAGAACTCGCCGTCATGGTCGCCCGCAATCGGCGCGGCGAAACGGTTGCCTATCCGTGCGTGGAAACGGTGCAGGAAAATCATATCTGCCGCTACGTGCTTGCGCCCGCACCGGATGTGGACGAGCGTATCCGACGGAAAGCGCAAGAAATGGCACTTGCTGCCGTGGAAGCAGTGGAAGGCGTAGGAGTTTTTGGGGTAGAAATGTTCCTCACGGAAAACGACGAACTTTTGTACAATGAAATCGCCCCACGCCCGCATAATTCGGGGCATTACACGATAGAAGGCTGCTACACGTCGCAGTTCGAGAATCACATTCGCGCTATTTGCAATTTGCCGCTTGGTTCGGCAGACCTGATTGCTCCGGCAGCAGTGATGGCAAATTTACTGGGGAAGCGCATTGGCTCAGGCGTACCGGACACGGTTGTGGGCTTAATGCGGCACGGGCGCGTGGCGCTGCACCTCTACGGCAAAGCAACAAGCCGCGTGGGGCGCAAAATGGGGCATTTGACGGCACTGGGCGCATCGGTCGGGGAAGCATTGGACATCGTGAAAGCGGCGGAAGCGGATTTGCTGTGGTAAACAACTTCTGGAAGATAACGCACTTTGGAGACCTATCAAATGAATACAGACTTTTTCAGCAAAGCACTCGAAAACCTTCGTGCTGCCGAAGCATTATCAGAACTTGGTTTATTCAATTCGGCAGCAAACCGTGCGTATTATGCGGCGTTTCAGGCTGCTTTAGCAGTGATTACTGTCAAAGGTTTGCAACCTCATACTGACCACGCCAAAGTGCAGGCTACCTTTAACGGTGAGGTGATACGGCGTTCCAAATATATCACTGCATCATTCAAGAGGTATTTGCTGGAGATGCAGAATATTCGCAATATTGCTGACTACGAAACAATATCAATCAGTAAACGCAAGGCTGAAAAGCAACTTGCTATGGCCCAAGAATTTATTACGATTATTGCAAAGGAAATACAGCAATGAAGCCAAATTTGAACCACCGACAAGAAGCGCTTGTAAACGAACTCTTTGAGCGTGTGCACGAGCGATTTCCGAGTCTCTTGCGGCACGATCAACTACGATATAGTCCCGATGACCCAAACCATATTTGGTTATATGCCTCCGCAACAATGGATGCTCAGGAAGAGAGCGATGTACACGATTTTGCTGCGGAAATTGAAGCAGAAATTTTAGAAGAGTACGGTTATCGGATTTCGTTGATGCTACTTATTGAGCCGTTGGAAGAAGTAGAACACGCATAAAATCCTCCTCCACACAACCTCACTCCGAAACCCCCGCCACAATCACCGGCATTTCGCTATTCGGCAGCATACGCTTAATCACGACCAACGTTTTATCATCGGAGTAACGGTCTTCTGCGCCGGCTGAAAACACTTGCGCGGCTTCGATACACGCATAGCCGATTTCGCGCGGTGTCTTGGTGTGCATCTTGCGGAGAATCGTTTTTAAGCGGTTTTCACCGAAGAGTTTTCCTTGTTTGTTCTGCGCTTCGATGATACCATCGGTGTAGAGCAGCAAAATATCGCCCGGCGACATATTGATATTTTCAATACGGAACCGTTGGTCGGGCGAGATACCCAGCATACTGCCCGTTGTGGGCAGAAGATAAAAGTCGCGGGTTTTAGCGCGGTAGTGAATCGGATTACAATGTCCCGCATTCGCATACAGCAGCAATCCTTTATCCGACGAAATGAGTTCGCAGTAGAACAGCGTTACGAAGCGCTCGTAGGGGAATGTTTCGTAAATGAGCGTGTTCAGCCGTGAAAGCAAGGAAGCCATCTTCAAGTCAAACCCCACGCCCATACGAATTGCGCCCGAAACAAAGAGTGCTTGAATAGCAGCAGCCATGCCCTTGCTGGAAGCATCGCTCACGAGAACGCTGAGGCGTTCCTCATAGTTATTCGGTGGACGCAGGTAATCAAAATAGTCCCCGCCCACGATGCGGTCGGGAATGGAAATACCAAAAAGGTGATAATCGCGGAAAATGGTCTCATGGTCGGGCAAAAGTCCCTTCTGAATTTCCCATGCCTGCGAGAGGTCTTTCTCAATCACGCGCTGCTGCTGCTGCCGCTCCAAATCGCGCAGACGAATACCAACGGCACTTCCGATAATGTTAATCATATCGAAAAATTTGTCGCTGATTTGCGGCGCATTGAATGCCAGTGCGTAGGGATAGTATTTGCCGCTTTTGCGCTTCACCAGCTCGCCGATACCGGTCGCAGAGTAAAGCCGAATACCTGTGCGCTTCAGCACTTCGTCCGTCTCGTAGTTCATCACCGTACGTTTCACGGGCAGTTCGGCAAACATTGGATATTCTTCGATGGTGACGGTGTAATTGTCCGGCACAGCATCGAGCGAACCGTACTGATAGCGCAGCGTGTAAGCATCATCGGCAGGATCAAGTTCCCAGATGCGACCACCGCTTATTTCAATATCGGCGCGGTCAACAATTTCACGCATGACTGAACTGAGCAAGTCCATTTCATTCGCATATTTCGCGGAAGCTAGTTTATCAACAATGCGATAGATTTGTTTTTGTGTCATAACTTGGTCAGTAGTGCGTTTCATAATCTCAGGAAAAGAAGTATTTGTGATGTTCTCTTTATGCCAGCAAACCCGCTTTGACCAAAGCCACGCGAAGTTTTTCGCGATTTTCGGGTTTCATCGGGACAAGCGGCAAATGCAGATTTTCTTCGATAATGCCCATCATCGTGAGTGCTGCTTTGACAGGCATCGGGTTGGATTCAATAAAATTCAATTTCATCAATTCTAAAAAGCGATATTGCATCTGGCGAGCCTTTTCAAAATCGCCTGCAAGCGCCATACGCACCAAATCGCTAAAGCCGCGCGGGGCGTAGTTGCTGAAAACAGAAATTACGCCCTTACCGCCCGCAGCCACAAGTGGAAGCGTCAGCGAATCATCGCCGGAAAGCACCGCAAAGCCTTCGGGCGCATTGGCGATAATTTCCATCATTTGGTCAAGATTGCCGGATGCTTCTTTTGCTGCCACGATATTCGGATACGCCTCAGCAATAGCGAGTTGCGTTTCTGCCGGAACATTCGAGCCGGTGCGCCCGGGAACGTTGTAGAGTATCACCGGAAAATCGGGCGCGGCTTCGCAAATCGCTCCGTAATGCGCCATCAATCCTGCTGCTGTTGGTTTGTTGTAATACGGCGAAACGACTAAACCACCGTCAACACCCATATCTTGTGCCAGTTTTGTGTAGCGAACTGCTTCGCGGGTGTTATTAGAACCTGTTCCGGCAACGACCTTCACGGGCTTACCGCTTTTGCGGACACGCTCAAGCGTAAAGCTAATCACCGAGCGGTCTTCTTCTTCGGTCATGGTCGCACTTTCACCCGTGGAACCGCATGAAACCAAGAATTCTACACCACCGTCAATTTGGAAGTCAATCAATTTTGCTAATGCCGGAAAGTCAACCGAGCCATCGGCACGAAAAGGCGTTACCAAAGCCGTGCCCGTGCCGTAGAATGGGCAATTTCGCATGAACATTTTCCCTTTGATGTGAACGATACCGTTATTGGCACAAAATCGTGCAGTGCATTTCACAAAGCGTGTATGGAAGCGCTATGGAAAGCAGAAGAAAAAACGAATAAGAATACAAAGTTACGGCTTTTCGTACAAATCTGCGTGAAAATCTTCGTAGATTTGGAGTCGGAACCAAACAACATTTTTTTGACGATTAGCAGAATCGCTATCAAAGCACGATAACAACGCACAATGTCCAAAAACGAACCCGCAAAAGCCCGCGAACGCTGGATGCGTGTTGATATTATCAGCGCCGTCCCGCAACTCATCACGCCCGTTATCGAAGCAAGCATTCTCAAACGCGCTCAGGAAGCAGGTGCGGTGGAAATTGTCGTTCACAATCTGCACGACGACGGGCTTGGGAACTATAACCAAATAGACGATATTCCTTTTGGCGGCGGTGCAGGAATGATTTTGCGCTGCGAACCCGTTTTTGCGTGCGTTGAGCGCTTGTTCAGCGAGCGCGAGTATGACGATGTGATTTTCCTGACACCAGACGGCGAGCGTTTTACGCAGACCATTGCCAACGAACTTTCGCTGAGGCGCAATATCATCATGCTTGCAGGGCATTACAAAGGTATAGACCAGCGTATTCGAGACGTGCTCGTGACGCGGGAAATTTCGATTGGCGATTACGTTCTGACTGGCGGCGAACTGCCTGCACTAGTGCTCTTGGACGCGATTGTCCGCCTTTTGCCCGGAGCGATGAGCGATTCAGAATCCGCGCTCTTGGACTCGTTCCAAAGCGATTTGCTCGACGCACCGCACTATACACGCCCTGCGGAATTTCGCGGACATACAGTGCCCGATATTCTTCTTTCCGGCGACCACAAACGCATTGCCGCATGGCGCGAAGAAACCGCACTCAAAAAAACGCAGGAACGGCGACCAGACTTGCTTGCATAGCGGCTGCTCCTTCCACATTAACGCTAAGCACCACCTACTTCATCATCATCAATTTTTTCTCTTCCATGAAATCGTTCACTCCAAGCGAGCTATCACCACGCGAACTACATAAAATTTTTCTCTCCGGCGTAGCGCCTCGACCGATTGCTCTTGTCGGCACGCTCGATACACGTGGCAACGCGAATCTGTCGCCGTTCAGCTTTTTCAATGCATTCAGCTCCAATCCGCCCGTTGTGGCGTTCGGTCCGGCTCATCGCGCCACCGATGGCACGTTGAAGGATACCTACTCTAATCTCATGGCAACGGGCGAATGTACCATCAGTTCAGTAACACACAGCATGGTAGAACAGTCCAACCTTAGTTCCTGCCTCTACCCACCGGGCGTGGATGAATTTGCCAAAGCAGGCTTCACCAAGCGCAAAAGTGTGGACGTAAAACCGCCAAGCGTCATGGAATCACCGTTCGTAATGGAATGTCGCCTCGTGCAAATGATTGACCTTGCACCCGAAGTCAATGGAAGCGGCAATATGGCGATTTGCCGCGTGGTGCGTTTTCACCTGAGCGGTTCGATTTTTACGGGCGACGTGATAGACCCGCAGAAAATAGACCTTGTTGGACGGATGGGGCTTGCGTGGTACTCCCGCGCAAGTGGTGATGCGCTCTTTGAGCTTCCACAACCCCGTGTGAACGGCATTGGTATTGATTCGCTTCCCGACCATATCCGCAAAAGCCCGATTTTGACTGGCAATGACTTGGCAAAACTCGCCGGAGTCGAGAAAAAACCCGCTCGCAACACAGAATTCACGAAGTTCGACAACTCTATGCAGGCGGAAGATTTTTCTCTGGAACTCAATTCCGGTAATGCCTTCGGAGCGCTCTACGCCTTGCTTACGGGCGTACCACCACCACCGGAAAAGCTGCAAGAAAAGCTGCACAAAGTCGCTCAAGTCTTTCTGGCGCATGGTAAAGTCGAAGAAGCATGGCAAACACTTCTTTTACCGCTCTAAACCGCAGAATTCGACAGAAACTTAACCATGAAATTGGGAAAATAGCCATATTGAAACCACTATGAAAACTCACTTCACATCTTGTCTCCTCGCATTAGCTCTGCTATTGCTGGCTTCGGCAGAACTTCTTGCCAATGGTGCAATTAAAGGCACGGTTACGGATGCCGAGACCGGCGCTCGGCTTTCCAGCGTGTCGCTGCGCATGGAGGGGCGTGCCTACGGCGCATATTCCAACAAAGATGGTGCGTTTCTCATCAAAAATCTTCCGGCAGACAATTATACGCTGCTTGTTTCCTTTGTTGGGTATGAAGTTAAGAAAGTGAGCGTTACCGTGCGCGATGGCGATACGGCGCTCGTTACCGTCAGCCTTCGCCCGCAAATGCTTCGCACGAATGATGTGGTGGTATCAGCCGGAAAACGCGCCCAAGCCGCACAGGATGTGCCGGTGAGTATCACGACGGTAGATGCTCAAGGACTGCAACAGCGCAACATTACGCGCATAGACGACGCACTGCGCTACATTCCGGGCGTGTATGTTGCCCGCGACCAAGTGAACATACGGGGTTCGTCAGGATTTTCGCTTGGATTTGGTTCGCGGGTGAGTATGTTTCTGGACGGTTTTTCGATGCTTTCTGCCGACGGTGGTGATGTCAAGTTTGACGTGATTCCGATGTTTAACGTTGAGCGTATTGAAGTTGTGAAAGGCGCAGGCTCGGCGCTCTACGGCACGGGCGCTTTGGGCGGCGTGATAAACGTTATTACGGCACAGCCTTCGGAATCGCCCGAACTCCGCTTTCGTGGTTTCGCGGGCGCGTACACGCTTCCACGTTTCGACGAATGGAAATGGCGCTCCACCATGCCGCTTCTCGGCGGAGCGGACGTGAGCTATTCGCAGAAAATCGGGAATGTGGGACTGCTGGCAGCAGTAGGCTGGAAGGGCAATGACGGCTATGTGGATTATTTCGATAACTGGCAATTTAATGTTTTCGCCAAAGCAAGCGTGGAACTTTCACAACGTGCTTCGATGAACGTGATTTTTAGCCATGCCAACGACAATCGCACTAACTGGACATTCTGGCGCAGTCTCCGCGAAGCCACCCGCGCTCCTGTTGGCACGAATCCCTTAGAGCGCTTCCTGTCCGTCAAAACGATGCTGGCGGTGGATTACCGTGATGTTGTGAGTGAAAACTTTTTCCTGACTGCCCGCGTGGGCGCATATCGCACGGACTTCACGACGCTGAACCAAGCGACGGCGGGAACGCAAATTGCGTCGGTGGCTAATGCCTTCAATGGCGAGGTGCAGTTTACCTCTATCCTAGATTCTACGTTGCTTTTCACCTACGGCGTGAATGCTATTTTTAATATGATTGAGCGCAGCCCAATTGTGTCGGTCAACGCTCCCACACAGGTCATTGCCGCTGCCTATGTGCAAGGCGAGTACAAGCCGCTCAAAAATCTCACGTTCACGTTGGGAAGCCGCTTCGATGTAGAACAGACGAGCGGCGGAGTGCAAGGCTCCGGCGTAATTGTCAGCCCTAAAGCAGGCGCGACGTGGGTGCTATCGGAGCAGACACAGCTACGGGGCAGCATTGGTGCGGGTTTCCGTGCGCCGACGCTGACCGAACGCTTTGCGGCGTTACGCTTTGGGTCGTTCACCGTTGCACCGAACCAGAATATGCGCAGCGAGCGGAGTTGGTCGTTTGAAGTCGGTGGGAAGCAAGCATTCTCGCTCTTCGGGCAGGATTGGACAATGGACGGTGCTGTTTTCAATAACGAGTTTACGGACTTGGTCGAGCCGCGCTTGCCCTCGGCGACGAATCCGCAAATTCAGTTTATCAACATCACCCGCGCTCGTATCACGGGCATTGAAGTCGGTATCACGGGCTGGCTACCGGAGCGCATTGCGGGCTTTGAGACTTCGCTGACGCTCATGTCGCCGATGGATTTGGGACTGAACCAAATTTTGAAATATCGCTCCACGACGCTTTGGTACTCGCGTTTGATTCTGCCGCTCAATTTCGTCGCGGCAGGTGCATTCCAGCTTCAGGCGGACTATCGCTTCCAGTCGCGCTTCGATGAGATAGACGACCTCAGCGTTGCCATTCGTGATGCCACAGCCCGCGTACCGATTCATGTGGTGGATGCACGGCTCATCGTAAATATGCTGAACTTGGCGGGATTACCGGCACTGGTTACGCTGAATGTGCGGAATTTGCTGGATTATTACTACACCGAAATCATCGGCAATCTTGCCCCAACGCGGCATTTTACGGTGCAGGTGGATGTGAAATTGTAAGAAGGTAGCTTCAAAACACTCTGTACTCAATTTTTTCTGAGCAAAAAGAGTATCGGCACATCCAATCTCTTCCGCCACGCCCTTTCGGAATGATCTTCGTGGGCAAACTCTTTTGTTATCCAGTGGCGGGCGGTGTAGCCTTTTGCTCTCATCATAGCGTCTGCTCGCTTTTGGAATGGTTTGTAGAGACTGTCAAGCGTTTTGGTGCCATAATCAAAATAGAACTTGTGGTTTTGCGGCGAGGGCAAATGCGCCCTCAAATACCGCATAAACGCTGCCGGAACGGGATTCCCTTTGCTCATAAATACGCCAAGCCAATGCGTTGACAAACACGCCGCTCCGCCAAAAACCGACGGATATTCGCACAGAGCATACATCGAAATGAGTCCGCCCATACTCGACCCCGCAATAAATGTGTTCTGCCTATCGGGCAGCGTTGAAAACGTGCTATCAATGAATGGTTTGAGTTCTGTGACCAAAAATTTTAGATAGGCATCGGACTGAATCGGTCGGGAGAACAAGGCTTGGTTATTCGGTCGTCGCCCCTTCATCACGGTATCCTGCTCTGCGGGCTTGAGTGATTCAAAGGGTTTTTGCGGAAAGTAGTCGCTGTGGCGAGTATTCGTATTCCACACCCCCACCACAATACAATTCTTGATTTTTCCCTCCGCCATCAGCCTTCCCAGCGTTTCGTCCACGCCCCATTCTTGCTTGTTCCATGTGGCGGCAGAATCAAAAAGCATCTGCCCGTCGTGCATATAGAGTACCGAATATTTGATAGTGTCGGAGTAGCCTTCCGGCAGCCACACATCAACGTTACGCGGTTCAATGTATGCAGAAGGAAACTGTGCAAAACGCTTTATTTTTCCTGATACTACGTGAGGTTCTTGCGCTACGAGAGACGAAGATATGAGCAAACAGAAAACGGCTATCGTCGTGATATTCATTATTTTTTGGGTTAGATTTTTAGATTTAAGGCATCCGTCTTTTCACGAATCTATCATTTTTCGGAGGCTTGACAAAAAGCAAAAAGCCCCTCCCCGCACGTGCGCAGGAAGGGGCTTGAAACAATATTCAAAGTTTAAATCAATACATTTCCGCGATATGGTGCAAAGATTGAATTAGAAACGCCCCGCACAATGGATTTGCAGCAATACTGCCCCAAGGTTGCAAAAGGAATTTCACACAGACTCAAGCAGATATGACGGTTGCGAGGCTTTCATTCCACTGGGTAGTTGCTCAAGATGAAGACTCATATAATAACCGGTCTCAAGCAGAATATCCGTCGTGTACTCTGCCGCCGTTTCGCACATTTCCATATACCGCTCCTCACCCCATGAGTCCGGCACTTGCACCATAAGCCATGTATCATCAGGGTCTTCAGGATGCGGTTCGGTGCGAATAAAGACTATTTCAGGATAATGCTGACGGACTTTTTCGTAGTAATCTGCTACAAGGCGATGCTTTTCCAATGAAGGTTTCATAAATGTACCCGTTGCTGTATGAGCGTGAAAAACTCTTCTGCTTTGCGAACTTGACGTGCGGCTTGTTTGTGGGATATCGAAAGTGCCGTGTAATCGGCATCTTCTCGGACTTGGCGCATCTCACTCAAATATGAGCGAACAGCCAATGGATATAGCTTTTTACCATGAATCAATTTTGCGACAAAATCACCGTGCGTAGTGCGGTGATCTACTCTCTCCACAGGAAAACCCTCATGTAGCAGAGCGGCAACTGATGCCTGAAGTGCGCTGTAATACGCACGATTGGCAGTAGCATTCCACCGATGAGTCTCCAAGAGTAACAGAGCACCTTCCAGATTTTCCTGTGCTTTTGCTAAAAATACGTTCTTGTTGTACATTTACGTAGATGGAATTGGCGATAAAAGACTGTCATCGGCTACAATATACACAAAAACCCACGTACTAAAAAAAGCCCCTCCCGCACGTGCGCAGGGAAGGGGCTTGAAATTTTCTCCGTCAAACACCAAATGCCAACAGCTCTTCTATCAAAAATGGCAAATTGGGAGCATCGAACGATAATTGAGGTGCGGGAATACGGTTATGCTTGATGTCAGGAGGGATATGTTTATGATGCGGATGCGTACTTTGCAATAATGGCTCGTTTGGATGGGGCTGCGAACATACCATTTAACCTGCCTTGCGGATATGTTGATACAGCGAAACAGAACGGGGATAGAGACGCTGAAGTTCTGTACGATAATGCGCCTGACGCTCAAGCCATGTCCGATATACACTTGCCCACTCTGCAAAATCAAGTGTCCACGTATCATCCGCAGGTTCTTCGCCAGAGGCATACACACTATACCATGCGTCAGAGCGGATGCCGTAAAGACGCTCAAAGTGCAAGATGTCTTCTTCCAGTGCGTGAATATCGGCGAGAATTTCTTGCAGACTCATGGGTGGATAATAGATTGTCGTGATGAAATTTCTTTTTTGGTACAAGATTGATGATAATCTATCATTTTTTCTTCGCTTGACAAAAAGCAAAAAGCCCCTCCCTGCAAGTACGCAGGGAGGGGCTTGAAAAAATGCTTCTTTAAAACAGTGTAATTAGTTGACCATGATTTTACCGGTCTCGGTAGCACCATTGACCATCAAACGGAAGAAATATACGCCTGACGGAACTTTTTTGCCCGCAGCATTGGTAACGTCCCACTGCATGATGTGAAGAGCGTTACCCGACATTGTATTGCC
>Ga0075163_10008551_pt1 | contig 13472 bp, 14 predicted proteins | sample JI1023141ADNA_FD_71478 | JGI IMG/M metagenome (GOLD analysis project Ga0075163, IMG submission 71478) | Wastewater effluent complex algal communities from Wisconsin, to seasonally profile nutrient transformation and Carbon sequestration -... | ecosystem: Engineered > WWTP > Effluent > Algae...
TAGGACCAACCATCATCATCATGCCGCGTGGGTGACGGGTAATCTCTCGGATCTCAGCCATCTCACGAGGCGGGATACCGAGAAGATCGAGGTTCAACATACTCTCGTCGAAGTTAAACAAACGGAGCACGGCGTCCTGACCGTACATGCTCGGGACGGTCTCAATACGAATGTTCAAAAGGTGCGTTGCGCCTTCGCGATGGATTTCCTTCTGAATGTGACCAGACTGAGAAGTCTTGGCAGCCGATGAAATATTGGCGCGTGATCCGATGGCACCCATCAAGATGCGGTATTTGTCTTTGTTGATTTCAGCAACCGGGTGCAACGCACCATCGACACGCATACGGATACGGATATACGTTCGTTGGTTCTCAACGTGGATGTCGCTGGCACCGAGCATATCGGCTTGGTCGATCAAATAATCAAGAATCTGGTCAGACCCAACTGAGTTGAGTGTCTTGCTAACCTCGGCGATTGTCGTGCTGTCACCAGTCTTGGCAATCTGGATATCATCGTAAATAACCCTTTTCGGTGGGTCGTAACGATTCATCAATATCGTGTAACCAGTGCCGGTGATCAAGAAAATCTGAGCTTCACGGCCTTGGTCTTGGTATTTCTGCTTTGTCTTCTGGATAACAGACTGCGGCGTATTGCTTGTAGCTCCAAAACGATACGGCTCGTACTCGCTACCCATCTGCAGTGGCACCATGCGGTACTGATGCATCTCCTGGATAGTCATCATGCCTTCTTTGACAAGATCAAGTTGATCCTCGAATTCTCGAGTATCAAGATACGGCAAGCCTAATATAGCAGCTCGCGAAGCAGTTGATTTCTCTTCGTGATCCCGCCGGCTTTTCTGGATTTTTGACTCTTCGCTTAGTGCCTGAAGGTCATCTTCTACAACGTACGCCATCCTGCTTACGATAATACGCTGAACAGAGGCGATGTGCAAGTGTCACAGAAGCTGGAGCCACTTTGAGATAGACTAAAAGCGTAACGCAAGCTGTGCTACACAAAAGCACAGCGAAAGTGGTCTATCGAAAAGTGGCTCCAGCTTCTGTGACCTCAAATGATACACTGGTTACATGCCTGAAATTGTCGTAATCGCGCACAATATTCGCTCAACCCACAATATTGGGTCAATCTTTCGTACAAGCGAAGGTTTTGGCGTCTCTAAAATTATCCTTAGCGGCTACACGCCGTATCCAAAAATCGCAGGCGACACCCGCCTACCTCATATTGCCAATAAACTGACCGATCAAATCCACAAAACAGCCCTCGGAGCAGAGGAAATGGTGCCGTTTGAATATCAGGAAGAGCCTGATTTCACTTCACTAAAAAACGACGGCTACCGTGTCGTCGGTCTCGAACAGGATGACCGCTCGGTCATGCTACCAGACTATAAACCATCAAACAAGGTTGTATTACTCCTCGGCGAAGAAGTACATGGGCTTACCCCTGAACTACTCGCAGAGTGCGATGATCTTATCGAGATCCCAATGCACGGCCAAAAAGAATCATTTAACGTCAGTGTCGCAACTGGAGTCGCCCTCTACGAAATCTCTACCGCTTCTTAACTACCTAGAGACTAAGCAGTGCTCATTGGATCCCAGATATATTGCTCAATCACCTCGTTGATCACATGTTGAGCGTTCTCGATATCAGCAAGACTTGGTATCACTCGACCTTCACCAAGTACTTCAGGCCCATTCATATTACAGATCGTTAGGCCAGTGTTCGTAGACATCACAATCTCCCAGCGTAACGCCTCGCGGCCAACACGCTTTATAGATGCTACGCCAGCATAACCGCCGTACTCAACTCGTACTCGTTGATCATCTGTGTCAAAATCATATTCGTCAAGGTTACGTTCATTCATCATCAGTCCCTTCCAGCTTCATGATAAAACAGTCCCGAGTCGTGCCTTTCTTCCAGTGAGCCAATATGTCGCGGACGGCATCTTCCACTTGAGCTGCCTTCTCTGGGTTAGTAATACTCTGCAATATGGACTTTCCCTCAAGCTTCTTACACGGCAAACTCATCAGATACATTGCTTGTGCATTCCAAGTATCCGCAATGAGCTTATCGACAGCCCCTAAAGCACCATTTTCTTTCGCTACCGCTCGAACCTGGGAGACCCTCTCTTCTTGAACTTCATGAATACTCTTAGGTTCATCGCCAACATGACGTGCGATAAAATCCATGAACCAATAGGCATCTTCGGCATTCACTTTTTTCATAGACTTACCGCCGTGGCCTTCATACCCAGTTTCGGCATACGCCATCATATGCAGCTGAGAGTGAGCTCGCATACCACCCGATAGACTCGTGCCAAAAAAAATACTTACATCTTCGGTAACCGTCTCTTGACCAACCCGGTAACTCAGCGCAACTTCGAGTTGCCTTGTCTTATCTACCTCACCTTGATACTCTTTAAATTCATATGGAGGGCCCGCCTCACGGTCCTTCGTGTACCGAATTTTAGTATCATCCCAGCCCCATACACGAAGTCCCATACCAAGGAACTCGCCGTCAGCCTTGCGCACATCAAGAACTGGGTAATACGAGCCATCAGACTCTATGGCGAGCTGCTCATCAGGCGCGGCCAACAAGTGCCCAAATGGACTCTGTTCAAGCTCGACACGCATCTGCTCACTATCGCCCTGAAAGACAATGTCGACAAATGTCATGCGCGATCCTTCCGGCTTCTTTTTCAAAAGCTCATCCGCAAAAGCAACAGCATCTGCCTCTAACTGAGGAATTTCGTAATCATATTCATCTGTAGGTTGTTCAATTCTTCCTTGTGGACGTTCCATGGCATCTCCTTATATATACTTAGTGTACACAATACAATTTCTATGTCAAGTATTCTACTTTACGACAACAGCATCTTCACCAAGCAACTTCACGAGATCCCCGACAAGATTCTCTCCGCTATCGATAGAGAACGGCAATTTGATTGCAGACTTCTTGTCAGATCCGAGTACCAGTACGATACTCTCTGTCCCAGGGTGAGCGCTGCAGATTTGCTTGAGTGCAAGCAGCGTACCATGATCGTCCGGATCTTTGACGTGAACATAAATCTTCTTCATTTTAGCCACAACAATCGGCTTCGAACTTTCAGCAGATCGCTGAACCGGCGCAGGAGCTGGAGTCTTTGTCTGCCATGGCTTACGTGAAGTAGTGACGCCGCCTGCCTTTGGTGCTCGGAAGGTCTGCCCAGTAGACCGATAATCCCTCAACTCTTGATCCGTCACGACCATGATGTTTTCGGCATTGATTTTGACATCACTCATCAACTCGCCGTTGCGGTCACGCGCGTTTACAGAACCCTCTATACGGATAGCAACGTCTTGCTTCAAGTGATCGGCCATCTGCTGATAGGTCTTTGGAAATACGACAACTTCAGTATCACCTGTTTTGTCCTCAAGGCCGATAAACGCCATCTTGGAACCGTTCTTGGTCACGATCGTACGAATAGTACTAATCAACCCACCGACAGTCACCTTCTTACCATCGTCACCTTGCACCAAATTACCAATCGGGTATGTCTGCTCGGCAAAATAAGTGCCGAACTGATCGAGAGGATGCGCGCTAATGTAGAGTCCCATCAATTCACGCTCCCACATAAGTCTTTCTTTCTCGGTGTGTTTGATAGGAGCAGTCTGGATTTGCACAGAAGGCATGACGGCCGCTGATGATTCACCAAGCAGTCCAAATAGATCCGTCTGTCCACTGGCTGCTTCTTTTTGTACCTTGCTCGCAAATGCCTGGATAGATTCAAGATTAAATAGCAGATCCGACCTATCACCAAGACTATCAAAGCCACCGCTTCGAATAAGTGAGTCCCATGCTTTTTTGTTGAACTTTTGCGTGCTGACACGTTTGGCAAAATCTTCGATGCTCGTAAACTTTGCTTCATTGCGGGCACGCAAGACTTCTTCGACAGCACCTGTGCCGACACCCTTTACCGCAGCAAGCCCAAAGCGAATCTGATCCTTGCCTGGCACGACGGCAAATTCAACATATGATTCATTGACATCAGGAGCTAGCACCTTGATACCCATGTGCTGAGACTCCGAGATTTCAATTGCCAGACGATCGATATCGTCGGCGTCACTTGTCATCAGTGCAGCCATAAATGCATCTGGGTAGTGAGCTTTAAGATATGCTGTCCAATACGCAATCAACCCATAACACGCAGAGTGAGATTTATTGAATGCATAGTCGGCAAATCCGAGGATATCATTCCAAATTTTCTCAACGACTTCCCGAGGGACGCCGTTTTTGACAGCACCTTCGATAAACTGGCTGCCCATTTTGTTCATTACTTCCTGGTTCTTTTTACCGATACCTTTACGCAGGGTGTCAGCTTCACCACCAGTAAATCCGGACATTTCTTTACTCATGGCCATGACTTGCTCCTGATAGACAATCACGCCATAGGTAGATTGGAGGGCGTTCCTCGTAAGCTCGTGCTCGTAGACAATCTTTTCCTGGCCGTTCTTTCGACGGACAAACGAATCCGTCAGCCCAGCTCCAAGGGGGCCTGGACGATACAAAGCACACATCGCGATAATATCTTCGAACTCGGTTGGTTTAAGATCCCTCAGGTAGCGCTTCATACCAGCTGACTCTAGCTGGAAGACACCGGTCGTATCGCCACGCTGCAACATCTTGAACGTTTTGTCATCATCAAGCGGCAACTTTGATAGTTCAATTTCATAGCCATACACTCGACGAATAATACGAAGGGCGTTGTTGATGATCGTTAAGTTTGAAAGACCCAAAAAGTCCATCTTGAGCAGCCCAAGTTCCTCAATCGGACCCATCGGATACTGCGTCGACACGACGCCCTTTTGCGCCATTTCAAGCGGCGCGTAATTCACGATGTCATCAGGTGCAATCACAACGCCGGCAGCATGGACACCATGACTGCGAATCGTTCCTTCAAGGCGTATCGCATAATCAAACACCCTCTTGGCGGTTGGGTTTGTTGCATACTCATGTTTCAAGTCAGGGTCGTCCTGGATAGATTTCGACAAGAGGATGTGTCGCCCCTGTACAGGTGGTGGAATCATCTTGGAAAGCCTGTCTGCCTCGGCATAGGGAACTTCGAGCACGCGCGCGACATCACGCACGGCAGCACGAGCAGCCATTTTACCAAATGTCACGATATTTGCCACACGAGTCTCGCCGTATTTGTTGGCACAATACTGAATAACCTCGTCGCGACGCGTATCTTGAATATCGATATCAATATCAGGCATGCTGATGCGATCGGGGTTTAAGAAGCGCTCAAACAACAAATCGTACTTCAACGGATCGAGATCCGTAATATTGAGCGCGTACGCCACGATAGAACCCGCCGCACTACCTCGACCAGGACCAAAGATAATTCCCTGGTCTTTGCCCCAGTTAATAAAATCTTGGACGATGAGGAAGTACCCGTTATAGCCCATTTTGTCCATGACGCCAAGCTCCATGTCCATCCGATCACGCTGCTCGTCACTGAGTAGTTTACGTATCTCATCGTTCGACATCTCTCGAGCATCGTCAGCAGTCTTTTCGAGATAACGAAATGCCATACCCTGATAGGTTAGCTGGTGGAGATAGTCCTTTTCTGACTCGCCGTTGGGGGTTGGGAACTTCGGAATTAATATGCCGCCGAGTTCAATCTCAACATTACATCGCTCAGCGATTAGGCTTGTGTTGCGGATGGCCTCGGGGTGTGTCTTGCTCCATCTTTTTATGATTTCTTCTGGCTCTGTGACATGCAACTCAAAGTCCTTGAGGGACATACGCTTTTCGTCGCTCAGGAACGAACCTGTACCGACACACAGCAAAATCTCATGCGCATCCTGATCATCATGCGTCAGGTAATGTCCGTCACTCGTAATAACAAATGGTATATCGAGCTCGGCACCGATTTTTTCGAGATAGCCATTAATCTTTACCTGAACGTCCCATGCAGTTGGACTCTCCAAGTGGCCATGGTCCTGTAGCTCGAGATAGTACCTGTCGCCGAATATCGACTTGTACCATGCGGCGATCTTCTTTGCTTCCTCGTAGTTGTCGGCACGAAGGTTTTCGCCCACCTCACCGCTTGCACAACCGCTCAGTGCGATAAGTCCTTCGTTGTACTGCTCCAAAAGATCATGATCAATACGAGGTTTGTAGTACATGCCTTCGAGGTTGGCGATTGTTGACAACTTCATAAGGTTCTTGTAGCCAGTTTCGTTCATGGCAAGCAGGATAAGGTGATAACGAGCCTTGTCTTTTTGTGGGTCACGGTCAGTACGCTTCCGAGCTGCCACATAGGCTTCCATGCCGATGATCGGTTTGATATCAGCATCTTTCGCCGCTTTATAAAATTCAATAGTACCGCTCAATGTTCCATGATCGGTAATAGCAACAGAATGCATACCAAGTTCCTTTACCCTGTTCACAAGGCTAGGAATCTTGCTTAAACCATCAAGCAAGCTATGGTGCGAGTGATTATGCAAATGCACAAAGTCGTTCACACCCAAAGCCGCCCCTTTTGTGTCTGTTTTTGTCTCCCCCATGTCTCACTGTATTATAACAGTTCCTCGTAGCGAATTAAGCAAAAACATCACGTAATATAGAAAATAGCGAGAGGCTAAAAAATAGCTGTAGTGTTACTTATTTTCAAGCGAGTCTTGGGCTTTTTGCGCAGCATCGCCAATACCGGGGATGTCCACGAAGAAGCTCAGTCCCCACACGATAGTAGCGACAATGATAGTACCGCCGATCACCGTACCGAGACCAAAGAAGATGCCTCGGATAAAGTTCATCTTGTAGACATTGCGTCGGTCATCGTAGTAGTCATTGAACAATTCTTCCATCATCGAACGGCGAGCGCCCATGCGCTGATCATGCGAAACTTTCTCTAGCGAATTCTTCTCGGACATATATTATTTCTTGAATTTTTTCTCAGCGGCCTTTTTGGTGTCGTCGGCTACTTTTACAGCCTTGTCCTTGAGTTCTTCCGCTTTGTTTTTGATATCATCACGAGTTTCCTTGCCGCTTTTAGGAGCAGTGAGTACACCTGCGACAACGCCTGCGATTACTCCGATAACTGCACCGAGGGGAAATTTAGCTTTCATCTTTGTTGTCCTTTCGTTTCTTAAACTTACGAGCCTGCTTAAACAATAGTTCACTAATGACGAGAGGCTTGGCAATATTACTGATGCCACCGACAAGATTTTCGATAGTACTAGCAGTATTTTGGGCAGATTTTGTTACTTCTTTAATCTGTAGAGTCACTCGGATAAGTAACACTACTAGAACAATGCCCAGCGCCAAGAAAAGCGCTAAAGCGATTGATAGAATAACGACGAGTACGAATGCCCAGTCCATACTATTATTGTACCACTACTTGAGCAGGTCTTTTAAGTATTTTCGAAGGTCTTCGCCCATCTCTTCATGGCGTAAACCAAAATCAACGACTGTTTTGAGATATTCGAGCTTATTGCCCGTATCGTAGCGACGGCTATTCTGCACTTGGTATCCATAGAACTTGTGACCGTCACGAATCATAGGTTCGATCAAACTATCAGAAACGTAAAATTCCTGTCCTTCTTGGAGTGACTCTAACCCCCGATCAACATAATCGAGAATAGCTGGCTCAAACAAGAAACTACTCACATGTGCGAAATTAGAAGGCGCCTTTTCCCTACCTGGCTTTTCAATGATCCCTGTCATTTGGATGATGCCGTCATCGACACTCTCGCCGGCGAGTATGCCATAGCTGTCGTACTCTTTATCAGTCTTCACTTCGAGGCAAGTCAAGATACCGCCCCCTAGCTCGTTGTGACGTTCGATAAGCTGCTTGTAGACATTTGGTTCAGCGGCGATGATGTCATCGGCAAACACATAGAAGAACGGTTCGTCGCCGATAAGATGCCTCGCGTTTGATAGCGGCGTTGCATTGCCATAAGGTCCCTTCTGGCGAAGGTAGATAAAGTTAGCGAGGTTAGACAGTTCATAGAGGCTATCAATATATGGCTGTTTCTTTGGACCGCCGGCGCGGAGATTAGCAAGTAAATCTTCACTCGGTTCGTCAAAGTGATCTTCGATAGCCCGCTTGTTACTGCTTCCAACAATGATAATGTCCTGCACTCCTGCAGCAACAAGATCCTCAACGATATATTGAATCACTGGCTTATCGACAATCGGTAACATTTCTTTAGGCATCGCCTTCGTCTGAGGTAAGAATCGCGTGCCAAATCCTGCTGCAGCGATGATTGCTTTAGTTGGTTGCTTCATTTATATCTCCAATCATTGTTTTCATCGAACTTAAAAGCTTCGCATAATCACTATCATCAAAGTTGTCTGTATCTACCTCTACTGTATCATCAATATCTAGCTTTCCATATTTGAGTCCGTCACTTGAAAAGCTCTCGATTGTATATGCACCTACGCCATCTGGATGACCTTTATGCCGCTCGCCGCTCAGAATCCGATCGTTGTACCTTTGCAATCTTACTTCTGGTGAAGCAGTGACGTGTATTTGTAGTAACTGAACATTTTTGCCAAGAATTAATTGATGTATATCTTCTAGGGCAAACTTTTTATTGAATGCTGACTCTATGATGACACCTTCCTGGGCATCCAGGAATGTATCTGCAGCCGCATATAATGCCTTGGTCGCGGCAAGTCCGTAAAGGGTAGATTCTTCTCTATCTTTAGGAATACCAAGCACATCGTACATCATCTCTTTAAAATTATCCTTCGTGAGCGCATAGAGCTCCAAGTCGGTAGATAATTTCTTTACAAGTGTCGTTTTACCTGTCGCCGATCCGCCTTGAACAACAACGAGAATCTGCCTTGACACAGACTAGAGTCTTTCACGTATTAGCTTTTGTGCCAACGCAGGGTTTGCCTTGCCTTGTGATTTCTTCATGATTTGACCAACGAGGAATCCGATAGCTTTGTCATTACCGGCCTTGATATCTTCGACTACCTTTGCGCTAGCAGGGTCAGCAAGAACTTCATCAACAATAGCCCCAATAGCACCCTCATCACTCTCCTGCAAAAGATTTCGTTCAGCAGCAATTTCCTCGGGCATTTTGCCTCTTGTCGACTCATCGAACAACGCTATAAAAATTTCTTTCGCGCCTGTCGAGCTTATCTTGCTATCACCTACCATTTGTGACAATTCGACGAGACGTCGCGGCCCAACAAATCCAGATTCAACTTTCGTAATATCGATTTCATCTGCCGAGCTTGAGGCGAACCAATTAAACACACGCTTCGTGATGTCGGCATCATAACGCTCATTAACCGCATCCAGTGTTGTAGCGAGTGGAGGGCTATTTAAAATCGTATTTATTACAGATTTGTCGAGACCGAGGCCGACCCATTTCGCGCGGTAGTACGGAGGCAAAAGTGGCATGCCCTTCTGCATCTCGGCAATATCTTCAGCGCTCAGCACAATCGGTGGAATGTCCGGATCGGGCATATAGCGATAATCCTGTGCGTCCTCTTTGCTACGCTGACTACTTGTTCGTCCAGTCGCGTCGTCCCAGCCACGAGTTTCCTGCACGACAGTTTCGCCCTTTTCGAGCAGCGCAACCTGACGCTGGAATTCATATTCAGCCGCACGCTCAACACTACGGAATGAGTTCAGGTTCTTTACCTCGGCGCGTTTACCAAGCTCCGTCGCTCCCTCGGGTGCAATAGAAATGTTCACGTCAAAACGCATATTGCCATGGTACAGATCGCCGCGAGTTACGCCGGCATATGTCATCAATTTGTGTAGCTCAGCTGCATAGGCTTTTGCTTCCTGTGCAGAGTGCATGTCTGGCTCAGACACGATCTCAATGAGTGGCGTCCCCGCACGGTTGAGATCAACAAGGCTATGGTCACCGTAATGAGTAAGCTTGCCGGCATCCATTTCAATATGCGCATGATGAACACGCACATGAACCGTGCTGCCGTCTTCCATCGGCGCGTCAACAAAGCCCTCGAGGATTGTCGGATGATACATCTGCGTTATCTGATAGCCGTTCGGAAGATCAGGATAGAAATAATGTTTGCGGTCGAAACGACTAACATGGGCGATATCTGCATTCAACGCCTTACCAGCGATAACAGCAAGCTCAACGGCTCGTTTGTTCAGTATCGGCAACATGCCCGGCAGGCCGTAATCAATTGGATGTACCACGCTATTCGGTTCTTTGTCACGAGCATCATTGTCGGCGGGACTGAACAACTTCGTCGCTGTTGCCAGCTGTACATGACACTCGATACCAATAGTCATCTGATAGGTAGTCATTAGATAGCCCCCAAATCTTTCAAGGTGTGTTTAAAAGCACTGAGCGAACGACGCATCTGATTGTAGTTCACTCGTACATCTTGTTCATGTGCGATACGATTGCGTAGCTTATGGGCAGTCCACAAATCTTCACGGTGTGATAACTTACCGCGAGTCGCCTTCAGGCGTTCGGCCATTGTTTGTCCACTATAACCCCGGTCGCGAAGCGCTTGATCAACTAGCTTGTCGGCGTTCAAAATCGCCATATGATAACTTGCTTCATTATCACGGACGACAGATTGCTCAATTTCCATCCAACGAACACGATATTTATCAACATCGAGCGTGCCGCCGCGCTGTTTGCCAAAAGTAATGACTGCGAATAGAACTACTCCAATAACCAGCACAGAAGCAAACAGTAAAATGATAGCGCTGTCCATTACTTCTCTCCCTCCAAACTACGCACCAAGGCGAGCAGCTGTGCATCACTTCGTCGCTGCCCGATTAACTGGACACCTATAGGCAATCCATCATTAGTCTTGCCAGCAGGAACACTCAATGCCGGAAGTCCAGCCAGACTAGGTGGAACAGACATGATATCTTCGAGATACATTTTGACGGGATCAGCAACGTTTTCACCCAGTTTAAACGCCGGAGTCGGACTGACTGGCGAAATCAGCACGTCATAGGTTTCGAATAGCTTATTAAACTCATTGATGAGTAAGGTACGTGCCTTTTGTGCCTGCAAATAGTACGCATCGAAGTAGCCGCTCGACAACACGTAACTACCGATCATGATACGACGTTTGTTTTCGGTGACAAAGCCTTTGTCACGTGACTGACCATAGAGACCGGTCAGTGTTGATGCATCTGCGCGTTTGCCGTATCGCACGCCGTCATAACGCGCCAGGTTACTACTAATTTCAGCTGGTACGATGATGTAGTAAATCGCCAGTGCGTACTTCAACATCGGAAGGCTTACTTCTTCAACAACATGACCTGCGTCCTTCAGAGTGGCAACATACTCATTGATCCTCGTAACGACCTGGGGATCCACGTCATCGGTGAGTGATTCTTTGATGATGCCAATCTTTTGCTGCGCTTTGGCGTCGGTTGGTGTGAAAAAGTCAGGTAGCGTCGTCATGTCACTCGTATCCTGACCGGCCATAATATCCATGACTAGCTCAGCATCTGCTGCATTTGTCGTGAAACAACCAATCGTGTCAGTACTACTCGCCATCGCGACAACGCCGTAACGACTGACAGTACCATAAGTAGGCTTCACACCAATCACGCCGTTGAAGCTCGCCGGTTGTCGGATAGACCCGCCGGTGTCTGTACCAAGCGCAAATGGCACGATACCGAGTGCGGTAACGACTGCTGAACCGCCAGATGAACCGCCAGCTACGCGTGTTTGATCAACCGAGTTAAGTGTCGGACCAAAGGCTGAGTTTTCTGTACTACCACCGTGTGCAAATGCATCAAGGTTAGCCTTGCCAATACAGATAGCGCCTTCGTTTTCCAATTTTTCTATTGCCGTTGCCTGCAAAGGAGCATGGAAATCTTCGAGAATATGACTCGCGGCAGTCGTTGTACTACCAAAAGTCAAAAAGTTATCCTTGGCTACAAAAGGCACGCCGGCTAATCTGCCGGTAATCTCGCCGCTATCCACTCGTGCTGCTCGCTCAAGTGCTCGCTCCTCTGTCAAAGACAGGAGCGCATGGAAGTTCTCTGAGTTTCTAGCTGCATCGATTGCCGCGCGAACGTTATCGACGGCCGACTTTCCAACGTAATCTGCAATCGTCGTCATTATAGTACCTTTGGAACCTTTATTTGATTATTCGCTTGCTCAGGAGCTAGCTTGAGTAACTCTTCACGATTAGCCTCGTGAGGCTGCACCACGTCATCTCGACTGACATTTTCTAGATCAGTTACTTGATAGGTTGGATCAACGCCGGTCGTATCGAGTTCGGCCAGTTGATCAACATAGCCCAAGATATTGCCGAGATCTGCCTGCAGAGCTGCAATTTCGTCATCGGCCAATTGGAGATTAGAAAGTTGTGCCAAATGAAGCACGTCATCTTGAGTGATTGTGGTGGTCATGTCTGTTATTATACTAAAACTTACTTTAAATGTCTCGGCTATTTCATCAACATGCTTGGCTGAGGATAACTAAGAATCGAGTCCTCGTTTGTCCAAACGCTCTGGCTGCGTCTCATACCCCTTGATATTAACATCAACAAGCGGAGCATCAGTAAACAAAATGGCCGCTGTGCGCGGTGGCACAAAGTCGAGTGATTCATCAAATATTTGATCGACACCGTGGTAAAGCGGCTTAATTGGGTTACTGCGTGATCCGTGAATCGCACGGAAACCAGCACCAAAAAACATTTGTGACTGCCCCTCGCCATAAGGAGGATAATATTTTTTATAACGGGCGTCGTGAAAACCAGGTCTCTTGCACCAAAAGCCTTTTTCGCTCGCATACGCCTGAATAGTCATACCGCCTCTGTCATAGTGCGCTTTAGCCACTCGAGCACCTTGCTCAACGATAAGCTTTCCGTCATCATTCCGTGTTCGATATCCGTCATAACGTATAAGCCTGAGCGTTGTATCGCTCAAACCATTCGGAAAGTACAGCTCCGAAAGACGAGGATATGATTCGAGCGAGGCAATGAGCAGCTTCGCTGATTTTGTCAGTTCCGCGCGTAGTTCAAATCCGTACTCTACGAATTCCCGAAACTCTTGTGGCATATACAACTTGGAGGTATCTGACCATTTCGCCCAAAAGTTATTGTTAAAATGAATCAGGCTTTTTGGATCCACGATTTGCATACCTGCGTCATTGAACTCAATCTTTTTACTAATATGCCCATCCTCAGGTACGCCCTTCTCATCAAAGCTACCTGCCGTCCAGTCCAACAGCCCTTCATGTTCATCTATACAGTAGTCATACTGATCGCTCAGTTCCTGGAATTCCAGCTTATGGATAGACAAAGCGACCTGAGCAATTCCGTTTTTGCGCAGGTCGCGTTCGAGTTCATTCGTCGGTTCAGAGTTGAGCGGTGGCACGCCAGGCCGAAACGCTTCGATAGCCTCTTGTCTGGTCAGTCTTCTCAACTCGCCGCTCATTACCCCTCCGGATCTCACTATATGGCGTCATAGTACCATATCGCTTATCTTCGGTCAAAAA